>JACCDW010347859.1_pt1 | contig 14618 bp, 15 predicted proteins | sample 7449781 | NCBI WGS metagenome assembly JACCDW01 (sample SAMN15323449, study PRJNA562643) | freshwater metagenome | isolation source: river surface water | place: USA:Blue River Watershed | collected 2017-08-18
AGAGCAGCGTAAAGCCTTCGCGACGGAGCTCTTAAAAGAATTTGGAATTTCCAACAAAGCTGATTCTTTTCCTGGTCAGTTGAGCGGAGGAGAGCAGCAGCGAGTGGCCATTGCGCGAGCTTTGGTCATGGAGCCGACTTATCTCTTTGCCGATGAGCCGACAGGAAATTTGGATTCATTAAATGGACAATTGGTGATGAATCTTTTCTCGAAAATCAATCGCGAGCGGGGAACGACGATCATCTATGTGACTCATGATCTCGAATTTTCACGAATCGCCAAGCGCCAAATCCAGATGGCAGATGGTCAAATTCTCAGTTAGCTTTAGAAGTCTGGCGCACTTCCATGATCATATCGATAAAGTCTTGAACTGCTTGCGGGGAAAAAGGCTTGTCAAAAATCGCATCGAATTTCACATTCAAAGCGACTTTCCCCATTCCTGTGATCAGGGCCTTGGGGATGCGTGGGTCAATTCGCATGGCCACTTCCTCTCCATTGAGTCCGGGCATGCGGTAGTCCAAAAACAGCAAATCGGGTGGCTCGCGTTTGATTTCTTCGATCGCCAAAAAGGGGTCGGAAAAGGTTTTCACTTGGACCTGAGGGCCGCTGAAATGCTCGGCAAACAGATTCAACATGGGCACTTCATCATCGAGAAAGTAAATTTTAAATTTTCCCATGGTCTCTCCGATTGGCGACTTCTGCTTATCGGCAATCAGTGATCATTCCTTCAGGGGGTGTGAGTGATCCCGGACATGACTCAAATTGAAATGGATCAGTTCAAAGTCGAAGGCGAGGGCGTGCTTTTTTTGAGTTTCCAAAGCTCTTTTTTAATCTTCGTAATCTCGATATTTCCAGAGAAAGCGAGCCACCATCGTCAGTGTGAATGCAATGGCGGCAATCAACCCATAGCCATAGCCTTCGCCAGGATAATTGGAATAATTCAATCCAAAATATAGAACCAAACTTTTGCCAAAGAGAGTGGGCATTAAGAAAGCAAGGATCAAATCGCCCAGTTTCAATTTGCTTTTTTGAGTTGTCGCCGGAGCCGTGTCTGACTCTGTGGACTGATTCTGTTCTGCCAAGTTTTCGCCCCTGAAGTTGAGGGGAATCTACTGAGTTTTGCTCTGGCTGTCATCAAGAACTCAATTTGTCTGGTAAAGCGTCTCTTTTTGATCGGGCTGTATAAAAATCCAGTTAAGGGCTCAATTTTTCTTGAAGCAATATGAGGCGTTTTTGTGGGAATTCGACGAAAGTCTGCTTTTTTGTCGATTCTTTAGAGGTCTAGGTTGAGACCTTTGATATTTCATTCAACCTTAAAGTAAAAATCCTTTACAATAATTAGCAGGATGCCGAACAATTGTTCAGGAGTTGAAAGTGTGCGTCGGCTGTCCTGAGACATGGATCGATGCCTCTTTTCATTTTGTCAGGCATCGAGCGAAGGCGGTTGTAAGTGAAATTCTACTCCAAGGATGCATACTTCTTCTCGGAAGTGAGCAAAGTGCTCGACAAACAGAACAGTTCTGTTTGTGTCGTGCATTTGAGTTTTTGGGAGCAAACGGGCGGAGAGCTGAAAAACAAATGGATTGTTGTTGAAGATTCCTTGGAGCCGAAGGACATCGTGTCTCAAGTCTTCTCGAAAGACATCAACCACTTTGTGCAAAAAAATGGCGAGGCCTTTGTTGGCGACTTAAAGCGCGCCAGCATTTTGGTGGAAAATCCAAAAGTTTATTTTGAAGATAATTTTTTGATGATCGATGAGCAAGATGTGGTCTCTGTGGCGATTCCATTTGCCACTCCTGATGACAAGCCAGCTCTGATGGACAAAGCCTTTGAGTTTCTGGCGCAGCTGAAAAGCTCACCCGCTCAAGAGGGGGCTTTGGCGGCCATTGAAGAGCTTTATATGAATGCTTTGATGGATGCTCCCGCAGAGTCACAAAGATTAGGAATTGAAATCAATAGCAGCTCGGGCTGCGAATTATTTTTAGCTTTCAATAAAGATGTATTGCAGATTTCCTGCACGGATCCCTATGGGTCTTTGGATTTGAAGAAACTTTTTTCTCGTCTAAATGAGGTTTATCAAAAGGGCGCTGGGGATGCGATCAATTTGCAGGGCCCCGGTGGGGCCGGAATTGGCAGCTATTTGGTTTTCGAACATTGCCAAGCGCTGATTTTTGGCGTGCGAAGAGGCGTGCAGACGAAAGTGACCTGTTTGATTCCGCGAACACCAAGTCGACGTGAGCGAGCAAAAATCAAGAAGAGCCTTCATGGATTTGAGGTATCAGAATGAAAGTCACAACTTTGCCCGGTCAGATGAATTTTGAAGGCGTGCTTGATGAGCGTTCGGATTTTGCTTTGGTTGAGCAATCCTTTTCAAAGTTGAAAAGTGAGAACCAAGGTAAGCCAATCACAGTTGATTTTTCCAAAGTCACTCGCGGGAACTCCAGCGGCATCATGAAGTGGCTGCAGTTCTTAGACAAAGTGAAGTACTGCTTCCGCTATGTGGGGGCTCCTGTTTGGCTGGTAAATCAATTCAACGCCATTTCGGGATATTTTGCTGGCGGTAGCTATCCATACAGCATTCAAGCGCCATTTTTCTGCGAGGCAACGGAAACCAGCATGGATTTCACTTTGATCCTCGGGAAAGATTTGGAGATTCGCTCTGACTACACTGGATTTCAAATTCCGGACGTTGTTGTTGATGGGCAAGAGTTTCAAATCGATTTTGAGCCCGAATATTATTTTCAGTTTATTACAGCCAACTACGAGTACTTTAAAAAAATGGCCTCCCAGCCTTCGTCTGTGGAGCCAGTAGTTACGAATTGATTTCTCAACGAGTCATTCCCCGTGAATGACTCGTTTCTTCTTTCGATCCAATCCATTTAAACATCGCAAAAGCTGTCATCAGAGAGCAAATCGTCTTTTTGTTTGGTCAGGGAAAGCTTGGCTTTTGTATGGGCGGGTGCAAAATTATTCCTGACCTTTGAGCCAGTTGTAAACTAAAAAAAACCGCCAAAATAAATTATTTTCTTTTGAAATTTTTTATTGCTTCATCAATTCGGTCTCGCTAGCATCAAATCGACCAAACAAAAACAACCAACTAGTAAAGGAATACGCTATGATGAAAAAGTTTGTTTTGGCAGCCTTATTGTTTATGGGTTCGGCAGCTTCTGCAGAAGTTGTGTCGACAATCCGTTGGAAGAGCACGCAAATCTTCCGCGGTGGCGTTTACACCAACAACGGTGTACCAATGATTCAGGGCGAAATGCTCTACAAGCACGACTCAGGTCTGTTCTTGGGTGCTTTCGGTGCGAACCTGATCTCTCAGTCAGATGAGGGTGGTATCCCCGGTTTGTTCGACTTCCGTTATGAGTTGAACCACTTCATCGGATACGGATTCGGTGGCGACGGTTGGAACGGTAAAGTCATGTTGATGCGCTACTGGTTCCCAGAGAAGATGGACATGAACTCTTACGATTTGATCGGTACATTCTCAATGGCGAATTTCACATTCCTGTTGAGCTATATGCCTGACTTCTTCCAGTGGACTGCAACTGACCAGTTGTACCTCTCTGCTGACTACGATATGGCTTTGACTGACAAAGTTTCTATCGTTCCGCACATTGGTTACAGCATGTACAGCAAGAACGAATACGATCCAGTAGGTGGATTCGCAACTATCGACAAAGGTGGATACTTGCACCAGAACTACATGGACTACTCAATCGCTTTCCGTCACAAGAACAACGGTTGGGTTATGGACCTCGGCTTTGCTGGTACAAACCGCAAGCTGGCTATCTTGGACACAGAACAAGAAGCTGACGATCGTCCATTCATGAACGTTTCTTACACTTTCTAATTTTAGAAAGAGTCGAAACTTCAAACCCCGCGAGGAGAAATCCTGGCGGGGTTTTTGTTTTTAAGCCGCTCATTTATCTGATCCAGATCAAGGTCTAGTCTTTAGCCCAAGGCTCTGTTTGCAATGGCAGGCCGTTGGCAAATGTGTTTTCTCGCTCTAGGATGATTGTGAACAAAACATCAAACCTTAAAAGCGAGAAACCTTTTATGATCAAAAAACTGTTGTTGAGTTTAATGCTCGTGTCTTCTCTTGCGTCTTGCACCAAGAAAGAAGATGCCAATCTTAAAATCGGCCTCTATGGCCCATTTTCCGGTGGAACAGCTTCACTGGGAGAACCCATGCGCAATGGCTATCAAATGGCTGTTGAAGAAATCAATTCCGGTGGCGGAATCATGGGTAAAAAAGTGGAACTGATCATTCGTGATGACGAATCAAAGAATGAAAAGGGTACACAGATTATCAAAGAATTCCTGGATAAAGAAAAAGTCGTGGCCGTTTTGGGGCCGATCAATACAGGTGTGGCGGACGCGAGCACGCAGTATTCGAATATGCGCAAAGTTCCTCATATCATTAGCGCCAGTGCGGGCGCGAAAGTGAATGATCACTTCACCGAGTTTCCTGAAAACTACATTTTCCGTTTTGCGGCAGGGGATTCCTTGCTGAGCAAAATCATTGTTCGTGAAGCAGTAGAAAATCTCAAAGCCACAAAGATCGCGATTCTTTGCGATGACACGAACTTTGGTCAGGCAGGCCGTAAAAGATTGGAAGAACACCTCAAATCAATGGGAATGACTGCAGTTTATGAGGGAAAATTCCGTTTGAAGGACACGGATATGACAGCGCAATTGCAGCAGGCGAAAGCCGCCGGAGCGCAAGTGCTTTTAACTTATGGAGTGGGTCCTGAGTTGGCAGCTGTTTCCAATTCGTTGAACCGTCTTGGTTGGAAGGTTCCCATGGTGAGCACTTGGACTGTTTCAATGGGCAGCTACATTCAGAACGCCGGCGACAATTCAGAAGGTGTGAGCATGCCAATGACCTTTATTGAATCTTCTGAGCACACTCCTCGTGCGAAAAAATTCCTGGAGACTTACTGGGCGAAATTCAATGAAAAGCCAATTCGCTCGGCCATCGCTGCAGTTCAATCTTACGATGCCATGTATCTCTTGAAGCAGGCGATTGAGCAGGCGAAATCAACGGATGGTCCAAAAATCAAAGCGGCTCTGGAAAATCTTGAAAAACCTTTCGAGGGCGTCACTGGAACTTACAAAAAGCCTTATTCAACAACGGACCACGAAGCTATGCACGAAGATCATGTTCAAGTCGGAGTGATCAAGAGCAAAGTTGTCGTGCCTAAATATGTGACAAGGACTCAGCCATGACCGAACTGCTTCAGCTACTGGTGACGGCCGCATCGCAAGGAGCAGTCTATGCGATGCTCGCCATGGCCTACAATATGACTTTTTCAACTTCCAAAATCATGAATTTCTCTCTGGGAGATTTGTTGATGGTGGGGGGCGTGGTCGGCTTTGTCCTTTATGTGGACATGAGCACGGGTCAGGCTCTGGGGAGATCATTTGTGCTGCCAGTGCTGGGCGTGATGTTGGTCTGTTCTGTTCTCGGGGCCTTTATTTTTAAAGCCAATGCAGAGCCTTCGATGAAGACGAAGGCTCCGTACACGGCGGTTCTCGCGACTCTGGCCATGGGCGGAGTCTTGCGCAATCTCACCGAAAGAGGTTGGAGCACGAGCGACTACAAAGGCGTTTCTCCTTTGGGTGATGAGCCTCTGCGATTTTTGGGAGTGGGAGTTTATCCCCAGGAAATTCTGATTATTTTTTCATGCGTGGTGATGGCAGTGGCTTTGGAGCAATTCAAGAAGCACACTTTGACGGGTCGTTCGATTCGCGCCATCAGTGAAGATGCGGCGACGGCGAGCTTGATGGGAATCAATCCCAAATTTGTGATCGCTGTTTCTTTCCTTCTCAGTTCAGTTTTGGCCGGTGTTGCCGGTTTGCTGGTTTCTCCTGTGACGATGGTTTCAGCCACCATGGGAGTTGTGCTTGGAATCAAAGCTTACGCAGTTTCAATTATTGGTGGATTGGAATCCGGTTATGGTCCGCTGGCGGGTGGTTTGATTTTAGGTCTTTCTGAAGCTCTGACGGCTCGGTACATTTCGAGTGGATATAAAGATGTGACTGGGTTTGTGATTTTGATTTTGATTATTCTCTTTTTGCCGAATGGTTTGTTCGGTCAGAAGTCGGTGAGGCAGGTATGATTTTGCGAGCAAAGTTGATGCGCTTTTGGCCCGTTTTGCTTTTACTTCCCATGCTTCTGCCGTTGCTCACCACGGACACTTATTACTTGCATGGGATTCTTTGTAAGATTTTGATTTTTGGAATGCTGGTGGTGTCGCTGGACTTGATCCTCGGTTATTTGGGGGATGTTTCTCTGGGGCATGCTGGTTTCTTTGCATTGGGAGCTTATGCTGTGGGAATCCTCACAGCCACTCCGGACCTCAATGGTTCGGCAGAGAGCACGATGGTTTTCTTTCCGCAGCTTCCATTTCTGGCGGCCTTGGCGATTGGGATCGGAATTTCAGCTCTGGCTGGATTTGTTTTGGCTTTTCCGTCGCTGCGGGTTTCGGGTCATTATTTAGCAGTCACAACGCTAGCTTACGGGCTTATCATCCACCACTGGATTAACGAATCAGAACAGTTGACCAATGGGACCAAGGGTATTCATTTGCCGAATTTGCAGCTCTTTGGTGTGCGTTTTTTTGAAAATAGTTTTTTCTGGATCGCTTATCCCAGTCTCGTGTTGGTTATGTGGTTGGTTCACAATTTGACCAAGAGTTATTGGGGTCGGGCCATTGAAGCGATCAAGTCCAGTCCTGTGGCAGCAGAGAGCTGTGGGATTCCACGCAGTCGCATCAAAGTGATTGTTTTTACTTTTTCAGCGGCACTGGCGGGATTCGCCGGCGGCTTGTTTGCCAATTACGATAACTACATCGGCACCAATTCCTTCTCTTTAGACATGTCGATTTTTGCCGTGATGATTTTGATTTTCGGCGGAGTTCGTTCGCGATTGGGAAGTCTGATTGGGGTGGCCTTCTTTATTTTGTTGCCTGAGTTTTTGAACAGTTTGCAAGAGTATCGCCTGACAGTTTTTGGCGTGGTCTTGATGTTGACCTTGTTCTTTTTCCCATCGGGAGTGGCTGGGATTGTTCATCGCCTGTGGGATCGTTTTCCTTTGCGACACAAGTTTGAGATTCAAGACGAGCCTGTGGCCAGCGTTGAATTGTCAAAAATTGCCGTTCTGAAACCCAAATCAGATGAAGTGCTGATCGAGATGAAGAATGTTGGAAAATTCTTCGGCGGAGTCAAGGCTGTGCAAAAGGTCGATATGAATATTCGCCGCGGTGAAATTCATGGTTTGATGGGTCCGAATGGTTCGGGGAAGAGCACCACGGTCAACTTGATCTCGGGTATCTACCCAGCTTCCGAGGGAAGAATTTTGTTTGCGGGCAAAGACATTTCTGATCTCAAGCAATATCAAAGAGCGGAGATTGGAATCAGCCGAACTTTTCAAAATCTTCAATTGTTTGGGGAGTTCACAGTTCTTGAAAATGTGCTGGTCGGATTGCACAAATCATTTGAGTCTTCATTTGCGAAAGTTCTCTTTCCCTTGCCGGCGATCCGTCGTCAAGAACGGGAATTGCGAGCGCGAGCTCTCAGCTGGCTTGAGTTTGTGGGATTGAAATCAGAAGCCAATCGAAAAGCTTCTGAACTCAGTTACGGTCAATCTCGTCGATTGGAAATCGCTCGCGCTTTGGCGGGCAATCCTTCTTTGCTTCTTTTGGATGAGCCAGCGGCCGGTTTTAATCACACGGAAATTCGTGAGCTCAATCAGTTGATTTTGAAAGTTCGGGATTTGGGAGTGACCATTTTACTCATTGAGCATCATATTGATATGATCATGGAAATTTGTGACAAAGTGACTGTCTTGAATTTCGGTCAGAAAATCGCGGAAGGAACTCCGGCGGAAATCCAGAAGAATCCGCATGTCATCAGCGCTTACCTGGGGCAAACGGAGACGGAGGTGGTGTCATGATTCTGCAGATCAAAGATCTGAAGCTTTCCTATGGAGCTGTCGAAGTCCTCAAGGGCATCAGTTTGGATGTTAAAAAAGGTGAGTTGGTAACTGTTATTGGCGCCAATGGGGCCGGGAAGACTTCTCTCTTGAAGTGCATTTCTGGAATTGTTCCCTCTCAGTCAGGTGACATTCAATTTGAAGGCCGTTCCATTCGTCAAATGCAGCCTCATCAGGTGGCGATTTCGGGAGTGGCTCATTGTCCCGAAGGTCGAAAGGTTTTCTCGACTGTGTCGGTTGAGGATAATTTGGTGATTGGTGGCTACGCTTTGGCTCGACGAAAAGGCCGCAAGGCCATCGATCAAGAACTTGAAAAAATCTATCAATACTTTCCAAGACTCAAAGACAAGCGTGATCACTCGGCGGCTTCGCTTTCGGGTGGTGAGCAGCAGTTGTTGGCGATTGCGCGAGCTCTGATGATGCAGCCGCATCTTTTGATTTTGGATGAGCCGACAATGGGATTGGCACCTAAATTTATCGATGAAGTTCTCAAGTTGGTTGAATCCTTAAAAGTCTCTCAAGGCATGACCTTGCTTTTGGTCGAGCAGATGGCCTACCGAGCTCTGGCGATTGCGGACCGAGGTTATGTTCTCGAGCAAGGTCAAATTCGTTTGTCTGGCACGGGTAAAGAGCTTCTCGGAAACGATGAAGTTCGAAAAGCCTATTTGGGCGGATGACCTTCTGCCCGCCCAAGGTCTAGATGCGATAGATTTAGTTCAACCTCAAAGCTAAAAAGAGTAGCGTTATTAAAAAACAATCGTTTTTTTCCAGATTTGTTTTTCTGGTGGAAAATCGTTTCAGGGTGAGGATATGGACTCAAACGAATCAAAAGCTCTAACCAAGGATGATGTTCTCGAGCTGGTCATCGCAGCTTCTATTAGCCGCTTGTCGATGATGGCGGGTGGTTCGACGATTGAAATGAAGAGAATTGATCCACCCAAGCGAGTTTTGGCTCATTGGATGACTTTGATTCTTGTGGCTGGAGAGAGTCTTCGGGTTACTTTCAAAGCTCACTTTTCAACTACCGCAGCTCAGCAGCTGGCGCAAAAAAGTCTCAACACCGACGCGGATGTGATTTCAAGTGCGCAGGTGAAAGACTTCATGAAAGAGTACTGCAATATGACTGCAGGAAATTTGAAAAATGCTTTCCTCAATAGTCAGATTGAAGTGGGAATCAGTTTGCCACTTTTGACTCGCGGCTTTGACAAAGTCTTTTTTACGACTTCGTACAAACAGGCGACATTGGAGGGGCAGTGGGAATTGACGGATGGGAAAAGCACTGTCTACTGCTCAGCAACTGTTGAAATGCTTAAAGATGTTAAAATCCAAGGTAAACTGTCGACAGAAGACGACTCTTCTGGCGACATTGAATTTTTGTGAGGGTGTATGGGAAAAATTTTGGTCGTTGATGACTCTGAAACTGTCCGAGTTCAATTGAAAAAGGATCTGGAAGGCGCTGGTCACCAAGTGATTGAAGCGGCTGACGGTGTCTTGGGGCTTCAGGCCTTGAAAGAAAATACAGACACTCAGTTGATTCTTTGTGACGTGAATATGCCCAATATGGATGGATTGACGATGTGTCTGACTGTCCGTCAGGAAAACCTGGGGAACGGCGTGAATATTTTCATGTTAACAACGGAAAACAATCCGGACATGAAGACCAAAGGTAAAGAGGCGGGTGTTCGTGCATGGATCACCAAGCCGTATATTGCAGAAAAACTTCTGACAGCCGTGAACGCTGTGCTTAAAAAATAGTTCTGCGGAAGAGGGTGAATCGTGAGCGTAAATAGTGATATTCAGGCATCCCATAATATTATCAAGTTCCTCGAGGACGCTAAATCTCAAGCTGAAATCGTGCTCGATGCCCTCCCTGGAATTCTGGCCGTGGTGGACGTTGAGGGCAAAATCCTCAGAGGAAACTTCACCTTAGCGAAAATTATTGGAGTGGATCACGAAGGAGTTCTTGGGTCGGATCTTCTCAGTTTGTTTGATGTCGAGCAGAGAAAAAAGTTTGCGGACAAGCTTCGTGAGACTGATCAGGCGCAAGCTGTGGCTGTTGAGTTTGAATTGGATATCGGAGCTTCTCCGGAAACCACTTTGAGCTTTTTGTGGCACATTCGCCCTCTGCGAGTTCCCAATATGCCGTCTTCAAATTTGTTGGTGGTGACGGGTCACGATTTGACGGAAGTGAAGAGAGTCAACTCTCAGCTCACCCATATTCAACACGAATTGCAAACTGCGAAAACTGTTCAGGACACGCTCTTTGCTGAGTTCAAAGCCAATATGGCAGAAGCAGCGATCAGCGGATTTTACAAGTCAGCCACTGAGTGCGGTGGTGACTGGTGGTTCCACAATCGAATTGGCGACAAGATCTTTTTGTGGATCGGGGACGTCACGGGTCACGGGGTGGCCGCGGCTCTGGTGACCAGTGCGGCTCGTGCAGCCGTTTCAATTATTGAATCGATGCCAGATGTGACTCCGAGAAAAGCTTTGGATATTTTGAACAAAGCCGTCATTGCCTCTGCCAAGGGGCAGAAGTTGATGTCTTTCTTTGTGGCATCTGTGGATTTGAATTCAGGTCTTTGCACTTATGCGAATGCAGGTCACGAGTATCCAATTTTGTTGCGAAAGAAGGATGATGGGAGTGTGGAAGAGCTGGATATTTCCTTCTTGTTATCGCCTCCGACGCCTTTGTTGGGAGTGAAGGAAGACAGTATTTTCATGGAGCAGGCGATTCATTTGGGTCGAGGCGACAAGCTGTTCTTCTATACGGATGGTCTTTTGGATGTGAAAACTCCAACCACTCGCAGTTCCATCAATCAACGTATCAGCAAGATCATCAAGAAGGCGCAGGCCGACAAAACGAATTACTCGATTGTGGAATCTTTCTGCAGTGAAGTCGAAAGATATTGCGTCGAGAATTCACTGATCGATGATGTGACTTTCTTTATTTTTGAAATGAACAAGTAGAAAACTGGCCCACTTTGCTGTTGATCCCAAGGCTGCCTTTCGGTCAGCCGGGATCAAGCCTCAAAGTGGGTTTTGTCTTTTCAAGATTCCACTTTTTTAAGCTTTGTTTTCTTTGGCTTTTCTTTTTTCTTCCATTCTCTGATTATGAAACTCCACATAGATGGAGAGATGATCATGCAGTCTTTCGATTTTCTTGGTGGTGCACCAAGTTCTTCGGAACAAGCGATTGATATCCGCTCGAAGCATTGCGCAGGTGTGATTGAGAGTGAAAAGCGGATCAAATCCTCCTCGCTTTAATTCTCCTTGTCCGACTATGCAGCCCCTTCGCCCTTTAAAGACCTCATGCCGAGAGTGGGGAAAATACTTTTTCACTGTCGGCAAATAGTGGGGATTTTGATCAGATTGAATAATCGAATGCTCAATCGCCACTTTGGTTTGCAATTGAGAAAAGAGAATCTGTCTTTTGGCGGCTCGTTCATCGAATCGAAAGCCGTATTTCTTCCTGGCTAAAGCTGCCAGTTTGCCTTTGGCCGGCATTCTGGCCGTCTGAAATCCTAAGATCCTTCGAGTCGTCTTCTCTACAGCAAGTGTGATGGAAATCGGTTTGCACTTGGTGTGCTCAAAAGTCTCCACATCGTCGAACTGCCACTGCCAGGCGGCAGTGCTTGGAGCTTCCACTTTGAGTCGGCTTTGAGCTCCCAGGAAAATCAATTTTCTCGCCACAGTCGTGCGGCTAAGATGCAAGATCATAGCGGCTCTTCGTAAGGAAACCCCAGAGCAAAGCAATTTCCGAAGGGGATCGTTCATTTGCCTTTTGTTTTGATGGTAGCAAGGATGAAGCGTGGCTCTGGAGAAGGTTTTCTGGCAGTGCAGGCAACGAAAGCGGGAGACGATTTGGCAGTCCGAGCGTCTTTTAAAGCTGCCAAAGCGAACGGTTTTCGGATGTGAGTGAGTTGAGCTGCAATAAGGACAAGAGGGAGTCATTCAGAGTTTGAAATTGCAAACTCTGAACCTTATTGGAGTTAGGGCTGACGGAAAGGCAGCTTTGGGCTCAACAGCAAAGTGAGCCAGTTTTAGACTTTATCGTAGGAAATGTGAAACGCCCGCGGCCCCACAAAGTCCGCAATCGCCAGAACCTTAAACAGATCTTCCTGATCTGACATATCCGATTCTGATTTCGATTCCATGATAATCACTGGTTGCACTGACTGATGGTCCAGGTGTCTGTAGAACTGCGGGCCTCGGCAATAGTCAAAGCGCAGAGACAGCATTCCCTCAATCAGGTCTTCGCTTTTTACGGATTTCATCACTCGAGCGGCAGACAACAAGGATTTCACTCCGCCATAGGCATAGCTGCCGTGAGCGGCTGGGTAGAAACCATGATTTTTCTTGTAGCGAGAATTGAAGCTGCGAGCACTTTCAAAAGCGCTTTCGATGGCCCAGTAATAACCAGAGCCGCCGACCACGCCCTCGTACAAATCGCTTCCCATGCGTTGGCGTTGGATAATGGAAAGGTTCGTGCACACAATACGCATTTCCTTTTCTAATCCCATTTCCTTAATCTTTGTCAGCATATTGACTTGGTCTGAACCAAAGTTCGTCGAAACCAGAACTTCAGGTTTGAGAGCTGCGATTCTCTCCAAATAAGGGCCCCACTCTTTTTCGCCCATGGCATGGTACTCATCAGTCACAAAGTCAACGCCGATGGCGTAACCGACGTTGTGCAATCCGCGCACGGAATCTCGTCCAAACGGGTGGTCCGCTGACAAGGTGGCCACCCGGAATCCAAAGTGACTAAAGGCATAGCGGCCAATGATATCGGCAATTCCGAATGCTGTCGGGCCTTCGTGGAAAATATAAGGAGTTCGTGTTTCCTTCGAAACGACACCGTCGCCCACGCTCAATCCATTGTAGACAATTTTTCTCTCCGAGCAGGTTTTTCCAATCAAAACCATATCCAACGCAGAGAGGGCGCCCGCCACAAAATCAACTTTGTCTTTTTCGATCAGATCAATCGTCGTATCGCGAGCAAGGTCGGGGCTGTGTTTGGTGTCTCGAATGAGCAGCTCGGCCATTCGTCCATCAAGACCGCCGCTCTCATTGAATTCGTCGACTGCAATTTGAGCGCTTCGGGCTTGGTCGAGGGCTTCAACACCATAAACGCTGCTCAGTGGCACTGGGAAACCGATTTTTATTTTCTTGTCCATGAGTAAGAGTTTAGTTGTATTATGAAGATCTGACGAGGAAAATTTAGGACAGTCCAACCTTGGTTTTGAAAATAAAATTTGAGAGATCAAGTTGGGGGAACATTAGACGATCAATGGACGATCAAGTTTTGGAGAGTATTCCATGGACAGTCAGAAGGAAATTCAGAATCTCAAAGATCAGCTGAGCAAATTTCAAAAAGAAAAAGACGCTCTCTCTTTGAGAAGCCGCAACCTGGACCTTGAGTTGGCAAATATGTCAAAAGCTCAAGGTAACCTCTATCGATTCCAAGAAAAAGTGGAGCGATTGAAAACCATTTACGCCCAAGTCGCGGAAGTTGGTCATCAATTCAACCAGTCTTTGGATTTTCAAGTGGTTGTGCATTCGATCGAGAGATTCCTCATCGATCACTTGAACTTTGAGCGTTGTCTTCTGCTCTGGCATGATGAAGACATGACAAAGCTGAGCTGTCTGTCGGGCGCTGGCTATTATGGAGAAACTAAAAATCAAATTCAAAAACTGGAAATTCCTCTCGCGGATTCCACCCTGGAAGTTTTCGTCAAGGGTGAAAAGCGAATCATTTTCAATGAGCAGAATCAGAATCCAGCCATTCTGCTTTTGGTGCAAAAATTTGGTTTGGATGAGTGTGGAATCTACAGTTTAGGAACGGATACTCAAGGAAAGCTGAAGGGTCTGTTGGTGGTTGGTAATTGCAAAGCCAATTATCAATTCCATTTGCGAGTGACCGAAGACAGTGAGATGGATGCTCTTTTTGCCAATATCACCAGTCAAATTGTGGCGGCCCAGAATGCCGTGAAGTTCATGGAGACTATCCAGCACGAATCCGCGCAAGTGAAACGTCTTTTGAACAATATGCGACAAGCGGTCTTCAGCGTTGATCATGAAGCGAAAATTGTCGAACCAGTGTCTCAATTTGCGCTGGGAATTTTTGAAGACGAAATCGTCAACAAAAACCTTTTCGATACTCTTTTCAAGGACATGGATAGGGGAACTGAAGCTTTTTCTCAGGTCGAGTCCGTGTTCTCCACAGTATTTGGAGCCGCTGAGCTGCAATGGATGCTGATGGAAGATGGATTGCCTAGAAAAATCGTTTACAACAGTCCAAAAGATCCCGCCAACAAGAAGTCCTTGAAGGCAAACTTCGCTCCGATTTGGGCGGATGATGGAGCTTTGGAAAAAATCATGTTCGTGATCGAAGACATCACCGAACTGGAAAAGTTGGAAAGCGAAATCAATGAGAAGCAAATTCGCATGCGAATCATTCAGGAAATTGCGGGAACCGATATTTCCACGATCAGCCGCGGATTTTTCGACCGGGTCGATGAGCTCTACAAGCGCTGCGAAGTGTTGGCTCCTGACTTTCGAAAAGGCGGAGATACTTTCGGCGAGTTGATGCGAAATCTCCATACGATCAAGGGGA
>JACCDW011977739.1_pt1 | contig 14616 bp, 10 predicted proteins | sample 7449781 | NCBI WGS metagenome assembly JACCDW01 (sample SAMN15323449, study PRJNA562643) | freshwater metagenome | isolation source: river surface water | place: USA:Blue River Watershed | collected 2017-08-18
CATAATAATTAACTTTACCAGCATTTAAACATTCTTCCATTGAACCAATTCTATAACCATTTGGAATTGGTTTTTCTATTCCACAATAAACTTTTAGTTTTTTAACTTTTTTAGAAGTTTTTTTTGATGTAGCCTTTGAACCTTTTTTAGTGGTTTTAGAAGCCTTTTTGGAACCAGACTTTTTATCAGCTTTTTCAGTCTTTTTACTTGTTGATTTTGGAGGCATTTTTAATGAATACTATATATATTTTATATTAATAAAAAAATATAAAATGATAATATAATTAATTTTAGATTAAAAAAAATTATTTTAGACTAATCATTTTTTTTAAACTATTTTTGATATTAACCAAATCTTTTTGTAGATTGTAATAATCTCTCATATCTTCTGTATCTGAAATTATTTTAGTCATCATGGCTTTTTGAAATAATATATCGAATTTTCTTGCTAGTTCTTCTGAATAATTTAACTTTATATTTTTCTTTATTTCAATAGCTAATTGACTCATACTTACAGGATCATCTGCTAATATATTATTATTAACATCCAAATATTCTATGATTAAATCTATGGATTTAATTAAATCTAATCCTCTTTGTTCTTCTTTTTTAATTGGTTTTTCTGAACTAGTATCTTCTATCTCAACAAATCCTAAATTTAATTGATTTTCTGTATCATTTAATTCTGTTTCTGTATTTAAAAAATTTGTTATTGTTTGTTCTTTATTTTGTGATATATCAAAATCAAATCTATAATTAGAATTATTATGATTTTCTACAATACTATTTAATTTTTTTGAATTTTCTAAATGTTCTAAGCTAAACGAATTTTTTTCTGACTCGATAATGTAATTATCAGAATTATTATTATTTATATTTACATCTAAATTTAAATCCAAATTATTTGAAACAGGATTAACATCTTGTAAAAATATTGTAGACTGATTATTATCTGATTCTTCATTCTTTGAAGTATTTTCTAGAATCACTTCAGATGTTATTTCTTTAGATGTATTAACTTCACATATATTTTCTTCAGATATCTTAACTTCAGATATATTATTTTTTTTATTAGTTATTGTATTTCTAATAATCCTATTTTGAGATAAACAATTATTATCTGATTCATTATTATCGATTATTTCTTTATTAAGTTCCCAAGTATTTGGATAGTTCATATCTATTTCAGAATCTAATTGCTTGTTTTTAATTATTTTTTCTTGATTATTATTATTTTGATATTTGGTTTTTTTATGATCACCTTTTGCTGAAAAATCTGATGATAATTGAAAGTTATGAAATTTTTTTTGTTTAACTAATTTATCTTTATCAAATTCATCAAATTTATCAAATCTATCTAAATCTTCAGTTTCTACTGTATTTGATTCATAATCTTGAGTATTTGACTTTTTACTATAGTTATTTAATTTAAATACTTCACCATAAGACTTGTTATTATCTATACAATATTGACCTAAATTATCTAGAACATGTTCTGAACTTAATTCTATTTTATTTATAACTGAATTTTTTGGTATAGTTACATCAGATGATGATACTGAATTTGTTGGTGTGTGTTTAAAATAAAATTTTTTATTTTTTTCTTGGGTATTAGTTGTTAATTTGCTTAACCCGGTTAATTTACTTTGTTTTGTGCTGTTAGAAACTAATGTTAGTTTTTCCTCTGGTAAATTTGTATTTTTATCAGTTAAACTATCTATAATATAATGCTTATCAATATCACAATTAATTTTTAATTTATTTTCAACAGACTCTAATTTACTTAAACAACTAACTAATTCTTTATTTATTTCGTTCTTAGGAATCTTTACAATATTTTTAGCCACATTTGTCATATTTTCAAGATTATTTATATCATAATCTTTTTTACTAACTATTTTTGATATATTATCATTATAATTTGAAGCAAATTCTTTTAAAATATAAATTAGTGTATTAATAGTAATATTTGCTACAGATTTAACCTTAATTTTACAATTACAATTTGGTATATGGTTTTTTCCCTTTATAATTGAACTAATTTCGTTACATTCATTAAAAAAAAATAATTTTCCAGTTATAAAAAAATTCATAATAGTTTGAGTTTCATCTCCTTTATATTTTCTACTAAAATATACATAATCTAAATTTATAAAATTTATAAAAAGTTTTTCTGATTTAGCACAATTAAATAATAATTTTGTTTTATAATTTTTTTTAAAATATGTTCTAAATTCATCATAAGTATCAATATTATATTTTTCTAATATATATTCTTTATCATATTTAAAATAATTATTTGTAAATATCATTAATTTAATTATTTGATGGGATAAATCTTTTGCATCAAAATTTATATTATATACAAAACTATGTTTTTCAGTCATTATATATTAAATAATATATATTGATTTTTGAATAAAACCTTATCTTTTTATTATATTTTTCCAAATGGTTCATCGATTATATATTTGATTTCTGGATCCGAGATTATTATACACATTTCGCTTAATTTATCTATTAATTCAGTTAGATATTTATTTTGAGACAGTAGAATCTTTATATATAATCCTAATTTGTTATTTTCCTCATAATCTAAATCTTCTTTATTTGACTTTTCATTTTTATTATTATTTTTATTAGGAGATTTAGATGATTCAGATGATTTAGATGATTCAGATGATTTAGATGATTCAGATGAATTATCATCTTCATCTGAATTTAATACTTTAGATAAATTTTGTTTTTGTTCATCAATTGTATTAGATATATTGGATTTTTTCAAAATAGACGAATATTTAGCTGGAAATAATTTTGAATAACTTTCATTATCACTAGAATAATTGGTATTAAACTTAAATGATTCGAAATCATCATAACCAATGATGTTAATATTATCATCAAAACTAACTTTAGGTTCTGAAATATTTTTTTCACCAGTTGATTTAGATAAGCTTGAAGAACTTGAAGAACTTGAAGAACTTGAAGAACTTGAAGAACTTGAAGAACTTGAAGAACTTGAAGAACTTGAAGAATCTGAAGAATCTGATAAGCTTGAAGAGTTTGATGAACTAGATTTTATTTTTTTTTCATTTGTGTCATTAGTTGATTTAAATTTTCTAAATAAAAGTGAATTAATATCTGAATAATTATCTAGTTTATCACTAACTTCTAATTGTCTAATATACTTATCTACAAGATTATTAGTTGGGTCAATAAGTTTTTGAATATATTTGATAAGATGTATTTTAAAAGACAAAACTATACTTTTATATCCAATATTATTTTCAATATAAAAGTAAATTTTTCGTTTAATACAATAATCTATAAGATTATTAAGTAATTCATTAATCTTAGTTACTTTTTGTTCAAGATTCGAGTCTTCATTTTCAATATTTAAAATTTTAGTAGTGAAATTATCTATTAAAATATCTATTTTATGTTTCATATCTTAAATATTTTAATATTATATAAAAAATTAAAATTTTTTACCTAATATTCAAAAAATTAATTTTCATAAAATTTATATAAATAGTAAATTATACAAGAAATACTTAATGCAATCAGAGTTAATTTGGAATGGTCACTCATAAAATCCCAATAATTAGTAATAGTATAAATTAATAATATAACACCTCCAATACTCAAACTCCATCTCATAATCCAATTTGGGGTTTTAGTATTAGAATTAGATTTATTTTCAGCTAAATATATATATCCACATATAATTCCAACAATACTAATAAAATATATAATCATTACATAAGTTCCAACTTGCATATCAGGTTCATCATATGAAAGACTAATAATTTCTGCAAGTTTTGTAACCATCAATACATATAAGACAGATATGACTCCAATAATTATAACATTAAGACCACTAAGTTTTGAATTAGTTTTGCTCATATAAAATTATTTAAGAAAAATAAATAATTGTATATCCTAATAATTTATCTTATACTTAAATTAGCAATTATAGTGTTATCAATATATTTTACAATTTCATCAACTGTATCTGAATTAAGTTTTAACTCGATAAGTGAATAATTAAGTTTATTTTTAAATTCAATATAATTATCAAATAACTCATAACTATTTGTGTTATTTAAATTTTCCCTACCCAAATCAATAATCTTAATATATGTATAAAAAATATTAGCATAATATTCTGATAATTTAATTAGATTTGGGTCTTTTGTTTCACCTGAACCTATAAATTTAGCTAGTATTAAAAGTATATAAAAAAATTTACATAATATATTATCAACCCAACATAAATAACATTTGTTATCACAATATATTATTTTATCATTAGACAAATAATTTTTAGTTAAAGACATATTAGATATATCTGTTTGTATTATTTGATTATTTAAGTTTTCTAAATTATCTGTATTATCTGAATTACTATTACTACTTTTATTTGTATTATTACTTAGATTACTATTATTGCTTTTATTTGTAAAAGAGGAATAATTGGTTAAATTATTATTAGAATCAGAATTTTTAATAAGATTATTTTCTAACATATTTATTCCAATAGTATTATGATTTTTATTATAACCAACTAAACAATCTAGTAAAGAAGATAATTCTATAATTAGCTTACATACATTTTGATTAATTTTATTTTTAATTAGATTATTTTCTTCGACTCTTGAGTTTAAATATTCTATATTTGATGCAATACTTAACCAAAAAAAGTTAATATCTTGACAAGATATTTTTGAATTTGAAATAAGTTTTTTTCTAATTTTTTTAAATAAATTAATCAAGCTATATGCAATATAGTATCCATGTATAGTAATTTTATTAATTTTACAATATCTATTCATTTCAGTTAAAAATAATATTCCAACAATATAATCTATATCATTAAATTTAGTATTTTTGATATTTTCATTATTTTGACTAATTATAAATTTTATAATATTATCTTTATATAACTTTATCTTATGATATTTTTCCATCCAATATAAAAATATTTATTTTTAATTTATATCAAAATAAACATATATCACGTAAAAAATTAATTATGATTTATATTAAATCCTTAATTAAATTAATAATTCTAGTTTATTAGAAGATCTAGTTATAGCAGTGTATAAACATTTAGAAGTTTCTTCGATATTATTGTTTTCAAGTATATCAGATATATCAATAAAAACATTTTTAAAAGTAGAACCTTGAGATTTATGAACTGTAATTGAATAACCATAATTAAGTTCAGCAAATTTTTCAACTACAGTTGACTGCCAGTCTTTATACAATTTATTTATCATTTTATCTACTTCAGCTTGTAAATTACATTTCACCATATTATCTTCTTTTTTCATTTTTTCAATTAATTTATAACAATCTCTTCTAAGCTTTAGAATAATTGTATCAAAACCATCTTGAATTTGATTAAATTCTTTTTCAGAATCAGGATGTATTGAATATACTGTATGAGTAGAGGCAGTAATCTCATTTTCTTTTATATCAGACATTCTTTTAATTTCAAGTTCATAAGCATCTAGTTCAATATCTATCAATGAATTAATTTGTTCAATTCTTTTGGTAAATTTTTCATTAAGTTCCTTAGTTAAAATAATATTATTTTTACTTTTAATTTTACCCATAGTAAACTTAATTTTAACAAGATTTGTTAACTTTACTTGTTCAGATGTATAAAAGCTTATATATTTTTTCTTACTAACATTATCAGCATCTTTTTTATCTTTAATCTCATCAATTTCAATTTCTTTTTTATCTTCATATCTGTAAAAATCATTAAAGATAAGTATTTCACCTATTTCAAAATGTTCCAATTCTTTTTTATTAAATATTTTTTGTCTAACATATTGGTTATAGGTATTACATTTTTTATTTGTCCAAGTTAAAATAATATTATTATCATAACTTTCAATATTGTTATCATTATTTATTACACTAACAAAGTTATTTAACCATTCAGTAGTTTGTTTACCTTGTATTGAATATAATTTAACTTTTTCTGACTGGTATTTGAAAACATTAGGGATATCTTCATTTTTTTTTGAAAATATCCATTTTCTATGATCATTCGATAAATTCATTATCTTTTTATTTTTTGTTCTTATAATCTTTTCTAAACTAAGTTTTTTAATATTTTTTGCAAAAATTTTACTGTCAGACTGATTAACTGGTGGTAATTGTGCTGGATCACCTACATATATTACCTTGATTTTTGTATTAGCTGGATTAGCTATCTGGTCAGATATATCAGTAATAATTTGATTTGATAACATTGAACATTCGTCTACAACAATTAAATCATATATTGACCAATTTGGATCAACTTTACTTTTAGCAAAATATTTTTCTCCTGAACTAGAATCGATATACGATTGATAGTTTAACAGTCTGTGAACTGTCATAATATTTATATTTTTAGATAATTGTTCATAGTCCTCTATATTGTCGAATAGTTTTGATTTAGCAATATTAACAGCTTTATGTGTAGGTGCTGCTATAGTTATTTTTTTACATAATTTATCTTTTACAATATTATTAATAAATTTTGTTACAAGAGTAGTTTTACCAGTTCCAGCGTATCCAATTAATATTATTTCATTTTCTTTTGGACTTTTAACAAAATTTATTAACTCATCATATACTTTAATTTGATCTTCAGTTAAATTTATTTTTTCATCTAGTTGTTCACTTACAATTTCTTCAGAATTAATAATTTGTGTATTATCTGATTTTGAATTAATAACATTATCATTACTTAGTGATTTTATTTCATCAATATTGTTAGTGTTGTCAACAATGATATTTTTTTTCTTCGTTGATTTATTAATTTTATTTTTATTACTACTCATATTATCTTACTATATTATTTATTATAATATAATCAATTTTTTATAATAATTTATATTATTAACATATTCTGACTGTTTATATAGAAAATTTAAAATATAATATGTTAAAATTTTTTAAAACATTTATTTGTTTAATGTATATATTAAATGATTGTAATAATTTTAGCAGGAGGATTAGGAAAAAGAATGTGTTCTGATATACCGAAAGTCTGTCATGAAGTATTTTCATATACTGAAAATTTTGTAAAAAAACCAATGATAGTTCATGTTATACAAACCGCATTAAAACTTAATCCAAAAAATATTTTAATTATTGTTGGTAAATTTAAGCAAGTTATTGAAAACTGTGTTAAAAATTATTTAACAGAAGAAGATTTTATAAAGATTAATTGGATTATTCAAGAAGAAGCATTAGGAACAGGACACGCTATAAAATGTTGTTTAAATGAACTATCATTATATTCCAATACTAATACGTTAATATTATCAGGAGATGTTCCACTTATATCTTTAAATACACTAAATAATCTTAATTTATCTGAAAATACTTTGTTGGTAACAGAATTAGAAGACCCGACAGGTTGTGGTAGAATAATTTTAGATAAAAATAATTCGATTATAAAAATAGTCGAACAAAAAGATTGTTCTGATGAAGAAAAAATGATTAAACTAGTTAATTGTGGAATTTATCAAATTAATTCAAATAATTTACTAAATTTAATTCCATTAATAACAGCTAATAATAAAGCTAATGAATATTATTTAACTGATATAATAGGTCTTATGGTTCAAAATAATATTACCCTTTCTTATTTTAAATTAGAAAAAGATTTTCAATATGAAATTAAAAATATTAATACTAAAAAAGATTTAAATGATTTGAATAATTTTGTATATAAAAAAAATAAAGACAGTAGTAATAGTTTAATTGAATAAATTTTATTCAATTTGTCCTAATCCATCACATAATGAACATGTTATATAAGGCATTTGTGAAAATCCAGATTCACGACAATTAATGCATTTTATACCATTACAAATATTACATATAATTGTGTCTTGTTTTATTAGACCACAACCTTTACAATCTGTACAAACTGTAAAATTTTTTTTAACTTTGATTAAATTTATATTTTTTAGATTATTTTTGGTATCCATTTTATATGAAAAATAGAAAATATTTTTATTACTGGCTATAAATATATATTTTTTTAATCAAGAAGATATTCATTTATTTCCATTCCACAATAATTTTGTGGATTTTTTCTATAATCTATAGGTGTATATATTCCTATAATAGCACTTTGTTGTAACAAAAACTTAAATATTTCTTTAAATAAAGGAGTATGTCCAAATTCAGGACAACCAATATGAGCCATTTCATGAATAACTACATACATTAAAGTATTCATATCGTGGATAGTATTAATAACTTTAGCTCTTAAACAAAATACTATACGTTCTCCTTTATTAACAGTATAACTAGTATATTTTTCATCAGCACCAGTCTCCATAATAACAATTGACTTTGTTCTTGATACAAGATCTTTTATATGCTCCATGTTTTTAGGAAATTTTTTCTTATTTTCTTGTAAATAATTAACTAATTTATACATATTTTTTTTTATTTTAGCCAAAGTGTTAGCTGCTACAGGTTTATCTTTTAAATCTCTAACCCAATAATATTCTTCATCTAAAGTTGATCTAGTTTTTACTAAATTATCATTAGAATAATTAAGCGAATAAATAAAATATATAGATGAAAATATCATTAAAATAATTATAATCAATAAAATCATTTTTTGCTAATATAATAAATTATATAAAAAGTTTTTTTATTTATATAATTATATATTATAATAAAATGGGAGCTTCTCAATCTAACGCTAAAGAGGAAACATATTCCAAAAATATTAAAAAATTACTAAAAGATAGTGATATTGAAACAAGTATTGGCTATGAACAAATTTCTAAAGAAGCAGATTTACAATCAGAAATTGCACCTATTGCACCTAGAAAAATGGTTTTACCTAAATTACATGGAGCCGGTATTCTTGTTGACTTATCAAGTTCAGTTAAAAATGAATTAGACCCTACAATTGAAACTAAACACATTTCAAGTAAACAAAGATATCTTAAATATGATGTATTCAATATGATGGAAGAAATTGAAAGAAAAAATAATATGACAGGAGGTAATCAAGACACTGATTCATCAATTACTACTGATAACAAAGCTATGGAACACATTAAAAGTGTAATCTTAAGCCAACTTAAGGAACTCGAAAAACATAAACAACATGGTTCAGGAAGCTGTGGATGTGATAAGAAAAATTTAAAAGGTGGTTTTGAAGATTCATCTAGTAGTGATTCTACTGAATCAACTTCATCATCAAGTTCTTCAGAATTTGGTTTAGGTAATCAAGATTCAAACTCAGAATCTTCTAATTTTTTAATTTCTCTATCACAATCAGCAGGCAACGATGATGAAGAAAATGAAGATGAAGAAGAAACTGAAGAAACTGATGAAACCGAAGAAACCGAAGAAACCGAAGAAACTGAAGATAGTGATGAAGATAGTGAAGACAACAGACGTAAACACAAAAAAAATACCTCACATAAAAAAACCCATGGAAAAACTCATGGTAGAACACAAGAAGAAACATCTAACGGTGATGAAGAAACTCAATCAGAAGAGGGATTATCAATCTTCCCTTTTAACTCTTCAGATATTAAATCCAGTGCATCAATTAAAAATTTTAAAATGTTAAGACGCAAAATATAAATAAATTTTTTATAATTCTATAACTAAAGATTTTTTAGTTATCTTATTTTGTCTTTTTCTTTTCTTAATTTCATCATCAGAGGACTCTTCGTCTTTTTTAAAATCAGTTGATTTAACATTATCTAACTGTTCTAATATAGAATTAGATGATTTAGATGATTTAACTTTAGTTGATTTATTTGTTTTAGTTGTTTTTGATTTTGTCTTTATATCTTTATCATTTTCAATTATATCTTCATTTTTTTTAGTAGACTTATTTATTTTTTTAGAATTAGGAATCTCACTTAGTTCTTTTTCCAATTTCTTTAAATCATCAAGTTCATCTTCACTATTTTCAGATTGTTCAGATTGTTCAGATTGTTCTTTTGATTTAGATTTTACGGATTTTTTAGGTTTATTTGATGTTTCAGATTCTTCAGGATTTTCAAGATTTTCAAGATTTTCACAAACATAATCCATAATAGAAGATACATTTTTTCTTCTATTAATTTCCTTATTTATATAATTTTCAAATAACTTTTCGGGATTATGTGCGATAAGTTCTAAAAATTGTATACTTGGATTCATAATTTGATTTGTAATATAAAATAGATAATCTAAATCTAAATTATTTGTCAAAACATATTTTGGGTCCTCGACACGATCACCTTGTAATTTAACTTTACCCTTAGGTACAATATATACGAAAGGGACACGTTCATTAATATCTGGTTTATTACCAGGATCACGTTCCCCAATTCTATCAGCTAACACAGCATGTACAATTGAACTTCTATTTTTATAATTTCCCTTAAGAGTTTTACTAATTACGTATTTATCAATAGAGAATTCTCCTCGTAAAATCTTTTTAATTAACATTCTTGTATAGTCAATAGCTCCCTTATTACGGTCTTGAATACATGTTTCATTAGGTTTACCATTTAAAATATAGTCAACAATACCACCTACAACAATCTTAACAATTTTAGCATTATCACGACGTTTTAATACAATACCCATACTCTTTTGTTTAAAATTTTTATCATCATCTTCGTAAAGATTACCAACATATTTCTTTTTAGCCAAAATAATAAATGGCCATAACGTTTTTTCATAAACCTGTTCTTCTGGTTCAGGAAGTATTTTACAAATAGTATCACCTGCTAATTTACCTATTTCAATACAAATTGGTAATGCATCTCTATCTGTTCTAATTTCTTTAGTTTCTATATCATGAATTTTAGGACTAAAGAATACACTATCAGTGTTTTTAACAATTAAGGAACCAACACCAGCATGAAACCTGCCGATTTCTGTTTCCAAGTCATAAACATAATCATCAATGTATCCTAAATCATTAATTTGAATAACTGTTGTTGGTTCAGGATAATCATAATCTTTCCAACATATAATTCTAAATGAATTTTCTTTCTTTTGAACTACAGGATTATAACCAGCAAGTTTAGCCCAATAATATGTTTCTAGAGCACTTTCAATAAATTCCGTTTCAATAAAATGATTTCCTTCTGAATCTGTACATCCACAATAATGATTATAACATATCATAAAATTATCAATAATCTCGTCGTTACTATAATTATATTCAAAATTATCATTGTGTAAAAGTTCTTGACCTAATACACAATCTACAGGTTTTATTTGTATACAATCAGGATCTAGTAGAGAATGGTCTTCTGTTACTTTTACATAACCTTTAGGAGTTATTACTTCATATATTTTTTTATAAGTTTTATGTCTAATAACTCTAATTATTTTAACCCATCCTTTATCAGTCCATACACTATAATTAATAGTGTTATCTTGTTCTTTTTCACTTAAATTAGGGTCTTCTGCTTTAAATACTGAATAATCAGTAAAGTTATCACCTAATTGGTCAATACAAATAAAGTTAATTCTGTCTTTAGAATCTTTAACTAATATAGGAGTATCTCCTGTTACTGAATCTCCATAAATTACTTGTGGTTTAACACGAAAATTTGGTTTAATTATTTCGTTTACAGTTTTGTAAAAGTAATCTATAAAGTCCTCTTTGGTATTTCTTTGAGCTTTAGGTTCAACCCATTTTTTAACTTGAATGGGTCTATTATGATAGACATCTTTGTCAAATACTTCATTTGCATAAGATATGTATTTGTTTTTATCTATCAAAGCATAATTAATCAAATTACCAAAAGCTCCTTCGATAAATGTTTTAGATAATTCTAACATTTTACGACCAGTTGCTGTAGTTGATGCAGCTAATTCTTTCATATAGATTGGAGATGTTGGACCACCTACTTGACCATATAAACTGTTTGCTGTAACTTTATAAGCTAATTGTAAACCATCATAAATAGCTGAAGTAAAATAATCTCCAGAAGCAGCAGCTTTTTCCATTAATTTTTTAGTAGAACTACGTTTTTCTAATAGTTCTATTAAAATTAAGGGTAAAATACCTTTAGTACCATCTAATTTTTTTGCAAATCTGCAAGTTGTTGTAGTACCATCATTATTATTATATGTAACTGTTTGATAATCATAACCTTCTAGATTATCATATTTAGGTTCCATGACATAACATTCTTGAGATATATTTACTAAAATCATTGAACGAGGATATAGACTTGCATAATCTAATACAGGAATAGGTTCATAATGTACACCTTTGACTGGAGGGAATACAATAGCACCTTCATAACCAGTATTTTCATTCTCACTATCTGATGATTCTCCTTCTTTATTAAACTTTTTAAATTTATCATTTGGATTATCTTTTTGTTTAACTTTTAATTTAGGCATAATGTGTTCTAATTCTCTACATTTTTTTGATACAAGAGAAAAGATTTTGACACCTTGACCTCTCATAAAAATATAACTTAGAGGTACATGACATACATTAGCCATACCCATATTATTGTTTAGAACTTGAATTTTTTCCATTAGTTTTGTTACAAGTACACAATCCATTATACAGTATTTAGCTATTATACCTCTTTCTTCATCAGTACCTTTTTGAAATTTGAATAATTCTTTAGCAGATACATCATCTTTAGCATGACACCAGAATGTTTTATTTTTCTTCTTGGTCATACCTCCGTGTTTTTCAGCATAAAATGCTTCTTCAGGAATAGTTCCATTAATTAATATTTTATAAACCTTTTCTACTTTTTCTATCTTTAATATTTTATATTTCTGTTCATGTTTATTTTCTGTAAGACCATCATCCCACATTATATTAACATAATCATCTTCTTTAATACCATATACACTTTTGGTAGTTATATAAGAATTTTGACCATCTTCTTCATAACTATCAATTTTCTCTCTAATAAATGTAGAAGCTACATTATCAAGTTTAAAACTATCTAATTTATAATCTCTCATAGCAACTTTCATTAAATCAATAATTACACGACCAGTCATATCAAAATATTTTAAAATATTGTCTCCAAGACCAGCACTTGATAATTCTTTAGTCTTAAATGGTGCTTTTTCTCCATAAATTCTTGATAAACATGAAAATCTTTCTATAACTCCTAATTTCTTAGCCCTATCATGCATATATTGAAAATCGAAACCATTTATATTATAACCAGTAATAATATCTGGGTCATACTTTTGAATAAGTTTAGTCCAAGCTAACAATACCTTTTTCTCATCATTAAATGATTGTATTTCAACATCTTCTAAACCTTTTATTTTTGCACAACCTCCTAAAGTAATAATACTTTTATGAAAAGGTTCTGATTCACCATAATAAGAAAATACTGTTCCTATTTGAATTATAGCATCATTATCATTTAATGCTACTGGGAAATTACCAGATTCACTAGTACATTCTATATCGTAAGATGCAACAATAAACTTTTGTACCGAATTATTTTCATATGGATTTAATTCAGTCCATTTACAATTTATAGAATGTTCACAATAAGAAACAATATCTGTATTAACCCTGTATTTATTTACTTTAACCCATCCACAAGCATTTAGTTTACGTATATGCATACAACGAATATAAGGAACAATATTTGATTCATACACATATAGTCTTGTTGGTTTTTTAAACAGAAATGGGTAATTAATTGGATTTCTTTCAATCCAGTTTTCAAAAAATTTAAATGATTTCATATTTTCAAATATCAGTCTTAAAAATTTAAAGTTTTTGTAAGCTGTAAATCCATAAAATTTTTTCCTTTCAATTATATCAAATGTTTTAAACCCATCTAATATTTTTTTATTTGTTATTTTCCCTTTTATGTAATTTATTAAAGAATAAGCTTTTGTTGCATTCCAATCAGTTGGTATTTCAACATAAAAGAAAGGATTGTAATCTTCAACATTAACATAAATTGATTTGCCTTCACTTGTTCTACCAAATAATCTAATTCTATATACCTGTTTTTCATCAACACCTAATTCTTCTTCTAACTCATCAGATGCTTCTTGTTCTTCACCTTCATGATATTCATTCCAATCAATAATTTGGAATATTATAGGTTCAATACTCATCTATTATATAGTAATATTTATGGTATATTTATATATTATTTGATTTTCATTTTTTTTAATTTAAACAATTGAGGTTATTTAATATAATAATGGAAACTGTTCCTATAAAATATAATTTTTATAATAATATAATTATTCCAAATCAATATCTGGAATTTTATCTTAATAATTTATTGGAGAACAACATTTTAATATTCGAAATGTGTCAACAAAAATTTTTTTATTATTGTGATAAATTTATTTTAAATAATAGTTTTGTTTATGATGTTTGGGAAACAAATAATCATAAAAATATTGAACATATTGAACAAAATTTTCAAAATGAACAAAACAAAAATAATATTAAACAAGACCCTTGGGATAATTCTATAAATGATGAAAAGTTTTATATAAATAATAGAATAGCACGAATATTTCCTATTTTAAAAAATTACAATAATTATGAAAAAATAAAAATAGACGATGATTCATTTAGTTATATAACAATAAGAGAAA
>JACCDW011849276.1_pt1 | contig 14610 bp, 12 predicted proteins | sample 7449781 | NCBI WGS metagenome assembly JACCDW01 (sample SAMN15323449, study PRJNA562643) | freshwater metagenome | isolation source: river surface water | place: USA:Blue River Watershed | collected 2017-08-18
CAACTGTTTGTTTCAAGATTTGAATGCTCATCTTGTTACCAGCAACACCTTCAAGCGTAGCAGTAGCGTTAGCTTTGCCAGCAGAGTTGTTACCAGAATAGCCTTCAGCAATCTTGAATGGGCTCAATGCTTCTTCACCAGCGGATGCGCTGTCACCAGTGCTGCCTGTGAAGTTGTCAGCATAACGAACACGTAGAGTGTGAATTTGACCAACTGGGCCAGTCATAGGCTGGACACCAACCAACTCGTTAGCGATAACTGTTGGCATTACACGTCTGATGACGGGTAGAATAACACGGTTAAGTGTTGCAATATTACCGGCGGATGTTGCTCCAGCGGTGGCACTCTCTGCCAAATACTTACGGGTATTTTCTAGAGTGGTTGCCATTACTGAACGCTTGTTACCTTGAAGACCTTCTAAAAGGGCGTCTTTGGTTTCCGACCAGCGTGACTCGAGTAATTGTGACATTGTAGTTCTCCTTAAACTTTTAATCCCGCAAGCCTGCGGATGTCGTATATTTCAGCAGTTTTTTCTTCACTGCCAATTGATTGTGCCTTCTTATCGCCTGTAATTTCTTTAGCCTCTGTTAAAGTAGCTTTCTGTTTAACAGGTGCTCCTCCGTCCATTACAGCCGGTAAGTACTTGTCGAAAGCGCCGCGTAGTTTGTCAGTTTGAACAGACTCAAGTAATTCTTTCATTACATGTTTTTTGTCGCCTGCTAATGGACTTAGTAACTCGCTCATAACTTCTTTGCGAGCTGCTTGATCTTTAGCAATGCGTAGTTCTGTCTCACGACTTTCTACTAATTTTTGTGTATCTGCAACAATTTTTGCCGCTTCTTCTAGCTCTTGCTCTTTTAGGGCAAATGCTTTCATAAGTTTGGCTGTCTCAGACTTTTCGTTGAGATGACTTGCAGCATATTCACTGGCAAATGATTCAAAAATTCTGCGACCAAAGTCGTTTTTACGGGCAGCTTCAATGTCTTCACGCAATTGAGTCATTTCAGAACGTAGTCCTTTGGAGACAGTTTCTTCAATAATCTTTGCAGAACGAGCAATAAATTCTTTCTTGATAGATTCAAACTTGGCCTTGCTTTCGCGAACTAAACGAACTTTAGTTTCGGCTAAGTCTTTCTTGTCTGCATGGAATTCTGCGATTTCTTTCGCTAGAGCGTCCACGATAAAAGATTCTAATTGCGCAACATTATTTGCTACACGTTGACGGTCTTCATGAAGTTCTGCAAGTTCTTTACGCAGATTGTTCATAACAAAAGATTCCATTGCGGTGGAATCTTGAGTCATCTTTTCTGCATAACGAGCTCTTGCATCAATAAGTGCTTGACGGTCTTCTGCTAGCTCGCCTAGTTCCGCTTGTAGGCGGTCCGTTAGCATAGCTTCTACAGCTTCAACCATTGCAGTCTTATCGTGTTCGTACTTTTGTGCGAATTCTTCACGAAGAGTTGCTGTGACTTGATCACGGTTTTCTTGAACTCTGCTTTGCCAAGCAGTTTCAATTTCCGATTTGATTTCTTCGGAAATCACATTGTTCTCAAACAATTGTTTTACGATGTCTAGCATGTGATTCTCCTACTGTTATTTGAGACCTCTGATGATTTTCACCAGACTCTCTGCTAGGTATTTCTGTGCCTTTGGGTCGCCTTGAACTTCTTTTGCTATTGTAAATGCCTTATATCCACCTGTATTATTCATCAAGTGTTCGTAAACTGGTGTTGGGTAAGCTCCCGGGGCGCTTGGTTGTGCTACAATATCAACAGTGATAATTTCAAAACCTTGAACATTACCACTGCTATCTACTTCGCCTGAGCCTCTACTCGATACACCCAACTTCACCCCTGACTGCAACATGGTCGAAACTAATTGACCCATTGGAGTAGGGATGATTTTAAGTTTTCCGTAGCCGTTAGGACCATCCATCCACATCTTGGTAATCATATGACTAACACGATCTAGATTGATTTTTAAATCCTGAGGGTGATCTAATTCTCCGCAAACTGAATATCCGCCAGAGATCTGTTCGTTGAGCGTTTTGACAGCCCTGCCAATCTCTTGAGAAGAATAAATTCGCTGATTTTGATTTCGAATGTCACCTTGAATACAGATGCCATTCAAATGCAGCGATTTTTTATCGCCTTCGCCTTCGCTCTCCAAGACAATCTTTGCCTGGTCAAAATTCAAATGTTCACTGAGATAGTTTTTCACCATGTCGTCCTATTATCTACGACCACGGAAAAGACTTGCTTTATCAACAGCACCGGAAGAACCGCCTGCTCCGCTGAATTTACCTTCAGCTTCGCCTTTCTTCTCTGCGCCATGGCCTGGTTCTTTCTTAGAGAAAGCTGAACCTGCCTTGCCGCCTGGTACATTGATATTACCTGCATTATCTTCTTTTGGGTTGCCTTTAAATAGGCTAGAACCCTTCAAGTGTCCTTGATTTGCATAAGTTGCTGCTTCTTCTTTGCTTTGTGCAATGTTAGAAGCTGTGCCGCCCATGTCATTTTTACCTGCTACAATGCTTTTTGTGTTAGCAGGACCTGCAGATCCACCTGTACCAGAGAATGTGCCTTCTGCACCACCTTTCTTCTCAGCACCGTGACCGCCTGGAACTTTTTCTACGTACTCACGCACTGTAGCTAGATCAAAATCGTCTTTCATCTCGTCTGGTGGGCCCATTTCGTCGCCACCCATTTCGTCGCCACCTGCGCCGCCCATTGCATCAAACTTAGCTTGTAGTTCGTCAACAATAGCATCTAGGTCTTGGAATAGCTCAGCTGGGTCTTTTTCACCCATTTCATCGCCTTCTTCGCCTTCCCCGTCTAATTCACCGCTTAATTCGTCAGTTGGGTCTCCGCCCATTTCGTCGTCGGCTTCGATAGCAATATCTTCAAAACCTTCTTCCATTTCTTCATCGTCTTCTTCATCTACGGCTTCGTCTACTTTTTCTTCGTCTTCTTCGTCCATAGATTCTTCAACTTCTTCGTCTTCTTCTTCAGAAGCTTCTTCTAATTCAGAATCGATTAAGTTTTCATAAATCTCACGAGATTTCGCAACTACGTACTCGTGGAATAATTCTTCTGCTTTAGCTTGATCGTCATTGACCAAGCTCTCGAGCATTTGCTCTAATTTACTTTTATCTGCCATAATTATTCTCCTTAAAGATGGGTTTGGCTGTCGTGTTTTATTTACTACAGTTATAATAAAACTGCGTTAAATGGTACTTTTTTGATCGTTTTAGTTACTGTAAATAACTTCTGGGAATTTTATATTGAATTCGTGATAATTTATATGTTTTAAATTTTGATGTTGAGTTCCTAACTGATCAGGAATAAATGCACTATCTGCAATAACTCGATAGTATCGAATTTGTCTAAATTCTTTTATTACTTTTTCAGTTTGGCTTAGCCAATTTCCGTGATATGTAGCTACATCGGAACTTTTTTTATAGTTGTAGGTATCAGAGTAGACATTGTTAAATTTACCTTCTACACCTTGATAATCAAATCCTAATATGTAAATTTCTTTATGCCCTTGTGTAGATGCATACCATAATGCTGTAGGTCCTGAACTCCAACCTTTATGCGGATTAAAGAAGTTTAAATTAAACTTTGTGCTTACACCTTTGTTAGGGTTAGTCCAAACAGAGTGCGTTTTATTGTAGCCGCTGGCTACAATTTCGTTGACCATTTTAACATCAACTGCTATTAAATGATCTGGTTCAAATTCTCGATATAAGGCATTACAGCCGTAGATTATACCGTGTTCCTTGAAGTTTTTAGGATCTGTGTATAGTCTACTTCTACCATTTCCTAATACGAAACCTATATTATTCTTGTGGGGTTGCTTCTGCTGGAGGCTGTCCATACATCTGTCTTACAAATTCTTGTTCTGATTCTAATTCAAATTCATGTGCTTCGCTCTGTTGACGAAGTTGATTGATTTGTCTTAGTGTTAAACGGATTTTACGGGTATCTTTTTGCTTAACTACGCTTTTATCACGTTCGTTAAAGTACCTACGGTCAACCGCAAAATCGTTATTATTATCATTAAAATAAAGGAACTCAAGTAGAAGCATAGTGTATTTATTCCTTAGGCAGCAGGAGCTGCGCCTGTTTCAGCTTCAGCTCCTGTGCCTGCTTCGGCTGCTGCTGCCATAGCTGGGTCAGCTTCTTCGTCTTGAGTTCCTGCTTCGGCTGCTAGGCCTCCAGGAGTTATACCTGCTGACCTTAATCCTGTAGAGGCATCATCGGGTTTAGCGAGATTGCCGCCGTTTTCTTCTTTCCACATTTTTTCGTTTTCTTTAATTTCTTCTTCTGTTAATCCTAAGAAGCGTTTTAATGCAAATCGTTTACTTAGATGCGGTAATTCCTGTAACTGTGCAAAGATTCCTGCTCTTGTAGTATCAAGTTCAGCTTGTCTGTAAGCCGCAAAGTTTTGTGGTTCGTTAAACTTCAATTCAAACAAACTAGAATCTATGCTAATACCAGTTTTTTCCATCCAAAGTTTAAATTCTAGATCAAATGTTTCAATAATGCTGGCCTGCAAACGTTTGCAATATTCGTTAAATCTAAGTTCTTGAATGTATGCTGTACCTACTTTACCGTCAGCTAATGTGTTAGGAGCATCGTCAACTGCTGTAGGCAAGTATGCACTAGGTATACGTAACGCACGGAATAACTTGTTAGTAAAATAACGTAAGTCTGTGATTTCGCCTAAGTTAGTACCGCCTGGAAGAGTTTCAACTTTACTTCCACGACCTTCTGCCGTTTGTGGGAAGAAGTAATCTTCGTTAACACTTAACGGATTATAACTAGCATCTACCATGTTAGATCCACCGCCTGTTGAACTAGGAATACGACGTTGTTGGATTTCGTTTTTAACACGCTCAACAAAACTCATAGCCATGTGTGCCGGCATGTTACCTACATCAACATAGAAAATACGTCTTTCTGGAGCACGTTGTATACGATAGATAATGATAGCATCTTCGAGTAATTCTTTTTGCTTGTAGACTTTAAAAACACTTTCCAATAATGAATTACCAAAAGGATAATTGTTGTCCAATCCTTCGGACAGGCTAATGTGTATTACATGTTTTGCATCCACAGTTACTTCATTTGTCTGATTGTGAAATCTCGTACCAGGAGGTTGAGCAGCGGCGCCGACCATGCCGCGGCCAAAACCGCCGCCACTAGTGTAACTACTAGTCCCACTTGGTGCTGTATTTGTCGTATTGTGCGGTGTAGTTGCTATTAAATCTTTAAAGTTAAAATTGATATCTTTAACTACATACTGCTCTGGAATTTTTCCTTCGCTTTCGTTAACAATAATTTTTGTAACTTTAGCAGCATCAACAAATAACCATTTTTGTGTTTGAGGATCTCTAATAAAAAAGCAATCTCCGTACTTAAATGTATTACGGATGATTCTAAAAATTCTAGTTTGAAACTGTTGCTGTCTAGTCCATTTTTGTAAACTGTCTTTTAAAAGTTTAACTTCAGTCGCAGTTGGCTGTCCTTTAAAATAAAAATGGAAAGGTGTTGAATTTTCTTTGTCTTTTTGTGTGCAGAATTCCGCAAGAATATCTAGGGCAGCATTAACTTCGCTGTCCATGTCCATGGTATCATATTGCATGTAACGTTCTATTCTATTAGGACTTCCTGCATACACATCAGGGAGGTAGCTGGAATAGTTTGCACGGGCTGGGCCAGGGCGTCCGCCGCCACTAATTGGGCTCATAGATCCACTTTGATTATCAATCTTTACCGGTGTAAAATATTTCTTCCAGGTCATTTTCTATCCTAAATTATGCAACGGAACTAAACATATCGCCAGACCCGATGCCCTTCTGCACTCTTAATTGATCGTCGTTAATGCTTGCCAATCTTAAATTAATATCAATTAATCTATCAAGTTTAGTATTTAACGCATCTACGATAGGATTTGATTTTTCACTGGCCACTGCTTCGTTGGTATTTTTCTGATCTTGCATATTGCTAAACAGTTGATCAAATTTTGAGCCCATATCAGTAATAGCTGTAGATGTTGGATCTGATAGGGTTCCTTTCATAGAATCAATGCCAGTCATATTGGCGCTTGCTCCAAAAGCAGGAGTTCCTATTTTTGCTACTTTGGTTTCTAAACTGGCAATCGGTCCTTTGCTAAAAAAGTTACTGATACCGCTAGTAACTCCAGAGAATGCTGTAGTAAATGTACTAGATATATTTGGTATTAGAGATCCAAACATTCCTCCAATATCCGGAATCATCTTATTAAATCCACCAAGTATGTCATCAAACATAGTTGAAGTTTTTAGTTGCGTATCGTTTACTAATTTTGAACTCTTATCAAGTAGGCCAAATATTTCCTGCATCCTAGCTTCGTTAGCCATAAATGCTTTCATACCTTCATTGGCTGTACCATCTGCATTTTGACCATTGCCTGCTGCTAAGGCATATTTGGTAGATGCTTTTTGTCTTGCATCTAATTCTTCTTTAAGTTTACTAGTATCAGCAATATCTTTCATACCAGACATAGCTTTTCGTTGTGCTTCGTATTGTTCTTTAGTTGCTGGTTTTCCGTTTACTTCATATGTTCCGCTAGGCTTAGCAGGTTCTGAACTAGGCTTACCGGGTTCTGATTTCTTATCACCGCCTAACCAACCAGGAGCATTCTTAGACCACCAGCTAGGACCTTTTTTCTCTTCCGAAGGCTTTGCAGCTTCAGATTTTTTAGGAACATCTTGAACTGATGCTCCTTGACGAATAGTAGTATCGCCTCTTTGATACACTGTTTTTAATTTTGCAGCATAGTTTGGATCTGTTGCATAACCAGTTTTACCCTGAGCTTCAATAGCTTCGCTAGCAGTTTTAGCTTTTAGTACGCCTTGGTATCGTTTATTTTCTTTTAAGAATTTAACATAGTCGTCTGCAGACTCTTCCATACTGCCATACTTTCTAAACTTATCATTAACGGTTACCATTTTTCCGTTAATAAATTCTTTAGTTTGTTGTGCGGGCCCGCCTTCGCCTGGTCTAGCTTTGATTCCAAAATAATTATTACCGCCTGCTAGGTGTTTGCCGTATCCTGTTTCAACTGCTGACTGACTTGCACCAAGGTGCGCAATTGCTTCTGGATTTTCAACTCCTTGTTTCTTTGCAGATGCCAATAACGAATCGTACATTTTATTGTAGAATTCTTTTTGGTTTCCTTTAAAAGCTTCGCCTTTTTCACCGCCTGGCTTACCTGGCAACGACTTTGTATCCTTGGCAAGTTTATCTTCTTGCTGTTTTAAAGATCCTAGTTGCTTGTTAGCTGCTTCAATTTGTTTAACTGCAAGATCTCTTTCTTTTTGATCTTTTGCTTCACTTAAACGTTTTGTTCCTTCTTCTAAACTTCTTCTAGCTTCAGCAGTTTCTTGCTCAATTTTTTGAGTTGCTTTAGCTGTATCAACTTGTTTATGGAAGAAACCACCAAGTGCTCTGCTTAACCCTTCAGCCATTGATTCTGGACTGCTGGTATCTATTTCTTTACCTTTCTTTTCTTCTTCTAAAAGTTTTCTCTTATCGTCGTTAAGGTTTCTATCTCTACCTTCGCGTCTATCAAGCGCACCGTCTTCTCTTGCTGCTCGTCTTTCAGCTAGAGCACGTTCTCTAGCTTCTTTTGCAGTAGCTCTCTTATCATCAGAGGCTGCACCTTTTTTCTTCCAACGCTCATCAATTTCTTCAACAGTTTTCTTTCTTTCTTCTTGTAGTTGTGTAATTTCACCTTCAGTTTCTTTAATCTGCTTTGACATATCAACAAAAGGCAAACTATCTAAAACCTTATAGAAGCCTAGTTTAATATATGCAAACAATTGTTTCCATATACCAAAGTAAAGTTTAACACCATCGCCAATGGTACTCATTATGTCGCCAAAGTTTTCAACAATGAACTTAACACCTTTAAATGCAACATATGCTGCTAACACTATTCCAATCAGCGGCAAGAAAGGTTTGGCAAGGGCAATAAATCCCATAGCTGCCGTTGCAGCACTTGCTGCCATAAATCCTAACTTAACTGCTACTAGACCAGCGGCTACGTATGCAATTGCCTGTAGAGCAGGAACTACTAAAGTATCTACTACATCAGAAATAAAGAATAGTGCAGGTTCAAGAACATTTTCTAAAACAAAACCAACCGCTGCGAATACAGGTGTTAAAATTGTTCCAACAGTTGACCCTAATTTTTGAAGTATTGGTAGAACTCCAAAAGTAATCCAATCTCCTAACATCTGCAATGCTGGCACAACTAAGTCAGATATTATAGGAATGAAGAACTGCATTACTCCAGCTAACGCACTGAATACTGGAACTGCTACACTTTGAACAAATGCCACTAAAGTTTCAAAGACATCTCCAAAACTTTTTAATAGTCCGCTACTAGCAAGAAAGTCTGTAAATGTATTACTTGCTTTAGCTACACGTTTCTGTAGCTCTGCCATTGTTTCTGCTGTATTAGTTTTCTTTACAGAGTCTGCCTGCTCTTGAAGAGCTTTCTTATAGTCACCTTTTTCTTTTTCGCTTAGATCAAAAACACCAACCATTGTGCTTTGTAGTTCGCCCGGAAATTCTGCTAATGTTTTATTTCTTTTTGCAGACATCTTAGCTTCATCAATAGCACGATCCCTAGTCGCTGCAAGTTCATCGGCACTAACTTTGCCTCCAGCCTTTAATGTTCGACCCATCCTCATAAGTTCGCCTGAGAAGCCTGGCATAACTGCATTTAACTTAACAGCTTCTTCGCTGGTAATTGAACCTGTAGCCAACATGTCTTTAGCCGCAGCTCTCATACCTTCGGGCAATGATTGTATCTGAGTTAGAAATGCTTCTCTAGCTTTAGGATCCATAGTTGAAAGGGCTGCTCTAACCTGAGCATCTTTCATTAACTGTTGTCTTTCTTTTTCTTTTTCTGCTCTAGTCTCGCCAGTAATTTTAGCAAGCCCATCTAATTCTTTTAGATAATTTGCGGCACCAGTGGCTAATTGTTCGTTGGTCATTTTTTGTGCAAGACCGCCACGACCAATAGTTGTTATAAATCCACCAATGCCTTCATTAACCTGTTCGGTACTGTATCCTAGTCTATAAAGTTCCGAAGCTAGACCGCTGTCTTGCAGAGTCTTTGAAAGTTTTGCAAATCGTTTAGCACCTTGTTCAGTAGTGCCACCTAATAAAACTAATGCTTGAGAATTATTTTTTAATACGTTTGCAAATTGATCAAAGGTTAACCCTGCGCCAGAGGCAGCATTTGTCATAGCAGATAAATCTCCGCCAAAGGTTGCACCAATTTGACTTAGATTACGATAAGCAGCAACTTGTCTCTCAGCTGCTTCAGTAACTGCTCCAAAAGCTGCTGCTAAGGCTCCGCCCACTAAAGGAATTTTTTCAAACGTTTGTGCGGCAGAGCTTACACTATCTCCTAATTTACTAAACTCTCCAATTATTCCAGCTGTGCCTTTTGTTAGTCCATTGAATATTGAGGTTGTGGCACCAACTGCTGCGCCTAAACCATATAAAAGTTTTCCAGCGGTCTTGGCTGCGCCTCCAACTGCTCCTAGAGTTTTAGCCGCACCGGCGCCGCCTGCACCGGCGCCACCACCGCCTCCGTTGTCTTTTTGACTGTCTTTAAGTTCTTTTTTAAGACCGTCTGTATTCTTTTTTGTACTTTGTAATACCTTAAGAATTTCTACAAGCGTGGCTTCGGATGCGGCATTTTTGGCTTCTATTTTGCCTATGCCAGGAATTTCAATTTCAACTTTTTCAGCCATTAATAATTTTTCCAGGAAAACTACGCATATAAATACTATGCCGTAATAGTATTTATTGGAGAATAATCATATGGAAAATAGTCAGAACGCAGCTAAAAAACATAACCCGTTGGCTAGCTATTTTAGACAACCAAAAATTTATATTAAACTTCCTTCTAGAGGAAAGTTCTATAAAGAAAATTCGCTTGATGTAAGCGAAACGGGAGACTATGCTGTTTTTTCTATGACTGCTAAAGACGAATTGATGATGAAAACTCCCGATGCATTAATGAACGGCCAAAGTACAGTTGAAGTTATTAAGAGTTGTGTTCCTGCAATTAGAGATCCTTGGGCAATGCCAAGTATTGACCTAGATGCTATTTTGATTGCTGTACGTATTGCAACCTACGGCGAAAATATGGAACTTACTACAAACTGCCCTCATTGTAGCGCATCTAACGATTATGAGATTGATCTCACCCAATGGTTAGGTATAATGGGTGCGTTTGAGTATCAAGAAACTGTTAATGTAGATCCGTTAACTATTCGTGTAAGACCTTATAGCTACAAAGAAATGACCGAAGCTAGTTTAAAAACTTTGGAACAACAAAAGATTTTTCAATTAGTAAATGACGATACTATTACCGAAGAAGAAAAAATTGAAAAGTTTGGAAAGAGTTTTGTTAAACTAACAGAACTAACTGTTGATGTTATTGCAAAATGTATTGCTCAAATTGATACCCCAGGAGGTTCAACCGAGGATCCTGAACAAATTAGAGAATTCTTACATAATGCTCCTAAGGAAATATTCCAACAGGTCAGTGATCACATCAGCAAAATGAAAGAAAACATTGAGTTCCCTCCACAAAACGTTGCCTGCGATGAGTGTAAGAAAGAATTCTTAATGCCTATTGCACTTGACCAATCAAATTTTTTCGCAGTAAGATCTTAAATTTATCCCTGCCGGAGATCTTACAGGAAGTCAAGAAGCTCGACAAAGAGGCTAGGGAGATTAAGAAAGATGCTTTGAAGATCTGCTGGTACATGCGTGGCATGAGTTATCATGAAGCTATGCACCTTGGACACGAAGAACGAGAAATAGTAGGCGAGATTATTAAAGATAATCTCGAAACTACTAAAAAGTCAGGACTTCCGTTCTTTTAATTATTTTTTACGGTACAAACTAAAACCTTCAGCAATTAGATTGCCAGTATTAATTTTACTAGCTACTTGCTGTTGTGGTGCAGGCTTAACTGCTGGTTTCTTACCAACTACTTTTACAGGTTTCTTTGTAGTAGGAGTAGCGGCTGGTGCTGTTGAAGCAGGCGCCGGCGCTGGAGTTGCTGCTGGGGCTGCTGGAGCAGTAACACCTAAACTCTTTTGTAATACATTTAAAATTCTTTGCTTGCCTTTCTTGTCTAACTTATCAACATTAGCTTTAACTTGTGCATATAAACTAGGACTAGCGGCTGGTGCTGCGCCTGCGGCTGGTGCTGATGCAGTTGGCGCTGCCGATGCAGCTGGCGCAGCTGGAGCTGTACCACTCAAACCTGGACCGCTAGACTGTGCAGGAGCTGCTGCTGTGCCACTAGCTGGAGCTGCCCCAGAAGTTGGTGCTGATGCAGTTGGTGCTGCTTTTGCGGCTGGCGCCTCATCGGGCTCGTCACCGGCTTGACCAACAACATTCTTACCTGCTTGATAACCTTTCTTAATTGCTTGACCTGCGCCAGCGATGCCGCCTGCTACTGCGCCCACGCCTTTGGCTAATGCTCCTGCACCTTTTCCAATTGCTGTTCCAATCTTATTAAGTAATGGACCTTCGTCTAGTTGTTGGCTTTCGACTAAAATTTCTGTAATTCTCATGTTAGACTGTTCCTAATTGTTTTTGCAGATAAGCAGCAATTCGTTGTTTACCTTTTTTATCTAATTTTAATACATCTTGTTTAACCTGAGCATAGGTACTAGCTGTACCTGGAGCGGCAGGAGGAGGTGTTCCACTATCAGCACTAGACGAAGCTATCTTCATTTGGCTGTAAACAGTATTTATAATTTGTGGATCTACACCTTGCTTCTCTAAAAACGCTTTTAATGCATCCGAATCTGTAGGAGATCCTGCATCTTGCCATGCAGAATTTAACTTATCAGCGGTAACTTTGTTGGTTAAATTAGCTGCTTTGGTCTTGATCCAGTCCATAGGACCTTCGTTTACTTGTTGAATTTTGTTGAAGACTAGGTATACTTGACCTTCACTAAGAGGCTTAGTTTGTGCAAAATAAGACTCTTTTTTAGCAACTCCTGCACCTGCTACAGCACCTTGCGCTGCTGCTGAAATGCCTTTACGAGCTATTTCTAATGCTTGGAACGCTGCATCGTTGTCTAAAGCGGCCTGTTTAGCAGACTGAGATATGCCTGATAGCAGTTGTTTATAATCTACACTTCTAATTTCTTTGGCAAAATTATAAAGACTGTCAAATGCTGTAACATCTCCGTCGTTAATATCTTTTACCAATCTTAAAACTGTTTCTCTATCGTCAGGTAAGACTGTGATATTTTTTAAATCTATTGTTCGTGTCCATTCAAATCCAGGACTTTTAATTTCTTGGGCAGCATTAAAGCTAACCTGTGTTAGCCCGTCGTCAAAAGGCACTGCTTCTGCACGTAGTCCGCTGAGCCAACTACCTAGTTTGTCAGCAATGGCTCCAGTTAAGAATCCTAATACCGCAGTTTTAACACCTTTTCCGATAGCAGTTGATAATTTTTCGCCTTTGAGTAATTCTACAGATCCACGCAATACCTGACCGGCAATGGCACCGCCTATTGGGCCTCCGGCTAATGCTGCTACTGCTGTTAATACTCCTACAATAAATGCAGTTTTACCGGGATTATTTTTAGCATAGATTCCCATATTTGAAATCATATCTAAAACTTTGCTATCCGGAAACTTAGTATTAATTTTATTCTTTAAATCTTCAAACTTTTGATCGAACGCCTGTACCGGTTTGGTATTTTGTAACCAACGTCCTGCTTTATTGATTAGCTCATTTGCTTGTTTAGCAACATCAACGCCTTTGCCAATGGCATCTTTGCCTTTACCTAACAAAGTTCTATTAGAACCAGATGCTGTAGCAGCTTTTTCTACTTCGCCAAACAGCTGATTTATTTGATCAGGACTAAGGCTAGCTTCAATTAAAGGCTTTAATTCATTATAAATGCCTTCAACGATCTTACGCTGTTCTAGGTCAAGACCAGATACAGATTCAGAAAGTATTCTTCTAGAATCTCTCATATGTTGTTCAAGTAGTAAATTAGACATATTATTAGTTATCGGTAAACTTATATTTATTTTAAAAACGAGCTAACGCTCGTTTGCGTTATCGCTATCGCTCAACGCAACTTTCTTCTTAGAACAGTTATAATTGACTTATAGTTAACTGCGAAGCAGTTTTAAATATTATCTAGATTGTTCAGTCACACTTTGCCCTTGCGGGCAAAGAAATAAAATCAACATTATCTGAGTTGCACTTTTATCACTTAGCGTTACAGCATTACAGAGGCGGTCATCCGGTACCTCGAGCTGTGTCTTTATTATGACGGCGGCTTACATGCATACGCTAACATACATGCAAACGTGGGTTTTTCACCCTCTTTTTGCCTTTATTCCTTAAAACAACCAAACCGCGGCAGCTTTGCGATCCTCGTCCTGTAAAGGATAGTGGTTGAGTACTCTTAACGGCGAGAGATTTCCGTCCCTGCGACCCGGGGTCCAGGTATAGAGCGCACGAAGTTAGCCTGCGCTAGCGTTAACCGTTTAGTTGTTTGCCTTTGATATGACTACCATGTACACGAACAGAAATATGTCCATTGTAATAGTTGTCACTTTCGAGAACACGTCTTGAAAATTGTTCTCTTGCCTCTATGTATGAGCATTCAGCCTTTGATGTGCAGTAGTAAAGTATTTCTCTTGTGAAATTTTCTGCGCCTAGAGTTTCTACGTCTTTTGTTAAGTGGTCGCTTGAGCCATAGTATTCACGCCAATCAGAATCAATTTTAGATCGAATCTTCTTTTTCTTCTTGTTGCCGTTTTTGAGTTTTACTGTTTTATAAGTTGTTTTAGAAAATTTTGCTAATTTTTTGCCTATATACATACGACCAGTGATGTTATTAGTGATACAATAAACGAAGCCAATACATTCTTCAGGTAAGGTTTCGACTAGTGTGTTTTGATAATACCATGACATCAACTAGTTATTTTTTTTGGCCTTCCATTCTTCTTAATTCTGGTTTTTTCTCGTTGTTTACGTTTTTCTTGTATTTCAACACGCCTTTGACTAGCGTGATTTCTAATTTCTGATAAAAAGTTTCTTGCCTTAATCCCTGCCTCATTTGAATCTTCGTACTCAAAACGATTGTGCCACTTAAAGTAGTTTTGAAACGCTTCAATCATTTTATCGTGAGTACTTGTGCTCATTCTACAATTTCAACATCATTTGAATAGCTGGTAAATCCGTTTTCTTTAATAACTTTTAGTACATGATTTACACGATTTGTTAGATCATCTCGATGAGAGATTAAGAATACATTCTTATTTCGTTCTCTAGTCATCTTCTTAAGAACAGCAATGCTGCTTTCAACACCGGATGCATCCATGCCGCTATCTACTAATTCGTCGATAAACAATAAATTAATACTCTGATACAGATTTTCCCAAACATCTCTAAACGCCCAGCTTAATGATAGAATAAGTCTATTGCGTTCTCCTCTACTTAAATTGTCAAAGTCTAAATCTTGACCTAGTTGTGTAATAATAACAC
>JACCDW011616176.1_pt1 | contig 14604 bp, 8 predicted proteins | sample 7449781 | NCBI WGS metagenome assembly JACCDW01 (sample SAMN15323449, study PRJNA562643) | freshwater metagenome | isolation source: river surface water | place: USA:Blue River Watershed | collected 2017-08-18
CGTGCCGCCCAGGGGCTGACCTGCAAGACGGCGGTGCACATTTGCTACGGCTATGGCATCCAAGCCAACATCGATTGGAAAAAGGGCCTGGGGCATGAGTGGCGGCAATACGAAGCCGTGTTCCCGGCGCTGGCGGCCAGTTCCATCGACCAGGTGAGCCTGGAGTGCATCCACTCCCATGTGCCGCCCGAACTCATGGCCCTGCTGGAGGGCAAAGAGGTCATGGTGGGGGTGATCGATGTGGCCAGCGACACGGTGGAAACGCCGCAGGAGGTGGCCCAAACCATTGAGCAGGCGCTTCAGTTCGTTCCCCGACACCGCTTGATTGCGTGCACCAACTGCGGCATGGCGCCCATGCGTCGTGAGGTGGCTGAAGCCAAGCTGCGCGCGCTGGCACAAGGCGCAGCCTTGGCCGCGCAGCGTCAGGCCTGAGAGGGCGTTTCAGAAAGCCGACGGTGCTTCCAAGCGCAGCGGCCGGCCCGATGCCGGGTGCTGCAGCTCCAGCGTGTGGGCGTGCAGCATCAAGCGCCCAACCCCGGGCTCTTCAGCCGAAGGCCTGCCGTAGAAGCGGTCCCCCACGATGGGCAGGCCAATGGCACTGAGGTGAACCCTGAGCTGGTGCGAGCGGCCGGTCACCGGCGTCAGCCACAAGCGGCTACGGCCCTGCAGGCTTTCGACCACGCCCCCATCCTGTGCGACTGCTGGGCAGCCGTGACCGTGGTGGGGCCCCTGAGCCCAGGCGTAGTGGGTCACCGAGGGCTTGCCCCCGCGCGCGTCCACCTGCTGGCGGGGGCGATGTGGCCAGTCGATCCGCAAGGGCAGGGCGATGGTGCCCTGCTGTGAGGGCGGCCGCCCCCACACCAACGCTTCATAACGCTTGGCGATGCTGCGCCGCTCGAACTGCCGTCCGAGGTGGGCGGCGGCTTCCCGGTTGCGTGCGAAGGCGATGAGACCCGAGGTGTCCATGTCCAGCCGATGCACCACCCACAGCGGTCCGTAGGGCTCCATCAGACGCAAGAGGGCGCTGTCGTGGTGTTGGGGCAGCCGGCCCGGTACCGACAGGAGGCCAGAGGGCTTGTCCACCACCACCAGGTGCTCGTCCAGGTGAATGACCGTGGGCAAACCGGGGGCGGGCTCGTAGGTCCAGACAGAGGGCTCGTGGTTCATGGACAGGGGGTGGGGTGCGCTGGCCCGGCAAACCGGGCCCTGGGCTGAACGCCGGCCGATGCTAATCCGTCTGAAGACGCCTGAGGGGGTATTCGGCTGTGGACGGCGAAGGGCCCTGGGCCTGGTTCAGAATGCGATATGGTGCGCCATTCCGTCGACCAGACGCGAGCCCAGCAACGGTGCAGGCCCCGATGCCTGACCCTACAGCCCAGCCCACCGGTTGGGCACACAACATGATCAAGATCCCTTATTCCCTCACGGCCACCGCATTTTGCGTGGGCCTGTTGTCCCTGAGCCTGCCGCTGCAGGCGCAAACGGCCACGCCCACCGGCGCTGCGGATGCCCCTTCCGGCAAGTCGACCGGAGGCAGCGCTGCAGGTGCCGCCGGACAGGGCGGCGCCACCGCGCCCGGGGCCAACCGACCCGCTGCAGCCGCTGCTCCGGCCAGCGGCACCCAGCGGGTGGACGTGACCAGTGGGCGCCCTTCTGACCAGCAGGAACGGCGCAACGCCACCGCATCCAAGATCGTGATCGGTCGGCAGGAACTGGAACAGTTTGGGGACGCCAACACCCTGGAGATCCTGCGCCGCCTGCCTGGCATCACGATGCCCGGCGCACCGGGGCGCGGCGGTCCTCCGCGCATGCGCGGCCTGGGCGCGGGCTATACCCAGATCCTGATGGACGGCGATCGGGTGCCGCCGGGCTTTTCGCTGGAAAACGTGGCCCCTGACCAGATTGAGCGGATTGAAATCCTGCGGGCGCCCACGGCGGAGACCGGCGCGCGCGCCATCGGTGGCACGATCAACATCGTGATGCGAGAGGGCTATCGGCGTCGCTTGAACGATGTGCGGGTGGGCCTGGGATACGAGCGTGGTCAGTGGCAGCCTGGTGCGTCCTGGACCCGCAACGACACGATCGGCGAGCGCTGGATCTACAACCTCACCGCCACGGCCTTTAAGCGCGACACCGATGACCGCAATGTGGGCCAGACCACCTCAACCGACCTGGTGACGGGGCGCACGCTGCTGGCGCAAGAAGAGAGTGCGCGCGCCTTGAACAAGCGCGAGGGCATGAACATCAACGGCCGCCTGCAGTGGCGTGGCCAGACGGGCGATTCGGCCCTCATCATGCCCATGTACATCCGCTCCACCGGCACCACCGACCGTACGAGCACCTTGACGCAGTCGGTGGGCAGCACGCCGGCGCCCTACGCCAGCAGTGATTCCCATGGCAGCGGCATCTTTGAGCTCGCCCGCGTGGGCGCCAACCTGAACCTGCGCTTTGGCGACACCCGCACCGAGTGGCGTGTCAACGCCAACCGCAACCGCTTTGACAACCAGAACCTGCGCCGAGAGTTCGGTGCGAACACGCTCACACCCTTGCGCGTGCTCGACGACGACGCGGCCATCACCGACCGTGGCGCCTCCTTGAACTTCAAGGCCTCTCGCTTGATGGCCAACCAGCACAGCTTGGTGGGTGGCTTTGAGCTGGAGAACAACCGACGCGACGAAAACCGCCTGACCCTGCAAAACGGGCGTCCGCTGTTGGCGGATTTTGGCGAAAACGTGTCGGCCCGCTCGCAGCGCTTGGCGGCGTATGCCCAGGACGAGTGGAGCTTCAGCCCGCAGTGGTCGGCCTACGCGGGCTTGCGCTGGGAGGGCATCCAAACCGAAGGCGACAGTGGCTTGGGCAGCAGCCGCAACCGCAGCAGCGTGTGGACGCCCCTGGCCCACACGGTTTGGAAGTTCGACCCCAAGGGGCGTGACCAGATTCGCGTGAGCCTCACCCGGAGCTACCGTTCGCCCACGCTGCAGAACCTGATTTCGCGGCCGTCCTTGAACACCCGTTTGCCCGCGCCTGGCCCCAACTCGGCCACACAAGCGGACCGCGCTGGCAATCCGGATCTCAGGCCCGAGTTGGCCACCGGCGTCGATGTGGCCATCGAACGGTATCTGTCCAACGGTGGCATCTTGAGCGTTAATGTGTTCCACCGGGAGTTGACGGACTACATCCGCAACGTGACCGCCTTGGAAAGCGTGCCCTGGTCCAACGTTCCGCGCTGGGTGTCTCGCCCGCAAAACGTGGGCGGCGCCTACACCCAGGGCATTGAGTTGGAGGCCAAGTTCCGCCTCAATGACTTTGTGGCCGCTGCACCCCGCATCGACGTGCGCAGCAACCTCAGTGTGTTCAATTCAAAGGTTGATGCCGTTCCCGGGCCCAATGCCCGCCTGGACGAGCAACCCCGGGGCACCTTGAACCTCGGCGGTGACTACCGGGTTCCCGGCCTGCCCCTGAACATCGGCACCAGTGTGAACCTGACGCCGGGGTATGAGACCCGCATCACCGAAACACAGTACCGTGAAGTGGGCTTGAAGAAGGTGTGGGACGCCTACGCCACCGTGAACCTCAACCGCAACACCCTGCTGCGCTTGACCGCCAGCAACTTCATCGTGCGCGACTACGTGACCGGCAGTGTGGTGGTGACGGAAACCACGCGCGAGGCAGGGCGCTTGGTCGAGCGCACGCCCGTGAACCTGAGGGCTGGGCTGGAGTTCAAACTCTAAAGGCCACCGAACCGGCCAGGCCCGCAAGACGAGCGCTGACAGCCAAGCGCCCGCGGCGCTTCGGCGCCTGGCGCGTTCGAGGTTGACAGGGCACAACGCGGCCTCACCACGCCGCTTCCCAACGCTGCTTCCATTTGCGATGCTGACTTTCTTCGAACGGCGCCTAGACCCCTATCCGGCTGCCGAGCCCGGCACACCCCCGCGAGGCTTCGGGGCCTTCCTGTGGTCGGCCACGCAGGGCTTGCGCCCCTTGATCCTGGGCATGACGCTGTGCACCGCGTGCATTGGCATGTTCGAAGCCTTGTTGTTTGCCATGCTGGGTCAGGTGGTGGATTGGCTGACACAGACCCCGGTGGGGGAGTTGTGGGCACGCCAGCAGTCCAACCTTCTGCTCCTGGCGGGCATCTTGTTGGCCAGCCCATTGCTGGTGTTGCTTCAGACCTTGATCAAGCATCAGGCCCTGGCCGGCAACTTCCCCATGCGGCTGCGCTGGGTGTTCCACCGGCACATGCTGGGCCAGAGCTTGTCGTTCTACCAAGACGAGTTTGCGGGCCGGGTGGCCACCAAGGTGATGCAGACGGCGCTGGCCGTGCGGGACACCTGGATGATCGTGGCCGATATCTTGGTGTTTGTGGCGATCTACTTCATCACCATGGTGGCCGTGGTCGGTTCCTTCGACCTGTGGGTGCTGGCGCCTTTCCTGGGATGGCTCCTGCTGTACACCGTCGCCTTGGTGTGGTTTGTGCCCCGCCTGGGCAAGGTGGCACGTGAGCAGGCCGATGCCAGGTCTCTGATGGTGGGCCGCATCACCGACGCCTATACCAACATCGCCACGGTCAAGCTTTTCAGCCATGGCAAACGGGAAGCCGCCTTTGCCAAGGGCGCGATGCAAGAGTTCATGACATCGGTCCACGCCCAGATGCGCTTGATCACAGGAGTGGAGGTCACCAACCACGTGCTCAGCATGGGCCTGATTGGCAGCACCGCCGGTGTCACCGTCTGGCTATGGGCCAATGGCGAAGTGGGCGTGGGCGCAGTGGCAGCGGCCACGGCCATGGCGCTGCGCCTCAACGGCATTTCCCACTGGATCATGTGGGAGTTCGCCGCCTTGTTTGAGCACATCGGCACGGTGCAAGACGGCATCACCACGCTCAGCCGCGCGCCCACCGTGGTGGACGCCACCGACGCCAAGCCACTGAAGGTCCAGCAGGGGGCGGTGGAGTTTCGGGGGGTGAATTTTGCGTATGGCGCGGCGGCCGACGCCCCCTTGGTGCTACAGGACCTGAACCTGCACATCCGGCCCGGCGAAAAGATCGGTTTGGTGGGGCGTTCCGGAGCGGGCAAGAGCACCATCGTGAACCTCCTGCTGCGTTTTTATGACGTGCGCAGCGGCCAGGTGCTGATTGATGGGCAAGACGTTCGCCAGGTGACACAAGACAGCTTGCGCGCCCAAATCGGCATGGTCACCCAAGACACCTCGCTGTTGCACCGCTCGGTGCGCGAGAACATCCTTTATGGCCGACCCGACGCCGGCGACGAGGCGATGATGGCCGCGGCGCGCCGCGCCCAGGCCCACGAGTTCATTGGCAGCCTGACCGACCCCAAGGGCCGCGTTGGCTACGACGCTCATGTGGGCGAGCGGGGCGTCAAGCTCTCGGGCGGCCAACGCCAGCGCATTGCGATTGCGCGGGTGATGCTCAAGGACGCGCCCATTTTGCTGCTGGATGAAGCCACCAGTGCGCTTGATTCCGAGGTGGAGGTGGCCATCCAGGACAGCCTGTACCGCCTGATGGAGGGCAAGACGGTGGTGGCCATTGCCCACCGCCTGTCCACCATTGCGGCCATGGACCGCCTGATCGTGCTGGACAAAGGGCGCGTGGTGGAAGAGGGCACCCATGCCGAGTTGCTGGCCCGACAAGGGCTGTATGCGCGCTTGTGGGCCCACCAAAGTGGCGGCTTCCTGGGCGAAGAGGCCTGAGTGCGCGCCCGGGCCTAGGCCGACGCGAGCAGGGCCACACCCAGGGCCATGGCCGCTGCACCCGCCAAGCGCAGCCCGGTGTCACGCTCGGCCAGCAGGCGCCCACCCAGCAGTGCAGCAAACAGCATCGACACCTCGCGTGCCGGCGCCACGTGGCTGACCGGCGCCAGGGTGAAGGCCACCAGCACCAACATGTAGGCCGCGGGACTGCACACGGCCACCACCAGCGCGGCCTTCCACTGCGTTGACCACACCTGCACGGCACGGTGCCGGTCGCGCCACACCAGGGGTGCCAGCCAGGGCAGGCGCAACACATTGGCGAAGTAGTCGTAGACCAGCGGTGACAGCAGGGCCACCCGCATTGCATAACCATCCAGGACCGTGTAACAGGCGATGGTCACCCCCGTCAGCGCCCCCCACAGCAAGCCCAGCCTCAGGCGGGCCGCCTCTTGGGCTGGTAAACCTTCGCGGCGCCATCCCGGGCCGCCGGCCACCAGCCAAATGCCGGCGCTGACGGCCAGCAAGCCGGCCACGCTGATCACGCCCAAACCTTCGTCCAGCCAGATGGCCGCGCCAAAGGCCGTGAGCAGTGGGCCGCTGCCCCGGGCCGTGGGGTACACCACGGTCAGGTCAGCCTCCCGGTAACCCTTGAGCAGGGCCAAGAAATAGAGCACGTGGATGAAGCCGCTGAGCCCCACCAGGGCCCAATCGCGTGCCTGCCAGCGGGGCAGTTCGGCCGGCCCCCACACCCACAGCAGAGGTGACCACAACAGCGCGATCAGAACCACCACCAGGAAGAGGAAGTGGTGGTCACCACCCGAACGCTTGGCCACCAGGTTCCAGCCCGCATGCAGCAGGGCGGCCAAGAGAACGATGCTCAGGGCCAGGGCCGACATGGACGCCATGCGAACAGGGACATGCCCCGATTGTGGCGCCGACCCTGAATCCATCAGGGCCTTTCAGCTGATCCATCAGGGGGGGGGCCGCGGTGCCGACACCAATTCGCACGGTTGGCGCCTCAAAGAAGGACAATAGCGGGTTAGCCAGCCCACCATGAGCACCCCCCTACTGGATTCCCCGCCGCGCCCGCCCCAGGCAGCGCCCAAGCCCCAGGCCAGCCCCAAGGCCCTGACGGCCTACCGGCCCTATTGGGCCAAGCGTTTTGGCACGGCACTGTTTTTGCCCACCAACCGGGCCGAGATGGAGGCCCTGGGCTGGGACTCGTGCGACGTCATCATCGTCACCGGCGACGCCTACGTCGACCATCCCAGCTTTGGCATGGCGGTGATCGGGCGCACGCTGGAGGCGCAAGGCTTTCGTGTGGGCATCATCGCCCAGCCCGACTGGAACAGCGCCGAGGCCTTCAAGGTCTTGGGCCGCCCGAACCTGTACTTCGGTGTGGCCGCGGGCAATATGGATTCGATGATCAACCACTACACGGCTGATCGCAAGGTGCGCAACGATGATGCCTACACGCCCGGTGGCGTGGCAGGCAAGCGGCCCGACCGCGCCACCCTCGTGTACACGCAGCGCTGCAAGGAAGCGTTCAAGGACGTCCCGGTGGTGATCGGCGGCATCGAGGCCAGCCTGCGCCGCATTGCGCACTACGACTACTGGCAGGACAAGGTGCGCCGGTCGGTGTTGATCGACAGCAAAGCCGACTTGCTGCTTTACGGCAACGCCGAGCGGGCCATCGTGGAGATCACGCATCGACTGGCACGCAAGCAGCCGATCGAGAGCATCATCGATGTGCGCGGTACCGCCTTCATGCGCAAGCCCGATGATCCGGATTTGCATGGCTGGTTCGAGGTGGACTCCACTGAAGTGGACCGACCGGGCAAGATCGATGCCCTGCTCAACCCCTACCTCGGCATGGAGGAGAACGCGCAGGCCAACGGCGAAAGCTGCCAGGCCGCGGAGGCCGGGAAGGGCCCTGAGCCTGCTACACCTGCCCCATCGGGCTCACCGGGCTCACCGGCCCGATCCGCTGCGGCGGCCCCTTCAGCCCCTTCCGTCCCGGCGGAGCAGGTGGTGCGCCTGGTTCGCCGACCCCTGATCAAGCAGGACAGCCGCGCCCTGGTGACGCCACGTGACAAGACCGTGATCCGCCTGCCGGCCTATGAACAGGTCAAGAGCGACCCAGTTCTGTATGCACACGCCAGCCGCGTGCTGCACCTGGAAACCAACCCCGGCAACGCGCGTGCCCTGGTGCAGCGCCACGGGGAAGGCCACACGGCCCGCGAGGTGTGGATCAACCCGCCACCCATTCCGCTGACCACGGCGGAGATGGACCATGTGTTCGACCTGCCCTACGCGCGCAGCCCACACCCGAGCTACGCCGACGCCAACGGCAGCCACGACCACAGCACCAAGATCCCGGCCTGGGAGATGATCCGCTTCAGCGTGAACATCATGCGCGGCTGCTTCGGCGGCTGTACCTTTTGCTCGATCACCGAGCATGAGGGCCGTATCATTCAAAGCCGCAGTGAAGACTCCATCATTCGTGAGATCGAAGACATCCGCGACAAAGTCAAAGGCTTCACCGGTGTGGTCAGCGACCTGGGCGGCCCCACTGCGAACATGTACCGCATCGGCTGCAAGAGCCCCGAGATCGAGGCGGCCTGCCGCAAGCCCTCTTGCGTGTACCCGGGCATCTGCCCCAACCTGAACACCGACCATGGCCCGCTGATCAAGCTGTACCGGCGCGCCCGCACCCTCAAGGGCGTCAAGAAGATCCTGATCGGGTCGGGCCTGCGCTACGACCTGGCGGTGGAGTCACCCGAGTACGTGAAGGAACTGGTCACGCACCACGTGGGCGGCTATTTGAAGATCGCGCCGGAGCACACCGAAGGTGGCCCGCTGTCCAAGATGATGAAGCCCGGCATGGGCACCTACGACCGCTTCAAGGAGCTCTTTGACCGGTTCAGCGCCGAAGCGGGTAAGCAGCAGTTCCTCATCCCTTACTTCATTGCGGCACACCCCGGTACCACCGATGAAGACATGATGAACCTGGCCTTGTGGCTCAAGAGGAACGGCTTTCGCGCCGACCAGGTGCAGACCTTCTACCCCAGCCCCATGGCCACGGCCACGGCGATGTACCACACCTCGCTCAACCCCCTGAAGGGGATCACGCGTGATTCGGCGCGCGCCGAAAAGGTCGACATCGTCCGCGGCGAGAAGCGCCGCCGGCTGCACAAGGCTTTCCTGCGCTACCACGATGCCAACAACTGGCCGCTGCTGCGCGAAGCCCTCAAGTCCATGGGGCGGGCCGATTTGATCGGCAACGGCAAGCACCACCTGATTCCAACCTGGCAGCCCGACACCGATGGCAGCTACCAAAGCGCACGCCGCAAGAACAGCACGCCCACGGGCGTGAGGACCTCGCCGGTCACGCAGGGGCGCATCCTTACCCAGCACACCGGCTTGCCGCCCCGCCCGGGTGTCACCCGATCGTCGGGTACGGCAACTCCAGCGGCCCCTAACGCCAACAGGCCCAAACCCGATGGCCGCGGGCGTACAGCAGGCCCCTCCAGTGCCGCCAAGGCTCGAGCACCGGCACAATCCACTCCACGCAGCAGTCCCTCGCCCCTGCGCCCGTCGCGCAAGGGTCCCACTTCGCGCTGAAGTCGAGCGCTCCACGCTCAAGGACATCGTCGATGAAATGGTTGCGGTTTGCCCATGCGGGCCAGCAGGGTTTTGGTGCGCTCGAGGGCGAGACGGTTCGGGTGTTTACCGGTGAGCTGTTCGGCGACCATGCGCCCACGGAACAGGTCTTGCCGCTGGCCGATATGCAGGTGCTGGCACCCTGCCAGCCCACCACCGTGGTGGGCCTGTGGAACAACTTCCATGCCTTGGCACAGAAGAATGGTTGGACGCCGCCTGCGGAGCCGCTGTACTTCATCAAGGCGCTGGGCAGCCTGGCCGGCCCGGGCAGCACCACGCCCGCAGCACCCGAGGCTGTGGGGCGTGTGGCCTTTGAGGGGGAGCTGGCCATCGTGATCGGCCGCCCCACGCATGCCGTTTCCGTCGAGCAGGCACCGGCTCACATTGCCGGCTACACCTGCGCCAACGACATCACCGCCATCGAGCTGCTCAACCGCGACGCCAGCTTTGCCCAATGGACCCGGGCCAAAGGCCTGCCCGGCTTTGGTGTGTTCGGCCCGGTGATCGAAACCGATTTCGACCATGCAAAAGCCACCCTGCGCACCCGCGTGGGTGGCCGCGAGCGGCAGAACTACGCCCTGTCCGACATGATCGTGCCGCCCGCCCAATTGCTCAGCCTGATCTCCCAGGACATCGCCTTGCAGCCCGGCGACCTCATCCTGTGCGGCACCTCACTGGGTGTGTTGCCGATGAAGCCCGGTACCGAGGTGGAGGTGGAGATTGATGGCATCGGCGTGCTGCAGCACCGCTATGGCTAGGGCCCCGTTCTAAGGGCCGGCCACGCAAGAAGGTCAATCGAGAAGGCACACAGGTTCACGGCGCCAAGGCCGGTGCGTCCAACAGCGCCTGCACGTCGGACGCCGTCGTGTACCCCTGAACCGAGATGCGCAAAAAGCGCCGACCTTCGTGCTGGGTGACGGGGATCTCGATCCTGTTGTCTTCAAACAAGCGCTGCTGCAGGTCTGGGGGCAGGTGAGGCGGCAGCGGGACGGCTGCCATCTGCGCGAAGTCTTGGTCACGAGCGATGGGCGCAAGGCCCCAGCGCCGGCACAGCGTGTGCATCGCGCGCACGGCGGCTTCATGACAACGCGCCTGCACAGCAGGCCAGTCGTGTGCCTCCTGAAACGCGATGGCCTTCGGCAGCGCCAGCCAAGCTGAAACATCGCGGGTGCCCAGCCATTGCAGCCGGCGCTGCAGGGTGTCGGCTCCGGTATACCGGTTCAGTGCAGCCACTGCTGCATGGCTGGGGTCACCATGGGCTTGCAGGCCTTCGGCCACATGGCCCCAGCTGATCACGGGGGCCTGCAGGTGGGCATGGTGCTCAGGCCGCACATGCAAAAAGGCACTGCCCTTGGGGCCACACATCCACTTGTGCCCGTTACCGGTGTAGAAGTCCGCGCCCATCGCTTGGAGGTTCAGCGGTACCTGGCCCGGTGCGTGTGCGCCATCGATCAAGGTGAGCACCCCGCGTGCGCGCGCTGCGGCACACAGGTCACTGACCGGAAAGATCAGGGCCGTGGCCGAGGTGATGTGGCTGAGGAAGATCAGGCGGGTGCGTGGCGTCACCGCGGCCATCAGGCGGTCCACAAAGCTGGCCGCTTCAAAGGGTAGGGGAATGTCGACCTTCCGGTAGGCTGCGCCGCGTCGCTCACAAACCCACTGGAAGGTGGCGTCGCAGGCCCCGTACTCGTGGTTGGTGCCGAGCACCTCATCCCCGGGCTGCAAAGCCAGGGACTGCGCCACGATGTTGACACCCGTGGTGGCATTGGGCACAAAGGCCAAGTGTTCGGCATGGGCGCCGAGGTAGCGGGCCAGCGCCTGGCGTGCGTGGCCCAGTAACTGCCCAGACCGGCGGCTGAGGAAGTCCACCGGGTTGGCTTCCAGTTCATCCTGCCAGCGCCGTTGGGCCTCGACCACCACACGTGGGCAGGCGCCGAAGGAGCCGTGGTTGAGGAACACAAGGCCGGGGTCGAGCAGGAAGTGTTCGCGCATCGCAGCCCCGGGATCCATCCTCACTTGCCTCGTGTGTCCTTCAGGCCCGTGACGCGGTTGAACACAGCCCGACCCGGCGCATGGTCGATTCGGTCGGTGACAAAGTAGCCATGCCGCTCGAACTGAAAGCGCTGGTCGGGCGCAGCACCGGCCAAAGACGGTTCCACATAGCCCTGAACGACTCGACGGCTGTGGGGGTTCAAGACCGCTTTGGGGTCCCGCCCACCGGCGTCTGGCTGCTCCTCGGTGAACAGGCGGTCGAACAGGCGCAGCTGCGCGGGCACTGCCTCGTCGCAGGCCACCCAGGTCACCACGCCCTTGACCTTGACGCTGTCGGCTCCTGGCGTGCCGCTCTTGGTGTTGGGAATCAGCTGCGCCATCACCTGCACCACCTGCCCGGCCTCGTTGGTCTCGAAGCCGGTGCACTCCACCACATAGCCGTACTTCAGCCGAACGCGATTGCCCGGCGTGGTGCCCCCGGCCCCATCGGCGCGCGGCGGGTAGAGGCGAAAGTAGCCCTTGGGAGGCTCAAGCTCAAAGTCTTCCCGCTCGATCCAGACCTCGGGGCCCAGGCGCATGGCGCGCTGACCCAGCTCGGGCCGCTGGGGGTGGGCGGGCGCCTGGCACGCTTCTCGGTGCTCGGCTTGCCCAAACACCTCGGACCAGTTGGTGATGACCAGCTTGAGCGGCTCCAGTACCGCCATGGCGCGTGCGGCCTGGCCTTCGAGGTCGTCGCGCAGGGCGATGTCCAGCACCTCGTAATCCAGCCAAGCACTGGTCTTGCTGGCGCCGCTGTCGTCGGCCATCTTGCGGATGGATGCGGGCGTGTAGCCGCGCCGGCGCAGGCCAGCCAAGGTGGGCATGCGCGGGTCGTCCCAACCGTCCACGATGGCTTCATCCACCAGTTGCTTGAGCTTGCGCTTGCTGGTGACCACATAGCTCAGGTTCAAACGGCCGAACTCATGCTGATGGGGCAACTTGAAGACATTGGCTTCGTGGGCGTCCAAGGCATGGGCCAGCAGCGGGGTGAACTGTTCCACCTGCTCGGTCAACAGCTCGAAGAAGCCCTCCAGGTCTTGCGACACAGCCCCCGGCGCTTGCTGCCAGCGCTGGAACAGGGCCCGCATCTGCGCCTCGGGCTCGCTGGCGAACAGCTTGTCGCTGCGGCGCAGGCAGGCCTGGGCGAAGGCCTCCCGCGCTTCAAGTCCTTGCGTGCGAATCTGCTGCACCAGGGCCTTGGCGCGCTCGAACTGCGGCGCCCGCAGCACAGGCACGATGCGCTCCAGGGTCCAGTCGTAAAAGGGCCGCTGGTCTTCGAACTCCAGCGTGCAGATGGAGTGGGTGATGTTCTCCAGCGCATCCTCGATGGGGTGCGCGAACGTGTACATCGGGTAGATGCACCAGCGGTCGCCGGTGTGGTGATGGGTGGCGTGCTTGATGCGGTACAGGGCCGGGTCGCGCAAGTTGATGTTGGGCGAGGCCATGTCGATCTTGGCCCGCAAGACCATGGTGCCGTCGGCGTGCCGGCCGTCGCGCATTTCCCGCAAACGGCTCAGGTGGTGCTCGGGCGGCAGGTCACGATAGGGGCTGTTGACGCCCGGCGTGTTGAAGTCGCCCCGGTTGGCCTTCATTTGCTCGGGCGTCTGCTCGTCCACATAGGCGTGCCCCTGGGTGATCAGGTACTCCGCCGCCCGGTACATGAAGTCGAAGTAGGAGCTGGCGTAATACAGATGGGTGGTCTTGGCGCCGTTGAGCTCAGACTCCCAAGACCAGCCCAGCCACTGCACCATCTCCACGATGGCGTCCACATACTCCTGCTCTTCTTTCTCCGGGTTGGTGTCGTCAAAGCGCAGGTGACAGGCGCCACCATAGTCACGGGCCAGACCGAAGTTCAGGCAGATGCTTTTGGCGTGTCCGATGTGCAGGTAGCCGTTGGGTTCGGGGGGGAAGCGGGTGCGGATGCGGGCGGCGTCCAGCGGACCCGCGGCGTGATGGGTGCCATCGCCCGGCGTGCCGGCAAAGTGTTGGCCTGCGTACGTGCCCTGTTGAAGGTCGCGCTCAATGATGGCGCGCAGGAAGTTCGAGGGCTTGGACGGTTCGGGCTTGGGCGGGGCAGACATCCCCCAATTCTATCGAGGGGGGTGGGCCCAAACGCCCCTGGGCGTGGCCTCTCTCGGCCGCGGTCAGCGCCGGCGGCCCGATCCCAGGATGGAGCCCAAGACCCCACGCACGATTTCCCGGCCCACCGCCGAGCCCACGCTGCGCATGGCGCTGCGTGCGGCGGTTTGCGCCAAGCCTTCGCGCTTGCCCCCTCGCGGGCCGGATGTGCCGAACAACAGGTCTGAAAGGCCGCCCAAGAGGCCACCCTCGGCGGCCGTGCCGGCCCCCTGACCGCGGGCCGGGTCTGCACCCCCGGGTGCGCGTACCGCGCCGGCGTCAGTACCTGAGCGCGCAGCCTCGGCGGCATCAGCGCTGCCGGTGGCCCGCCCCCGAAGCTTTTCGTAAGCCGACTCGCGGTCGATGGCCTGTTCATACACACCCGCCACCAGGGACGAGGACAGCAAGGCTTGGCGCTGCTCAGGGGTGATCGGCCCGATCTGTCCGGCCGGGGGCATCACGTACACGCGTTGGGTGATGCTGGGCCGGGCCTTTTCGTCCAGGAGGCTCACCAAGGCCTCGCCCACACCCAACTCCGTGATGGTCGCTTCCAGGTCCAGCCCGGGGTTGGGCCGCATGGTGGTGGCCGCCGATTTCACCGCCTTCTGGTCGCGCGGGCTGAACGCCCGCAGCGCGTGCTGGACGCGGTTGCCCAGCTGTCCCAGGACCGTTTCGGGGATGTCCATGGGGTTTTGGGTCACAAAGTAGACCCCGACGCCCTTGGATCGCACCAGGCGAACCACCAGCTCGATACGCTCCACCAGGGCAGCGGGGGCGTCCTTGAACAAGAGGTGGGCTTCGTCGAAGAAGAAGACCAGCTTGGGCTTGTCGAGGTCGCCCACCTCCGGCAGGGTTTCAAACAACTCCGAAAGCATCCACAGCAAGAAAGTGGCGTAAAGGCGGGGTGCGGCCATCAGCTTTTCGGCCGCCAGAATGTTGACCACGCCCAGGCCCGACACGGTCTGCATGAGGTCGTGGATGTCCAGCATCGGCTCGCCGAAGAAGCGGTCGCCGCCTTGCGCCTCGATCTGCAGCAGCCCGCGCTGGATCGCGCCGACGCTGGCCGCCGACACGTTGCCGTAC
>JACCDW011412793.1_pt1 | contig 14597 bp, 37 predicted proteins | sample 7449781 | NCBI WGS metagenome assembly JACCDW01 (sample SAMN15323449, study PRJNA562643) | freshwater metagenome | isolation source: river surface water | place: USA:Blue River Watershed | collected 2017-08-18
AACCATAAAGGAAAAACAACAAAAATAAATGCACGTTCCCCTTGCAAGGGGCGCGGCATCATGTATCATCTGGCCATGGAAAACAAAATTAATCTCGCCGCTCTTGAAACCCAAACGCTCACTGTTCTTCAGTGGGTCAAAGTCCGCCAAGCCATCGAATCCAAGATGGAAGAACTAGACAGCGCTGCTCAATGGGCCGAGGAAAAAGGATACGACAGCGAGAGCTACTATCGCAACGAATATGCGGTTTTGTCCGCCATCCTGAAAAAGATGGCGAAATAAAAAAAAATCTCTTGCACGTTTAACCTTATCCCCTATACTCTCAACATGGAAACGATCCCCGCCCCCTTGCTCGAAATGGCCGCAAAAATGTGGCCCGTGAATGCCTTCGCCTCTCGCGAGGCATGGCTCGCCTATGTTCAAAAGTGGTTGCCTAAAATCACAAAATAAAACTTGCGTTCACTAGTTAACTCGCTACTTTCTCCTTGTCATGAAAAACGCTCCTGCCCCCGCCCCCGCCTACTACTTCGACAAAAACGGCATCCGCTGGCTCAAAGCCGAGCCAGTGGTTTGCCAGTGCGCCGATTGCGCTTTCGAGCGCAAGCACGGCATCACTCTCCGCACTGCTAAGCAGTGCCAAGCCTAACACATACACACGCACAGATCATGCAAACCGAAACAAAACAACACCTTAACACGATCATCATCGCCCTTAATGCCGAGCGCACGACGCGCAGCATGGAGAAGGCGCAGGCACGCGCTTCCTTCTATGGCCTGCCAGAGAACGTCATGAATGAGCGTCTTGCCCGCTGGCAAGCGGAAATTGACAAAGTGGACGCTGCCCTCTCTTTCATTCGCTCCGCGTTTTAATCTTAACCCCTCAACACGATGCAATTCTCACCCTCTGCCGAAACGATGCACGCCGATGCCCTTTTCTACAATGAACGCTTGGATGCCTTGCGCGAGGACGCCATCCAAGCGCAGGAAAGCGACGAGGAATGGTTAAACCGATGGACTAGGGACGAGGCCGACTTGGCATAGGGAGAATGCCTAGGGGCGTGGGCAAGACTCTTAGGAGTTTTACCTACCCCAGGGGCCCTGGCATAGGTATAATCCCTAAGCCCCGCACCTAAGAACATGCGAGAGAGTTTTCCGCACCTTGTCAAACAAAAAAGAAAAAAATCTTTTCCGCAATCTTGGCACGCTAATTTCCATAAAAGAAAAAGATTAAAACAGAATAAAAAAGAGCTTGCGGCAATCTCTCCGTGTGGTAATATACAACATGGAAACGAAACAAATGCTCACGAACGAACAAGTCATCTCCTTTCTCGCCATGGCCAACGCCCGCCCGCAGGACCACAGCACGGTGGCCAGCGAACTGGACAAAACCCTCGCCGCTCTCAAAACCGTGCGCTATGAGAACGAAAAGGGAATTCAGAGCTTCGAAGTCGAGAGCTTCAAAGGCGTGCGAGTCTCGAAGAAAACAGGAAAAGAGATTGCGACCTTTGTGATCAAGGGCGGCGAGTATCGCAGCCTCTTCACCGCACAGATTCAATTTTAATTTGCCAAGCCAGAAAAACTCTTTACCTTCCAACACTATGAAATACATGCTTCCCCTTTTGCTGCTCTCGATCTTTGCCGCTCCGTTTTTCTTCTTTCTCTTTGCGGACGCGCTTTTTGCGCTTTGCGTGATGTTTATTCTCATTGTTTCTGCCTTTTTCGTGATTCAAGTTCTCGGTTAAAAACAACTTGCCAAGCCCGAAAAACTCTTTACCTTCTAAAACTATGAACTGGATTCCTGCACAGCAAAAGCCCAACGGATTCGAGCGCCAAATGCTGCTTTGGATCGAATGGCCTCAATGCGGGCGGCCATCGCCGCCTGAACCTGTTATTGGCTGGTGGAAGCATGGGCCACAAACCTTTTCGTTTGATCAATACGAGTTTGCAAATCATCTTGTGCAGTTTTGGGCTGAAATACCTGAACCAAAAAGCGAAAACTTGTAATTGCCAAGCCCGAAAAACTCTTCACCTTCTAACACCATGAAAAAACAAATTGCCAAAATCATTCGCTTTCGCAGTCAAAAAGTCGGTGGAATCCGATTCGTTCGCCTAGGAAGTTTTTGCTTCTCCTTTTGTGTTTCTCGCAAGGGAAAGGCGGCAAAAACCCTAAGAAAAGCCTCTAAGCAACTCACTCCAGACATCTAGGAAACCTAAGAAAACCCACCTAGGAACTTTACCTAGGCCAGGGGGCCTGGGCTAGGTAAAACACCTAAGACGCGCCCCTAAGAAAAAACCCTAAAGCGCTCTATTTGATGCTCCTAGGGTTAGAGTTTAGAACTCCTTCTCTTCGAAAAAAGAATAAAAATCATTTGCGCGTTCTTTGTTTTCTGTTATTCTATTCGCGTAGTCAGTTAACCTCTAATCCATCCTCTCTTATGCAATTCTCTATCACCGCCGAAGACATGCACGCCGCCGCCGCCGAAATGAACGAAATCTACGATGCCCAGCGCGAGGAAGCGTGGGACGCGCAGGAAGCCAATCACGATTGGGCCACCCGCCCACACCCTCTTTTTGAGGGCGACGATATGAGCGAGTTTGACGACGATCAAACTCCCGCCGAGGACGGCGAACCCCGTTGCAATGATATGAGCGACGATGCCGAAGCTCTCGCGAGCGCAGGTTTTGGCACTGATGAAGATTATGGCTGTTATGGTGGCGAGGACAGTTTTCTCGATAGCTACTATGAGAGCCAGACCGAATGCGACTTCGGTGAGTGACCTACGGGGGCGGCGAAAGCCGCCTCTTTTTTATGTCTTTCGCCTAGGGAGTTTACCTATGCCAGGCGGCCTGGGCTAGGTAAAACACCTAAGACTACTTTTTAAGAAATTCTCCTAAGAAGAGCTATTTGTGGGGTTTTGGTTTAGTATTTACTATTAACTCGTTTCGAATCTGCTATTTAATACTTTAAAAATCAGAGTTGACAACTTTTCGCGCTGTGTTATCTTCTCTCATGAACAAACCACAAAACACGCGCTGCTTTTCTGACCTCGTTTACGAAGTGATTCTTTTGTCTCCCATTTGGGGAATTGCTTTGATTTATGGCTGGAAAGAAATCAGCAAATTCATTGATGCGCTTTAAAAAGCGCTTGCGAGGCAGTTTTTCCCCTGTATAATAAAACAATGGACCACACATTCGAAACCGCTGGCAATCTTCTCAATAAACTTGTTGCTCTTGGTCGCTCCGCCATGACCAGAGAGCACGAAGCCTTTTTCAACGAGGCTTACTTCAAGAGCATGCTCGAAAGTCTCATGATAGAAAAGCCAGAAGTGGCAGCATACATTGAAGAACGCTATCACTTTGCCAAAAAACTTCATTCCCGCGAAAAAATATGAACCACACAATCGGCACAATCTCAGACCGCGAACTGAAAAAATCAATTCGCAAAAACCTACCGCCACCGCCGCAAAAACACCGCAGCGCGAAGGACTACCGCCGCAACCCTAAGCACAAAAACAACAATGGACGACTTCCGTAAAGAACAAAAGAAAAAATGCTTTGACGGCAGCAAAAACAAGCGCGGCAAATATGGCTGCTCTTGCTGCCGCGAAATCAAAAATCTCTCCGAGCACAAAAAATTCTGCCGCACTCTTGCGCGTGTGCGGTTGAAAGAAAAAGACAAAAAAGACTTGCGCGAAGAATAAAAATCTGTTATCTTATCACATGGACGCAAGACAACACATCATCCGCGAAGCAATCGAAGAACAACGCTTGATCTTTGGTTCCGAGAATCCGCAAAAACAATGGATTCTTTCTAGCTGGGACACTTGGGAGTGTAACCCATTTTATACGGGGCCAGATCAGGGACATCCCGAAGACGATTACCCTAGAGACTAAGAGGGTTGCCTAGGAAAGTTACCTAGCCCAGGCCGCCTGGCGTAGGTAAAATCCCTAAGAACAAAAAAAAGATAAAAAAGACCTTGCGGGTTTCTTTTCTTGTGTTACTTTAAGGGGTCGCAAGATTCTAGACTCTCTTGTGGCTGAAATATCACTAAGAACGCTAGCCTAGAGTTCTTTGTTCGGTTAGAAGTGGCGGTGAAAGTCCGAATTTAGGCCCAATTTCTTCTTGACTTCTCCCCTTTCTCGCTTATCTTATCCACATAACCAAACAGAACCACACCATGCCCAACAACAACACCATTCGCAAATTCAAAACTGGCAAGCTTTATCGCAACGACCGCACCCCCAAAGCTCTTTACATGTGCGTCGCCGCTGTCACTTGGGACCACAACGGCAACAAGAAAGCTTTTCACAACAAAAGTCTTGTTGTATTGGAAGATAATGGCGGCTGCAAAGGTCACATTGTCCGCACTGACGCTGTGAAGGATTGGAACTGGCACGAAGTTTGAAGTTGACAGTTTGCCCTTTCTCGCTTATCTTATCACCATGAGCAACACACTTGACGACCTGAGAGAAGAGTATCCGCAATATCGTTTGATCATCGACAAAATGGCTAAACAAGGAAAATCCTTTGAAGAGGTGGAAGACCACATTCTTGCGCTTGATGAAATGGATTGAGTTGAAATAAACTCTTGACTTCTCCCCTTTCTCGCTTATCTTATCCCCTAACCAAATAACACTATGAACGACCTCATCACCAAAGACAACCTCATCGCTCTCCTTCGCTCCAAAAAGGAAGCAGTCATTGAAACCCTGAACAACAAACACGTTGTTTACCTCAACGAGGGCAATTCCACCGTCAAAAGCAACGGCGTGCGCAGTTTCACCATCAAGGACATTGAAGGTGTGAACACTGGCAAAACTGGCCGCACTTACATCACGGCTAAGGTCATTGACCACGACGACAATGATGCTGAAAAGTATCGTTCTCTTCACATCGCAGGTTTGGAACTTGCTTGGGAATAAAACCATGAGCGCCGAATCATCCACCATTCTTCAAATCGTGAAAGACAATGGAAGCCTTTCCTTTGATCCTGAACGTCTCGCGCTTTCCACCTGCTACGCTATCAGAGACTTGATTCGTGCAAACATTCTTTCAAACAACAACAACACTCTTACTTTATGCACCGCCTAGAAACTTCCACAACACAAGTGAACGCTGCTCTTGACTACTGCCGCGAAAACAAGGTGAACATCTTTGTTCCCGTGCGCATGATCAACCGCGCCTTCATTGGCAAAATGAGCCAGAAGCCTTGCGAAAAGAAAAGCATTCGCATCAAAGTGCGCGACAATGCCAAAAAGCATTCAGCCGCCGCCAAAGACTTCTTTAAAAAGGTGAAAGAAAATTTCCTAAGTCGCCTAGCTTAGGGTTTGGCAACGGCAGGGGGAGGGAGTTTTGTTCATGTGTGTTCTCCCTCCCCTTGCTTAGTCAGTTTACCTAGGCCAGGCCGCCTGGGCTAGGTAAAATTCTTAAAGCATAAAAAGCATAAAAAAACATTTGCGCAAATCAGGAACACTGATATAATAACAATATGAACGACAAGATTGACATGATGATCAAATACTATGAAAATCTGATTGAAGAACTCAAAGCAGATCAATACTCCAATCCTTCTTATCTCATGGGTAAGATTAACATGGCTGAGGAGTTCATTACTGACTTGACATGGCTGAAGAGTTCATTAGTGACTTGAAAGGGTTGAAGAAGGAAATCCAATAACATATAGGTATGAAAGAGCTGATTGAAAAGATGAATGCAGGAGAGATTACCCTTGACCAGATGGTGGCTTTGTTGGCTGCCATTAGTAAAGTGAAGTAGGAACTCTGATACAATAACAATATGAGCCAACACGCCGACCTTACCAAACATTGCCTCGCCTTGGCAATCAATAAAAACTTCTCGCGCAAAGAATGCCTTGGCAATCTCAATGGCGTGCTATGCGCGGCAGGTTACGATGAGGACATGGAATGTCCCGATTATGAACTTGACAACTGGATCAAATCAATCCTGCTTAGTCAAAAAGATGGATTGTATGGCGTGAGCCATTGGTCAATCAATGATTGGCTGCGTAGAAACGCCTAAAAACTCGCCTAGGAGAAATACCTAGGCCAAGCGGCCTGGGCTAGGTAAAATTCCTATGCCCCACTAGGGAAAACACCTAAGCCCCTCTTGTCAAGCAAAAAAATAAAACTTGACAACTTTTCCCCCAGCACTTCCCGTGCCAACTCTCCCGAATAAAAAAGAATAAAAAAAACCCACGGGCGCTTGCAAAAGCTGCGTTCTGTGTTAGATTCTTTTCGCCATGAAAAAACAAACACAAGCCATTGATGTGCTGGTCAACTTGGTTGACTGGATGATGAACAACAGCCGCGAAAGCCTTGCCCCCGCTTTTGATGCGTTGAAGCTGGATGCGGACACAATTTTTGACGCTTTTGATCTCGCTTATGGCGACGACGAAAGTGACGACGCAAAAGACCACCTTGTTCCCATTGGGCGCGTCTCTCAAGAATTGCGCTCGATGGGCGTTGACATTGAAGAATAACCTGTTACTTTACCCCATGACACCGAAACTTGCTAAACAAATCACTGGTGGCCTTTCCAAGCCATCCAAAATGCCAGGGTTTGCCTACTCCATCCCCGCGCAAGCGTGCGGGGTAGGCTCTCGCCTTCGCAACGTGCAAGGCTCCATCTGCTCTAAATGCTACGCCTTGAAAGGGCGTTACGTTTTCAGCAACGTGAAAAACGCACTTGCTCGCCGTCTCGCTTCTCTCGTCCACTCTGAATGGGTGCAAGCGATGGCGTTTCAAATCAACCAAGCCGCCGTTAATGTTTTCCGCTGGCATGATAGCGGCGACATCCAGAATCTTGAACACCTCGAACGAATCGTGGAAGTTTGCCGCTTGACTCCAGACGTTCGGCACTGGCTCCCGACTCGCGAATATGCCATTGTTACCGCATACAAGGAAAAGCATGGAGCGTTTCCCGACAACCTCAATGTGCGCTTGTCTGCTTACATGGTGGATGGACCGCTGCCCGAAGGTGCCGCCGCTCGTCTTGGCGTTACAATGTCAGGCGTTACAAGTGACCCTAAGAAAGTTTCCTGTCCTGCCTACAAGCAAGGCGGTGTGTGCGGCAGTTGCCGCGCTTGTTGGGATAAGAACCAAGCCGTAATCTTTTACCCTAAGCACTAAATGCTCTTCATTGTTTTCATCATTGCAATTCTAGCCTTGACAGTGAGGCATCGCTAAGAAGATTCCCTACGGGGGCGGGAAACCGCCCCCTTTCTTATGCCAGTGCCCTAGGAAAATTACCTAGGCCAGGCCGCCTGGGCTAGGTAAAACACCTATACCCGCCTAGGAAAAACACCTAAGCATTCAACTATCGTGCCAACTCTCAAAAAACTTTCGGGAAAAAGTTTCGCGCCAGAGTAAAAAGACCTTGTTTTTTGTTTTTGATGTGTTATCTTTAGCACGTTAAGAGAAACCAACGAACCAAATAGAAAACACAAAACATCATGTCACTCCTCATCGCTAAAAACAAAGTCTCCGCTGAAGAACTTCTCACTGTCGCCACTCCTGAAAAGACCGAATCTTTTCAGCCCATCGGCCACGCTTACCTTGTCGATCAGATGCGCGAAGCTATCGCCCGCGCTGGTTACACTGTGAAAGAAGAGGAGCACGCGCTTGCTCGCATGGGCCAGCGTTACTTTGGCGGATTCGTCATCACTGGCAAAAACCTTGATGCAACTGACCGTCAGCTTGTGCTTGGCCTTCGCAACGCACACGATAAGAGCTTCGCGGCTTCCGTGTGCATCGGCAACCGCATGATCGTTTGTGAAAACTTGTGCTTTGCCAGTGACATTAAACTGGCACGCAAGCACACGACGAACATCTTGCGCGACATCCCCCGCGTTCTCAGTGACGCTGTGGGTCGTCTCGTCTCTCACTTCACCGACATGCAGAACCGCATCGAAAACTACAAGACGCTTGAGCTTGTGGAAGATGAGGCGGCTGGCTTGATCGTGAAATTGGCAGATGCCAAGGCGATTCCTGCCCGTGAAGTTTACCCCATCATGCAGCAGTTCCGCACGCCGAACCATCCAGAGTTCAACGGGCACACCTTGTGGAGCCTTTACAATGGGGTGACAGAGTGCCTCAAGGGCGGCGACCTCTCCAAGCTCCCCGCTCGCACCATGACGATGCAAAGCATCTTCGATGCTCGCGTAGGTCATCGCCCCATCATCGAGGCAGAAATCGACACCGCCGAGCTTGTGATGGAAGCCTAAGCAAAACCTCTACGGGGGGCGGGAAACCGCCCCCTTCTTTATGCCATCGCCCTAGGGAAAATACCTAGGCCAGGCGGCCTGGGCTAGGTAAAATGCCTAAGAGTAAAAAAAGAATAAAAAAAGACTTGTGAGCTTTCTTTTTTCTGTTATGTTCTCAGCATGAACGAAAAAGAACTTATCCACGATCTTCATGAACAGCTTTTTTACTGGATGAAAGCCTCCACAAAAAAGGACAAGTGGAGAACCTATGGCTGCACCACGGAAACCATGAAACGCGCAGAAAAATACTTGCAACAACACAACATTAAAATCCCAGAAGAGAGAAAAGTTCCCCTTTGACAAGCAATAAAAACCCCTTATCTTCTCCCCATGAACAAACTGAAACAAATCCTACTCAATGGCGGCTACGTCTCCAGCGCGGCCCATGCTGAACTGAAAGACGTTTTCCCCAACTTGGCCGTTTGCGTCAAGTGGGGCGCGTCTCCACGCCAGAACACCACGCTTGGCAAGCTTGACGCTGTGCTCGATGCTGGCGAGGCTCGCGGCGACTATGTGCGCGAAGTTTTCGTTCCTGTTAGCGCATTCGACAAATTGCGCCAGGCTTTTGGAATCACGGACGAAGATCAGCGTTCCTACTATCAAGAGCTTGAAATGCAGCAAAACCTTTCTGGCTTGTCATGAAACGAGTAAAAATCTATCGCAACCTCCACAAAAAATGCCTCTCTGTGCTTCACCGCACGGAAAAAGGCTGGCGGCTTTGGAAACATGTGCCGCGCATTGAGGTTTTTAATGCTGTTTTTAAAGTGTCGCAAGCTGGGCGCGAGCGAGTGCTTAGGGAAAAGCGTAAAAATGTTCATGCTTTCATTGAGGGCGACTATGCAGGCGTGACAAACGTGACTAGTTCAAACCTGCGCTTTCTGCGTTACAATCCTTATGAGGCTGGACACTTCTTTGATGCAGAGACTAAGAAACCCGCTAGGGAATCTTCTTGGGCCTTTGTAAATGAAAAAGGTATCATGGCTATAAATGTTCTGTAGGTAAAGGGGGCGGGAAACCGCCCCTTTCTTATGCCTACTCCCTAGGAAAAATACCTATGCCAGGCGGCCTGGCCTAGGTAAATCACCTACTACTCTCACCTACACATCTTAGGTGTTCTTATTACTCTCTCTAGGCTTCAATATTACTCTCTCTAGGGTTCATTATTACGCATTATTAGGTTCAATTATTAGGAGCTTGGCCGCTCAGTTATTAGGAAGAAACGCGCTCAAATTTTATTTGTGGCGCTCGCGGTAGGATTCGAACCTACGACCCGCAGATTAGAAATCTGCTGCTCTATCCACTGAGCTACGCGAGCATTTGCCCCCCTCCTTTCGGAAGGGGGCGGTTAACGAACCACCATTAACCAATCGTTTCCAAGAGTCGCAAGCCTTGGCTTGTGATCTGTCGTGTTCCTTCGATGCGGAGAAGGTTCATCTTGAGAAGGTGAAGCTCTGCATCCTTGCGGAGAGCTTGAACGCTGAGTCCAGTGATGGCGCTGAGCATTGTGAGAGTGAGCGGGCCGCGCTCCTTGAGAGCAGTGAGAATCTGAATCTCTGTGTTGCTCAGGCCACGCTTGTTGATGTTGGCCTTGTGGCAGAGGCTTTCCCAATCTTCGCTAGAGAAATCGGGGTTGTTCTTTGCCTCACAATACATTTCGATTTCTTTGGCACGCTTGACTGCGCTGCGAGCATTGCCGCGAATCGTGGTGGCAATGTCATCGAGCACACCAGCGGCAAACTTCACATCAGGAATGCGTTTCTTGATGATGTCCTTCACCTCGCTGTTGGAGTAGGGGACAAAATCAACCACCGTGAGACGATCCTTGAAGGGAGCAAACAAACGATCCATTTCAGTCGTTGCGAAGATGAAGCTCATCTGCTCAAAGTCGAAAGTGTATTCCACATCCTGATAAGTGTAGTGGACGACTGTTTTCTTTTCTGTGTTCAGGACGGAGAGAAAAGCAGTGACAAGTTTCTTGGGCAGTTCGTGCGCCTCATCAAAGAAGAGAATGCACTCGGTGCCTTGGATTTGTGGCATCAGTTGCTCAAAGAACTGTTTTTCGTTTTTGATGCTGCTGCTGTTGATCTCGTAGAAGGTTTTCTTCGCTGCGGAGCCAAGGGCGCGGGCAAACTCGGTCTTGCCAATTCCGCGCTGCCCATTGAACATGAGAAACGGCAGAATGTTTGTGGTTTTGTAAGCATCAAGGTAAAAGCTGAGTTGACGCTTGATGTGATCTTGACCGACGATGTGTTTGAAGGATGGGTTCATAGTGGTGGTTCGATTGAGCTTTTAATATGGCGAGTTTTTATTCCGTGTCAAATCAAATATTGAAAAGCTGTTGAATTTGTTGTTTAACAAGGGCTTCTGCAATCAGCGAGCTTTGCGTTCCGAAAACCTTCTCCATTTCGTCACCTCCGCTAATGAAAGCATGAAAATTGCCAGAATTATACCAGTGAAAAAATTTTTCTTTTTGAAGAGTAGCGAAAATATTTTCAGTGATAGAACGAATTAATTCATCTTGTAAGTTATTGGTCGTCATTGTGGTTCGTGTTAAGGCTGATATTATAGCGGCTTTTTATTCCGTGTCAAGCATTATCCCAAAAAGGACTCTTGTCGAGAATAGCTTCAACAGTAGCGCAACCATTGTTTTCTTTTGGCTCCAAAGGTTCAGCCGTATCTTCCAAAGTTTCACATTCTGGGCCGAAACCTTGGTAAAGCGCCCAATCGTAAATCTCTTCAAAAGAAGCGCGAGGGTTTTTGCTGAGAAACTCTTTGAGTTGAGCTTCGGCCTCATCGGGGATTTCAAAACGCTGCCAGATTGTGAATTTGCCGTCGATTTTCATGGTAGTGGATGGTGGTTCGATTGAGCTACTAATATAGGGAGTTTTTATTCCGTGTCAACATAAATCTCTGCTGGAGGGTCTGGAAGCTGCTCCTTGTCGAAGTGTGTAACACTGAACTGAATCTGCGGCTCTGGCTCTTGCTCTTCTGGAGCAGCGGTGACAATGATGGGGGCTGGAGCTTGGACGCTCACGCCATATTCGCGCAACCAGATTGCACCAACTGGAATGCTGGAATCAAGGGGGAACAGTTCGTTCAGTTGACGAAGAGTGATGTTGACTAGGGATTTCGCACCTGCTGGGCGACCGCGTTTTGGAGTGGTATTCATAAGTGTGTTAATATAGGAGGGTTTTTGCCGCTGTCAAATTAAAACTCGATTTTTACGACCTTGGGGAGAATGTGGTTGATAACGAAACCGTGGCAATCACTAAAATGATCTGCATAAGGGGTGCCGTCCCTTAGCGCAATCATGTTGTAAGACGAGCAGCCAATTTTTTGGCACAATTCACCATCCAAGGTGACGAAAAACTGATTGGCATCGACATCTTCAAAGGTAGGGAGCGTTTTTTCTTCTGGAGTTTCAAGAATGAATTTCATACTGTTAATGTAATGGGTTTTTATGCTGGTGTCAAGTTCTTTTTTTCAATCCACTCGTTGATGAAATTGAGTGCATCGTCTTCGGTGCTGAATCCGTAAACTTCCAGCGTGTTGCCACGCTCGTCGGTTTCGGAAACTTCCCACTCGTTAGAGTATTCGTTCCAGTAGGGGGAGAGATCAATTAGTGTTGTCATGGCAATAATATAAGGGGTTTTTATTCCTTGTCAAACTGTTTCTTCAAGTCTTCCGCTTTGCTTCATCCAAATCAACAAATCAATTTGTGCGATGCTCATGAACGGAAAGTGCATTTTCGCCAATCCCAAAAACACTTTCTCCAAGAACAAATATTTTTCGCCGCTAGGAGTGGAGGGGGGAGCGTCAACCCCATGACTGCGCATCCATGCCAAGATGTGCGTGTCCAGCACTGCGCACTCGCATTGACTGCGCGTGTGAAGCAAAAAGAAACGTGCGGTCTTAGGTCCGCAACCATGCACATTCATGAGGTCTTGCAGTGTGGCAGTGCGCAAATCAAGAGACAAAGACTGCATGATTGCTTTGGTGAGTCTGCTATACTGACCAATCTTTGCGGCAACAAGAGCATTGTGAACGCCAGTTTCCCCAAGTTCGCGCAAATAATCAAAAGGATTTTGTTCTTGGTTTTTTGCTTTGCTCAAGAGGCGCGACAAACATTGGCTGGCATAGTCGCTATTTTTTCCTGCTACAAACAGGGAGAAAAGCCAGAATGCCTGGAGTTCTGCGTTTGTGCGATTGAAGTTGGTGATGTTTTTGGGGTCAATGTGGTTCATGGCAACAATATAAGGCAATAAAAACTCCCGTCAAATGATTTCACATTCTTTTTTTAACGCACGAAAGATTTCGCGCTGTTATGACTTGGAGCAACCAAGGAGTTTTAAATGCTTTTTTATTCGCGAACGGGTGCGCAGACGCGCCAAAACACCAAAAATACTCTTGTGGCAATTGAGTTTATTTGGCGGCAGATTGCTCACATTTTATCAAATCATAAGAGTTTTCTTTGTATTTTACAATACCGAGATTAAGTGCCGCGATTGTTATTCGGTCTAATTTATTAGAATATTTTTGTGTGAGAATTTGACCCACAAAGTCGGCAAAAATTTCTTTTTTATTTGGCGGAGAATCGCTCATCTTTTATTTGCTTTAATAACGCTCACATTTATTACGGCAAATCGCGTTCATAATTGATCCCCATAGCAGGATTTGAACCTGCGCCTTAAAATTAACATTTTATGTTCTACCATTAAACTACTTGGGATTATTAAGCAAAATCGCATTCATAAATTGGTTGCGGCTCTGAGAATCGAACTCAGGTTGCGAGCTTATGAGACTCGCCAGACTACCAAGCCTAGCCAACCGCTATGAGTTAATGCTATTACACTTTTCTCCCCAAACTATACCCAACTTTCGCCGCTGGTCAAGAGAAAAAGCACTCAAATTATGCAAAACACTTTCCGCGCCAAGTTTAAATGCAGTATTTAATGCCTGGGCAATCTTAGTTGCTTCTTCTCTAGTGCCGCAAACAACTCGACGCTCTTCTGAATTGTCGCAAACAATGTATTTGCCGCCATTTGATTCAAAAATTTTATACTCATCAACTGGAACGAACGCTGGAATAGTGATGGTTTCCTCATCTTCCTCTAAACTCTCCCACATAAAAGAGTGTCGATCACCTCTTTTGTTTCTACAACGGCTGCATTTTTTTTCTTTTGTTCCGCGATGAATGTATTCTGCTGGCGCTCCGCAGAACAGTGTGCTGCATTTCATGAGTTTGTTTATTTGGGTGAAAGTTTCTCAAATTTTGTTTATTTGCGCGAAAAGCGCTCAGATTTTGCGAATCTCTTTCTTTATACTATAGGGCAGAAAACCTTCTTGTCAACCCTTATTTGGGAGAATCGCGCTCAAAAATCACAAAAGTATCAGTGCCAAGCGGCTAAACAGTTAAAAGTGGTGTTTTACCCTATGCAAAAACACACTTTTTGGTGTTTTACCCCTATCAGAAAGACACTTTGATGAGTTTTGGTGGGATGGGTTGGTATTTTTGTGATGTTGAAAGACGGTTTAAGCGATGTTTTTTGACGTTTTTTGAGTGAAAAAGGGAATATTTAATACATTTAAATTGCTGTGGAAGCTTTTCACCCCAATAATCACTCATTATTTACTCTATAATGTCTTTCTTTTCTTCTCTTCTCTTATCTTTATCTCTTATATATCCCTTACATCTATCTTGTATTCTTCTCTGTGTTGTAGTCTGTGGGGTTGGCAGTATTTTTGCTCTTAAAATCCAAACGCCCACAAGGGCATTTCTCCTTGATAATCAAGGAAAAACTCAGTCCTTCTTGGCACCAAAATTCTTTCTTTTCTTAGGGCGATATTTGGGCTTTTTGCGGCTATAAACTTTGTTGTTTTGAGGGAGTTTTTGAGGCTCCAAACACTGCAAACATTTGCTCAGTTCAGTCTCCCTTTCTGCCTTGCTAGTGAACCAGTAAGTTAAAAGTTTACAAAGTAGCTTTCCTAAGAGTTTCATTTGTTGTTTAAAATGGTTTCTAATACCATTAAGATATTACACAATGCGGCGAAAATGCGTTAACTCATTAAGAAAACATTACAAATTGCGCCAAGACATTACCATAATCATTATAATTAGTCTCTTACATAGTGTCCGTCAATAGACCATCTTGGAATTTTGCCCTTACTTAGAGCATATTTTTTAAAGTGCTCTTTTTTCTTTTCTTTAACAATCTTCCATCCCTGCTGCAAAAACAATGGATAAACCTTGTCAAATTTCTGTTGGCGTTGTGGGGTCGAGCCATGCCATTCAAGAGTAATTTCTTTGCAGCATT
>JACCDW011594884.1_pt1 | contig 14589 bp, 13 predicted proteins | sample 7449781 | NCBI WGS metagenome assembly JACCDW01 (sample SAMN15323449, study PRJNA562643) | freshwater metagenome | isolation source: river surface water | place: USA:Blue River Watershed | collected 2017-08-18
CAAAATCCAGCTTCGCAACATTGTGAAGTTTTGCGAAACTGTGGTTTCGGACTGCGGCGCTTATGTGCAGATCAAGAAAGTGGAGCGCAAGCCGCGCAAGGTCAAGCATGTAAGCCCGGAAAAGAAAGCAGCCAAGTTCAAGATTTGCGCAGAATTTGCTGAGCTCAAGCTGAAATCACTGCCCGCAACTGCCTTGGTTGACAAAGCAGAAGCATGGTTGTATGACACCAAAAAGCGCAAACTGATCCACATTGTTGCGGATGAGTACACCAAGGCGTTTACCATCAAGAACAACAGTGTGATTGGCTTCTCAACTGTGGAAACACTCCAGAAAACTGTGCGCAAACCTGCAGAAGTTGTCAAAGCAATTGGCAGTGCCGGCAAGCCTGCGGCACGTAAGATCTTTAAAGATCTCACTACCACAGAAACAGCGTGGAACGCACGGGGTACCGAAAACTTGGTAATCCTGCGCAGTTGGTAAGCTAAATACAGGGACCCGGAGTCCCTGTATGGCACAAGATACCCTTAGCACGTTAAAACAAAACTTAATTGAATATGTCCAATTGCAATTGGGCGGCGAGATCATTGATCTTGAATTAGATCCTGCGCACTACGAAGCTGCATATCAAAAAACAATTGGCACTTATCGCCAACGTGCCCAAGCCGCATACGAAGAAAGCTACAGCTTTTTTACTCTAGTCAAAGACGAAAACATCTACACATTGCCCCAAGAGGTAATCAGTGTACGTCAGTGTTTTCGCAGAACATTTGGTGATGCTACAGGTCCCTTTGCATCAAACTTTGACCCATTTGCGCAAGCCAGCATGCAAGTTTACTTGATGAACTTTAACGTTGCTGGTGGCCTCGCCACTTACGACTTCTACAGCCAGTACACTGAATTGGCTGCACGTATGTTTGGTGGCTACTTCAACTACACATACAACCCTGTGACCAAGAAGTTGCAGTTGATGCGTGATCCCAAGAATACTGGCGAAGCTGTGTTGATTTGGACTTACAATTTAAAGCCCGAAATCAACCTGTTGAGTGACTTCCAAATTCAGCAGTGGATCAAGGATTACATGGTTGCCAACTGCAAGATGATCATTGGTGAAGCTCGTGAGAAATTTGGTACCATTGCCGGACCACAAGGTGGTGGCACCCTAAATGGCACTGCCATGAAATCCGAAGCTCAAACCCAAATGGACGCATTGCTTGAGCAATTGAAAAACTACGTGGATAATTCTCAGCCGATTACTTGGGTGATTGGCTAAGCGCCTGCTTGTGTAGTCACAATGATTTTGCTATAATAGCAAAATGGACTGCATGATTGACATTGAAGGCCTGGCTACTGGCCCCGAAGCTACTATCTTAACCATAGCCGCTCAGTGCTTTGATCCATTGACTCGCGGATATTATAAACAACAATACTATGCCCGCATAACCTTGGAAAGTCAAGAAAACCGCACCATTGAACAAGGCACCATTGATTGGTGGGCAACTCAAAAAGCCGCACAGGAAGAAGCGTTCCATCCTAACAATCGAATCCCGTTAAATCAAGCCTTGGAAGAATTGCATAAACTTTGCTGGAAATGCAATCGTATATGGATGAATGGACCCACTTACGACGCAAACATTTTAGAACACGCCTACAAAAGCTACGGCATGCCATTGCCTTGGCAGTATTACAAAATTCGAGATGCCCGCACAGTTTACGGACTGGTGCCCACCCTTGATAAGTATCCAGCAAGTCATCATGCACTGGAAGATTGCCGACGTCAAATTGACTTGCTGCATGACGCATTAGAATATCTCAAAATAAAGGAACTTCGTTAACATCTTATCCAGAGCGTATTTAAATAAATAAAATATGTTTGAAGATAACAAATACACCAAATGCTACTATAATATTATTCGTAAGGCATCTAACCGAATTAATGTTGGATACGTAGAAATCCATCATATTGTGCCTCGAAGCATGGGTGGATCAGATGAAGTTAGTAATCTTATTAAACTAACTGCACGTGAGCACTTTGTTTGTCATTTGTTATTAACGAAGATGGTAAACGGACAATATAGATACAAAGCAATAAAAGCAGCTCAAATGCTAGCAATTGTAAGCGGCCCCGGGCAACCAAGGTATAAAGTTACAAGTAGAATTTATAAATTTCTAATGGAGCAAAATTTAGAGATTTCTAACGAAACTCGAGAAAGAATGGGATTGTCTCAGAAACGCAGATTTGCAATGACTGAAGGTACCTTTAAAAACAAAAAACACACCGAAGAAACACTTAAAAAGTTAAGAAAACCAAAAACAGAAAAACAAAAAGTCAACCAGTCCCAAGCCATGAAAGGAAGATTCAAAGGAAGGATCCCACATAACAAAGGAAAGACTTTTGAAGAATTATATGGTAAAGAAAAAGCCGACGAGATAAAGTTAAAAATAAAACACATAGGTGAAAAAAATGGATTCTATGGAAAAACTCATACAGAAGAACAAAGGCAAAAAAAGCGCGAAGAAAAGATTAACGCTACTAGACAACAATGCCCTTATTGTAGTAAAATTGTCGATCCAATGAATTATGCGAGGTGGCACGGTGACAAATGTAAAAGAAAATTATGAAAGAAAACTTATTGGTTTAGTGGGTTTAATCGGTGCAGGCAAAGACACTGCGGCTGACTATCTAGTAAACTTACATCATTTTCGCAGGGAAAGTTTTGCTAATAGTTTGAAAGATGCTGTGGCCCAGGTATTTGGTTGGGATAGAACCATGCTAGAAGGACGTACAAAACAAGCCCGAGAGTGGCGCGAACAAGTGGACCCTTGGTGGTCTGCCAGATTAAACATGCCCGATCTTACCCCGCGTTGGATACTGCAATACTGGGGCACAGATGTGTGTCGACGAGCGTTTCATGATGATATTTGGATTGCCAGCTTGGAAAACAAACTACGCAACAGCCAAGATGATGTGGTGATTAGTGACTGTAGATTCCCTAACGAAATTCTAGCTATCAAACGTGCCGGAGGCATTGTGGTGCGTGTGGTGCGTGGACCTGAGCCCGAATGGTATGATGCTGCTATAAGTGTAAATCGCGGACCAGATGGTAATTCAAGCTGGGCATTGAGCAGACGCAAGTTAGAACAACTGAAAATTCATGCGTCAGAAACTTCTTGGATCGGAACCAAGTTTGACGCTGTGCTAGACAACAATGGCACTTTGGACCATTTGTACGAGCAAGTTAAAAATCTGGCTCAAGGTCCCCTGGTCGCCAAATAACATCTGAACGTTTGATAATAGCCACACAGTTGAGGCACACTGTTCGGAGATTTCTAAGCTCACAATTGTTTAAGTTTCCGTCTATGTGATACACCAACAACTGTGTTGGATGAGCAGCCCTAAACCCGCACTTGTCACAGGCGGGTTTTTTCTTGTAACCATTTGATTGCCAGCGCGGTACCGGCGCTCGGGCCTTTCTGCCCTTTTTGATGCAAACATCGCAGCGTGATCTGTAGTGCGTTACTCCCTCTTTAAGGTAGTTCACAGCACAGTGGCGTTGTCCACAAGCTCGGCATATGGGTCTATTCATGCGGTATTTATAAATGGACCTTTGCAAAGGGAAACATAACGGCTACTTTTTAGTGTTTGCTAATAAATATTGGAACTTGAAAAGGATTTAACCATGGCCCTAGTATCACCTGGCGTACAAGTAACAGTAATTGACGAAAGTCAATATATCCCATCAGCAGTTAACACAGTACCTTACTTTGTTATTGCTACAGCTCAGAACAAAGTTTCTGGAACTGGCGTGGGTGTTGCTGCTGGTACAACTGCTGCAAATGCAAACAAAACTTATTTAATCACCAGTCAGCGTGATTTGACCGCTACATTCGGCGTACCGTTCTTTTACAATACCACAAACGGCACCCCAATTAATGGCTACGAACTTAACGAATATGGCTTGTTGGCTGCTTACTCATCACTGGGTATCAGCAATCGCGCCTATGTTCAACGTGTGGACATTGACCTCAGCGAGCTTGCTGCTAGCTTGAGTCGCCCCAAGGGTTCTCCAGATGACGGTACCTATTGGTTAGATACCAGTACCACCACTTGGGGTGTACAAGAATGGAATCAAACCACTGGCGCATTTACTGTCAAGACTCCCTTGGTACTGAACGATGCTGACCAAGTTGATGGTAGTGATATTCCCCTTGACACTGTTGGTAGCATTGGCGATTACGCTGTTGTTACTACCAGCACTAAAAATATCGGTTATTACAAGAACGAAGACAACACTTGGGTAATTCTTGGAAGCGACGAGTGGAAAGTCAGCTGGCCTACTATCCTGGGAACCAATTCTCCTGAATCATTGACCATTGGTAGCAACATGTATATCAATGACACATTGGTCACAGTTGACTCAGTTGATACCCCAGAAGGTTTTGCAGCAGTGATCAACGCTGCAAGCATCACAGGTGTCACTGCCGGAGTTGTTGGCGGATGTCTAGCACTTTATGCAGACTCAACAGCCACAAACGATGGTTCAACTGCCAATGGTGGCGTTGTGAGTATTCAAACTGGAACTTCAGGCGGTGCAGCATTGTTAACTGCTCTTGGTATCACAGCCAAGGAATATTTAACACCTACCTATTTCCCAGGTTACAGCTATCAAGCACCACGTTGGGGTTCAACACAAACCTCACCACGTCCCACTGGATCAGTTTGGAACAACACCAGCCCTGTAAACAATGGCTTGAATCTCAAAGTCAAACAATACAGCACAGCGTTGGCAACTTGGGTTGCTCAAACTACAAATGCGTACAATGGTTTTGACAGTGCTTTGTATGCACTTGATCCATCAGGTGGTGGCAAAAACATTGCAGTAGGCACAACCATTGCAATTTGGAACGCCAACTACTACAACACCGATCCCAACGCTTCGTTTAGCTTTGAAATCTTTGAAAAAGCAGCATTTGGTGCCACTGTAGTTACTGGTACAACCACACCAACAACATTTACTAACGGCAACTCATTTACCATTACTGCAACTGTTGCAGGCTCTACCACACTTAATGAGGGAACTGCTACAATTAGTGGAACTACTGTGAGTGATTTTATTGCCGCAGTTAGTGCAGCCAATGTACCATATGTTTCAGCAACTGTTGACTCAGCTGGTAGCATTGTGTTTACACACAGCCAAGGTGGTTTGATTCGTTTGAACAACGTTACTGGCACACCATTGACTACAGCTGGATTTACATCATCAACACCTTTTGTGAGTTTGTACTGGGGCGACGGCGAATCTTTAGATTTGTGTAACTTTGTCACAGCAGATCAATTTACATACACAGCCAGCGACACATCACCGGACCAGAATCCTGCTGATGGACGTTTATGGTATTACAGTGCAGCAGACCAAGTTGACATCATGATCCAGAATGACGGCGCATGGGTTGGCTATCAAAACGTTGCAAACGACGTTCGCGGTTACAACCTAACTGACACCAATGCTACAGGTCCAATCATTGCAGCAACAGCACCAACAACACAAACCAATACAGCACAAAGTCCCTTGGTTTATGGAGATTTGTGGATTGATTCCAGCGACTTGGAAAACTATCCAATGCTGTATCGTTGGGAACAAGTTAGTGGACAAGATCAATGGGTAGCAGTAGACACCACAGACCAAGTAACACAGAATGGTGTGTTGTTTGCTGATGCTCGTTGGGCTACCAATGGTGACACTGATCCTGTAAGTGATCCAATCCCAACTATTGTTAGTTTGTTGACTAGCAATTATTTGGATCTTGATGCACCTGATGCTGATTTGTATCCGGAAGGTATGTTGTTGTGGAATACTCGCAGAAGCGGCTACAACGTCAAGAGCTTCCAGTTCAACTACTTTAATTCTGCATCATTCCCAGATCAGTCACTACCTGATCAAACTAATGCTTGGGTAACTGCCAGCGGTAACAAGGCCAATGGTGCCATGTACGCAGGGCGTTTGGCTCAGCGTTCGATTATTGTTGAAGCCATGAAGTCGGGCTTGGATACCAGCTTGGGAGCGAGAGAAGATGTAAATCAGTTTACATTGATTGCTACACCAGGATATCCAGAGTTGATTCCTAACATGATTGCACTCAGCAACGAGCGCAACAACACCTTGTTTGTGGTTGGTGACACACCAATGCGACTGGCCGGTAACGGAACTGACTTGGTCACCTGGGCAACCAATAACAATGGCCTTGGTTTGAGCACCGAAGACGGTTTAGTTACTACCAGCAATTACTGTGCTACATTCTACCCAAGTTGTACAACTACAGACTTGAGCGGAAACACTGTGGTAACTGCACCAAGTCACATGATGGTACGCACTATTATTCGCAGCGACGAAGTAAGTTATCCATGGTTAGCACCAGCAGGCACACGTCGCGGTGTTGTTGACAACGCTATTCAAATTGGTTACATCAACGCTACAACTGGCGAATTTGTACCACTCAGCGTGAATCAAGCCCTGCGTGATGTGTTGTACCAGAATAACGTTAACCCAATTACCTTTATTCCAGGTGTAGGTATTACTAACTTTGGTAACAAGACTTCTACAACTGTTACATCTGCAATGGATCGCATCAACGTTGCACGTTTGGTTGCATTCTTGCGTGGACGCTTGGAAGAAATTGGTAAGCTGTATTTGTTTGAACCCAATGATCAAATCACTCGCAACGAAATTGCTAATACTTGCAACAGTTTGATGATTGACTTGATTGCTAAACGAGCTATCTATGACTACTTGGTTGTTTGTGACTTGAGCAACAACACCCCAGCACGTATTGATAGAAACGAGCTTTGGGTTGACATTGCTATTGAGCCAGTAAAAGCTGTGGAATTCATCTACATTCCATTACGTATCAAGAACACTGGAGAGATTGCAACAGGAGCATAAAGATAGGGCTCTAGGGCCCTATTTTTCCAGTCTCAATCAAGGTAAATAAAAGCAACAGGAGAGAATATAAAATGCCAGTTTCATCACTACAACGAATGACAGTGCCATTGGCCAGTGACCAAAGTGCAAGTACACAAGGTTTGCTGATGCCTAAACTCAGATATCGCTTTAGAGTGATGTTTGAAAATATCGGGGTCAGCAAGCCAACAACTGAACTAACCAAACAGGTTGTGAGCTTTAGCCGCCCAAACCTGACATTTGAAGAAATCAGTTTACCCATCTACAACAGCACACTAAAACTGGCTGGACGTCATGCCTGGGCCGACGTTTCGTGTGAAATCCGCGACGACGCTGGCGGCCATGTCAGCAAGTTAATTGGTGAGCAATTACAGAAGCAAATGGACTTTGTTGAGCAGGCCAGCGCAGCTTCAGGTTTTGATTACAAGTTTAACACACGTTTCGAAATCCTTGATGGCGGTAACGGTGTTTTACAACCTGTTGTGCTTGAATCATGGGAACTGTATGGTTGCTACATCAAGAGTGCAGACTATGGTCCAATGAACTACGGTACTAACGAAGCAGCAGCAATTACTATTACCATTGCTTACGATAACGCAAACCAAGGCCAGCAAGGCGGCGGTGGCGTGGGCCCAGCAGCATTCCTTGGCAGAACAGTTAACGACGTTGTAACCAGCAACGGTTAATAAGGACTATCGATGAGTAGCTTCGGCCAAGACTTTTGGCAAGGCTTTACGGCAACAAATAGCTTGCGTGATTACACTCACGCAAGCAAAACGTTTCGTACCAACGCCTACGAACTCAAGCCAAGATTTAAATTTTTATTCCACGTGGTGTTTAACATTAACGTTGATCAAATTCCTGCGTTAGCAAATGCTAAAATATTCCAACCAACGCAACGAAGTGCATTGAGCTTGGCAGTTAAAACAATTGATTTGCCCAAGTACAGCGTTACTAATGAAACGCTGAATCAATACAATCGCAAGCGTGTGGTGCAAACAAAAATCAACTATGACCCAGTTAGTGTAACATTCCACGATGACGGCGGCGACAACATTCGTGAAATGTGGTACCAATACTATTCCTACTACTACAAAGACCCTGCACAAAGATACGTACCAAACATCAACAACGCCAACGGAAACATTGGGGCAAACTCCAACCGCCAAACTGGAATGGATTACAACGCCAGGGATATCTATGCACAAGAACGCACTGGCAATGTGAATGACTGGGGATACATTGGCGAAAGTTACAATGATGGTACCACCAGTGCGTCTGGCAAGCCTCCATTTTTTAAAGACATTGAAATTTTTGGCTTTGATCAGCACAAGTATGCAAGATACATTTTGATAAATCCATTAATTACCAATTGGAGTCACGATCAATACGATTATTCGCAAGGGTCCGGCATTATGCAAAACAGCATGACCATTGCTTACGAAACTGTAAAATACTATTCAGGCGCCTTGGGCAAGCCCGATGCCAATGTGGCCTGGCCAGACACAGCACACTATGACAATATTACCAGTGCAATCAGTCGCCCGGGCTCTACAGCAAGTATATTTGGTCAAGGCGGTATCCTCAGCACTGGTCAAGGCATATTACAAGATTTGCAAAGTGGATCTGTCATGGGTCTAATTGGCGCAGCGCAAAAAGCAGGTACAGCTTATAATACTTGGAAGGGCAAAGATATCAAAAGTGTTGTCAAAGCCGAAGCAACATCTTTGGGTAAAGAAATTATTCAGGCCGGAGTCAACCCCAACAATGTGCGTGCTGTGGCTGGACGTGCTGATGGGTGGGTATTCCCCAATTCCCCATTGGCACAAAACGTTCAAGCTCAGCGAAATATCAATGCTGGTGCCGCTGGACTTTGATTAAGTAATTGATATGTCAACTGTAAACAACACCAACGTAAACACAGATTTAACTGTGAGAGTCTTTGACAACTTTTACAAATATGATGTCAATGTGCCTGCTGCCGAATACGACATTGTGTATAGCTTTTTTCGCAATACCATGGACACAACCACAGCAGCCGGCAACATGACTGTGAGCTTGTTTAGAGTAGCTGATCAAACCAAAATACCAGTGTTGACACTGTTAGACAGCATGAAAGGCAACACTGGACTTGATCTCACAGCCAGCATGGCTTACTATCTCAACAATATTCGCAGCAATGCAACGTTGCTGGGAGTAAATGCACAAATTACTCCAAATTTTTACGCAGCTAGAAGTGTAATACAATGAGTCGTTGGGCCCAAGGTGTATATCAAGTTATAAACCAAAACAAGTACGTGGGCCAAGGCAGTCCACGCTATCGTTCGGGCTGGGAACATAGTTTTATGCGCTTTCTCGACAGCAATGATCACATACTACAGTGGGCCAGTGAGTGTGTGCGGATCCCTTATCGAAATCCCATCACAGGAAAAAACACCACTTATGTTCCTGATTTTTTAATTACCTATCGCACAAAAAACAACACGGTAAAAGCCGAATTGATTGAAATCAAACCCAAAGGCCAAAGTGTTATTGCTGAGGGACAACGCCCCAGAGACCGAGCAGTGGTAGCAATCAACTATGCCAAATGGGCAGCAGCCCAAGCTTGGTGCAAAAGACAAGGGCTTGAATTTAGAGTCATCACCGAAGATGACATGTTTAGAAACGGAAAATAATAAATAAAAGTGTCGATCGCGTCCTGGCAGGGACCATCGACTCTATGATTGAAAAGGAATCACAGCAATGTATTTACAAAACAAATACACTCGTTGGTATTATAGTATTGTTCAACGAGCACAAACAAGAGTGTTAATTAACACTTATACAGAAAAACATCATATTGTACCTCGCAGCCTCGGAGGCAATGAATCTGCAGAAAATCTTGTTCGACTAACAGCAAGAGAGCATTTTGTATGTCACTTACTGTTAACAAAGATGACAACAGGAAAAGCACTGCGGAGCATGTCATATGCAGCTTGGCAAATGACATTTATAAATGGAAGACCGAGACATAGTACTAGCTCAAGAACATACGAGTATCTTCGGAAATTATTGTCAGATACATATAAAGGTGTTCCAAAAACGAAATCCTGGTGGACAGGAAAAAAGCACACCAAAAAAACTTTGTTAAAACAGGCAGATGTTAAACTTGGTATAAACAATCCAAATTTTGGGGTAACTCAAAAACCCGAATGGAACAAAAAGAAAAGCGAAGCACAAATAGGAATTCCTAAACCTGTGTATACATGTATTCATTGTGGGAAATCTATTGGGGGTAAGTCGAACCTTAATCGTTGGCATAACGATAACTGCTCACTAAATAGGTGATGACAAGAAAATTGGAAGAACTTTTTGATTTGGCGCCTACACAACAAGATGTAGATGCATCCTTGCCCGCTATTCCGGATACCAAGGAAAAAATGGCAGCAATAGATGATATCATTGACAAAATTGATCATGCACTACCAGCAGTCAGGGGACTAGATGCAACTGATCAAGAAATGGATGAATTAGCAGCATTAGCAACAAGTAGTTATAAAGATCTACTAGACCTAGGGTTTCAAGTTGACAGTCGATTCGCATCAGAAATTTTCAGCGTGGCTTCAAACATGCTGGGACATGCCATCACAGCCAAAACAGCCAAGCTAGACAAAAAGCTCAAGATGATTGACCTGCAACTTAAAAAAGCTCGCTTGGATCAACAGCAAGCCAGCAAAGAGCCCGAAGCTGAAGCAATACCCACAGCCCAAGGCATGGTGCTGAGTCGCAATGACTTGTTGGAGCGTATTATTGCTGGCAACAAAGAAAACACTAAAAAAGAATAAATATATTATAGGAATTCAACATGAAGAACTTTGCACAATATCTTGCTGAAAGCGAACGCACGTATGATTACCGCATCAAGATCTGCGGTGAAACAACAACTGAGTTCGTTAAACAATTAAAATCCAAACTAGATCAGTTTGCACCAGTTAAAATGGGCGATATCAAAACTACTCCAGTTCAGATCATCCCAACTGATTTTCCAAACTTTAAAAACGAGCGTGTTAGTATGTTTGATGTCAGTTTTCGTTATCCAGCTATTGAACCACAAATCAAGCAACTGGCTCAGATCATGGGCATGGATCCAAACAAGATTGTAATGAGCACTCGTGACTACAACGAAGAGCTAGTAAAAGAGTACGAAAAGATTGCAGATCAAAATCAAGATTTGTTGACAGACACTGATTACCCTGCTGACGACAAGGTTCAAAAAGCTCTCAAGAAAGACTACGGTGTTGAAGCACATGATCATGTGGTTTTACAAAACGAATACCGTTCAGATTTCACAGTTGCTGGTGGCAAAACACCTCGAGCACAAACCACAAACGACCTTCCACAAGGTACCAAGGGCCCAATGTATAAAATCAACCGCCCAGCGAAACCGGCCACTGGCGCCACACGAGGATAATATAAAATGTCTGACAATTTCTTTTACGATTTAAACAAAAGACTACAACAAGTAGTTGACACTCCCAAGAGTGAGCACAAGCAACTGAATGAACGCGATGAAGGCAAGCACAACAATGCTGTCACAGGTTTTAAAGCCGTGGCTGCAAAAGCTGCCAAGGAATACGGTTCGAAGGCTGCTGGTGAGCGTGTGGCAGGTGCTGTACGTAACAAAATGAAGGCAGCTGGCAAGTTGGAAGAAGCAGACATGGAAGAGTCAGCACTTCAAGCAGCCATTGGCAAAAAGAAATACGGTGCCGACGGTATGAAAGCGCTGCAAAAGGCCGGACGTGATCATGCCAGTGCCAAAACTATGAGCAACATTCGCAACAAGTACGACAAGTACGACGAAAGCATGGACGAAGGCATGTTGGACAGTATCAAAGCTGGTGTAAAGAAAGCGGCCAAGAAAGGTCTTGAAACACTAGGTCATGGCAGCGACGAAGCCATGCTTAAAGATTTACAAAAGAAAATGGGCGTGCCACCAACAGGCAAGAAGCCTGTGGGCGAAGAGTATGGCCCAATGGAAGAAGGCGACAAACCAATGACTGCCAAGCAAAAGTCATTTGCCAAGCTGGCACCTCCCACAGACAAGATTACTTTTGCTGACAAGATTGCTGGTGCCAAGAAAGAAGTTGACGAGATGTTGGGCGACGTTGCTGCTGATGCCATCAAGAAAGCTGTTACCAGCAAAGGCGGAAAAGTCACAACCGGCAAAGGTGTTACTAAACATCGTGCAGGTCCCGGCGTTTATGGTGGGTCAGAGCCTGAAGTAGATCCGTTGGACCGATTAAAAGGCCCTGGTAAAGGCCGTATCCGTCAAGTTGCTGACGAAGGTTCAGATTGGAAAGATCTTGGCAAAGAATATAGCCGTCCAAAGGTTGGTTCTGTCACACACGGACACAAACACGACATTGAGCACACTGCCACAGGCCAGCGTGTGACTCGCCGTACAGATCCCAATACCGGACATTCAGTTGGCGCAGAAGATGATGCACCAGCAGCTGGAGAAAAGCGCGGTCGTGGAAGACCAAAAGGCACAGGCAAGAGCATGGGCGCCAAAGGACCAAGTGGTAAGTCAAAGTTAATGACCAAAGAAGCCGATCACGATCAAGGTGATGTAAAAGCTGCTGTGGCTTTGTTGAAAAAAGCCGGTTACAAAGTTACCAAGGCCGAGCAAGAGCTTGACGAAAAAGCAGTAAGCAAGAAGCAACAGCGTTTTATGGGCATGGTTCATGCCACACAAAAGGGCGAAAAAGCTCCCTCTAAAGAAGTTGCTAAAGTTGCCAAGACAATGAAAAAGTCGGACGCAGAAGATTTTGCAGCTACCAAGCACAAAGGCCTGCCAGAAAAGAAAAAGCCCGAAGCCAAGAAAGATAGCAAGTCCGAAGCTCCCAAGAAGAAAAAGACCGAAGAAGCTGGTGGTTCAGGTACTCCCACAGCATCAAGTGGATTCAGCTATGGTAAAGGCATTTATGATTCAATGAATCGTGAACTGGAGCAAATGATTGCTGAATCCATGAGCATCAACATGAGCGATTCTACTGAAGGCGGCAAGAGCCTGACTATCACTGCCAGCGATGATGATGCAATTAAGTTAGCAGAAATTATTCGCAATGCTGGTATTGGTGGCCACGGCGCACCAGAAGCAGGCGAAGTTGAAGTAGTTGGCGTTGACAGCCCAATTTCTGGCGACGAAGGTCATGATCATGGCGACGATTCTTGCGAAACTTGCGGTAGTCACGATTGTGGCTGTGGCGATATTGAAGAAGCATTGGCAGAAAACGAGCCAGACTGGCCAACAGACACAGAAACCAGTAACGACGCTTTACAGTATTCGGGTGGCCTGAATGGTCCCAAGAGCACTGGACAAACCACTGTACCTGTTATTGCAAATCAAGGCGACCGCACTGGTGTAGACGACGAAATGTTGCGTCGTTTGCGCGAAATGGCCGGCATCAGCGAACAAGAGCAAGTTATAGCTCCAGAAAGCATCGAAGAAGCCAAAGAAATGTGCGAAGTTTGCGAAGCCACTCCATGCAAGTGTGATGAGACTGTGGAAGAAAGTCTTGACAAGTTGCGCGGTTTAGCTGGCATTCAAGAAACTAAAAAAGTTGAAGAAGACGACGTTGAAGAAGGCAACAAGTTTACTGGAGAGCTGGCCAAGGCACGTGCTGCTGGCAAAAAAGAAGCTGACCTAGACGGCGACGGTGATCTTGAAAAAGTTCGTGAAAGCATTTTCAACATGACCAATCTTTGGAAAGCCTACAAGGGGTAAACAATGAGCTCAGATATTTTTCGTCGTTATATTGATGTTATAGAAGAAGCTCAGAAGCCGGGTGTGACAGAAGGCTTGAATGAATTTGCGCAAACTGGTGGCGGTGATTCTGGGGACTATCTCAAGTCTTTGGCCAGTGCCTGGTATTACGACACATTTGAGACAGGTAGCTTGCAAAAAGGTATCAAGAGTCAAAAAGATGTAGAACGCTTGTTGGCTCGTGGCATTGTGTGCCCTGATGGCAAGGTTCGCAAATATGAAATTGGCTACAATAACAACTTTGACGGTGTGAATATCTACAGCGATGACTACTATGAACACGGCGATGAAAGTGGCAAGTTAGATAGTCGTACAGGCAAGCCGTTTGGTCCATATGAGTTTATTTCGTTCTCTGACGATGACTTGGATGATGACGTGGACGAGAGTCAGCAAGGTATGGCAGAAGGCGAAAAGAATCCGCATACCAGCGCCTTAGGTCGTGCACTGTATCGTGACCTAAGCAAAGAAAAGAAAGCAAGCCCGGCACAAGTTAAACGCAATCAAGAGCGTTGGGCACAGCGTCAAAAGGCAAAGGCAGAACAACCACCAACAAAAGGCATGAGCAATGCTGAAAAAGTAGACAAGGGTTGGCGCAATCCCAACATTGACGAAGGTGTGGCGGAAGGCACAGGCAACATTGGTCCTGCTATCAAATCTCTATACCGAAAGATCTACCGTGCCGGCGACGACGAAATAGAATATTTCTACAATGACAGTCCCATCTTTGCACAATACTGGGATGAGTACGAAGGTGACTTAGACTCAATTATTGCCGAAGTTGATCCTGCTGAACTAGCAGTTATCAAAGCTGAGTTAGAATCCTATGC
>JACCDW011183632.1_pt1 | contig 14588 bp, 6 predicted proteins | sample 7449781 | NCBI WGS metagenome assembly JACCDW01 (sample SAMN15323449, study PRJNA562643) | freshwater metagenome | isolation source: river surface water | place: USA:Blue River Watershed | collected 2017-08-18
ATATATTTAAATATATATTTTATAAAATATTATTTTTATAAAATATTTACTTAATTCACTTAATTTACTTAATTAATTTAATTCACTTTATTAAAATATATTTATAATAATTAGTATACTAAAATGAAAAATATTTATAAAAATATTTGTAAAAATATTCATTATTTCATATTAATATTATTAATTATTTTAACATGTATTATGTTATTTGTTAAATATAATATAAATGTTAAAGAATCATTTATTGGTAAAAATAAAAGTGAAACATTATCTGATTTAGGTGATGAAATAAAAATTGAAAAAAAAGAATATGAAATATTTCCTCCTTTAAAAAATAAAAGTAAATATGATGTAATAAATGATATTTTTGGTAAACAAATACCAACAACAATGCCACAAATTCAAGATGCTGGTAAACAAGAATTAGAAAAAAGCGATTTACAAAAAACATTTTCATCCATAAATGAAAATAATCCATTATTAGGCAATTGCGATTTTTATTTTAATAAATGTCCAAATAATAAAAATAGTATGGCCACTATTAAAGGTAATAATTTATCTTGTAATAAAAATGGAAGCGAAACAACACAAGCTGAAGCTATTGCCGAAATTAAAAATGGTCACATTTCAAAAATAGCAATTACAAACAAAGGTAGTGGATATAATTATCAAAATCCACCAATCATAAAAATTATTACTAACGGAAAAGGTAATGGCGCTTCAGCTAAAGCAAATGTTGATAAAAATGGATTTATTTCAAACATTGATATAATTGATTATGGATATGGTTATATTGAAACACCTAAAATAGAAATTGAACCCCCTCAAATGGATGGTGTATGTCATTTATGTTGTTAATTATTTTTTTATATTTTTTATTTTTATATTTATATGTTATAATACTCGTGTTTCTAACTTATATATAATATTTTCTTTAAATTTGCTTCCTAATGCTTGATTATTACTATTTTCATAATTATGAACAAAATTATTGCCTTCTTTTGTACTATTTAACATTCTACGTTTAAATGCGGATCTTATATTTATTCTATTTTTTTCTTCTTCTTTATCATTTAATTCATTTGAACGAGAAATAGTTCCTTGTAATGTTTTAATTAATACTAATAAATTAGTACGTAAATTTTCATTTATAATATAATCTTTACTAATATAATAATATTTTATACTATTTTTTAAAATAATAAATACTTGAATAATTCTGCGTAAATTATAAAAATATTCACCAATATTTAATACTTCATTATTTTTTAAAGAAAATTGTAATTTGCGTACTTTAATTAAAAGTTTATCATCTTTATTTAAAGCATAATCATATTTGCTTTTATCTTTTGGTAATATATCACTATTAGACTTTTTTACATATTTATTTTTATTTGGATTCGTATTTTTTTTTATTTTACTTTTTTGCTCATTTACCATTTTTAAATAATATTTTTTTAAATAATGATTTTTATTTACTGTTCTATCCGTTAACTCAATTAAACTATACATATTTTCAATATTATATTTACTATTATTATTATATAAAAGTAAAAAATTGATTGGTTTATAACTATTTTTTTCAATATTTATGATAACATTAAAATGTATTTGTAATAATTGATATAATTGATTATATAAATCTTTAAATTTATTAAATGTTGTATTACCTAACCCTAACGCATTTGAATTTGAAAAAGATTCAGGTATTTCTTTTATATTTTTTTTTAAATTATTAAATAAAGGAATCCATTTTTCTTTATTTTGATTATTTAATAAAATTTTACATACATCTTCCGCATAATCTTCTGAAAAAGCTTTTTTATATAAATTAAAAAATAAATTTTCTTTTTCTCCATTTTTATTTTCATTATTATATTGTATTGTTGTTAATAATTTTGTAAAATCATCCATAAAATTTGATAATGCCAAATTACTATTTGTAATAATTTTTTTTTTAGTTTCAACTTTTTCCATTATAATATATTAAATTTATATAATATCTATTATTATATAAATAAATTTTATAAATTTTATAAATAAGATTCTTTTATTTTATTCATTTTATTCATTTTATTCGTTTTATTATTTTTATTATTTTTATTATATTTATTATATTGTAAATTAAACAGTTGATACAGAAGAAGCTCTTTGTTGACTTAGATTAACAGTTGTGCGTTTACTTTTTTTATTTTCAAGAATGTCATTAATAATATTAATTAATTTCATTTTTGATATATTAATACCTTTTTCTTTTAATATATTATTAATTTCAACTTTCTTTTCTTCAACTAATTTTGGTAATGCTTTTCGTGTTACATTGGGTATTAAATCATCTATCATTCGTAATACAATGTAAATATATTTTCGCGCTTCAATATCTTTTTTACTTGAAGTAATATTTGCCGAAGAAACAGAAGATAATATTACAGAAGGTGCGTTTTTAGTTGGTACATTTAATACAAGACCTGAGCTTTTATATCTATTACAATTTGAAATAATTGCTACAAATATTAAAAATACACGGTATAAACTATCTTTAATACTTAAAAAGTTTTCATCACTTTTAACTTCATTTTTATTTGAAGCAATTTGTTTATTTAATTCAATAAATAAGTTTGGTAATGTATCAAACTTTTCTTTATTAGCATCATAATAACCACATATATTTGAATAATTTGATGTAAAATTTTCATAAAAGCCTTTTAATATAGTTTGAATATTTGTAAAATTTGTAGAAGAACCCATTCTTGGTGAATACTTTCCAAGTAATGTTTGATATTTATATGTAAATATAGATTCACCATTTCCACCACTCATTTTTTTAGAACCACCACCACTCATATTTGTTCCCATAATAATTGAATCTAATAATTCTTGTACTTTACTAATATCATTGGGTTTATTTCCACGTGTATTTGACCTTTGTGTAATGTTAAATTGAATACTTACTTTTGAAATTTCTTTAACATCATTCATAATTATACTCAATGATGGATCTGGAAATCTTAAACTATAATCATTGATAGTGTTAAATAATGATTTAATATCAACACTTTTATTAATAGATGATGTAATTTTAAATATTTCACTTTTACCAACATTACCAACATTAACAATTGATTTATTAATTTTATTTATTTCTGTAATATAATTATTAATCACTTGTTGAATACTTGTTTTATTATTTTTAAATACAGATGATAAGGATAAATTCATAGTAATACTTGTTTTTATTATATTTTGATAATTAATATTAAAATCATTTATTAAATCAGTTAATGATTTATTTTCAAAATTTCTTTTTTTAAAATCAACATAATTTATATAATCTGCTTCATAATATGTCATTTCATTATCAATATATTTATTCATATTTTTAACAAATGTTATAAAAACTTTATTTATTTGTTCAATTATATTAGAAGGGTTACTAACAATATATTTAGTTAATATTAATTGTAAATAATTATAATTAAAGAAAATGATTGTAAAAATATAATTATAAACATTTGTTATATTTTTTGCTATTACATCATCTTTAATAAAGTATTTTTCTAACATACTTTTTATATTACTTTTCTTTAAATATTCATTCATATATGTTGAATAATTTTTATTTTCTGAATTATTTAAATTACTCATTATATTTTGATAATCCCACGAAAAAATAGTATTATCATTTGTAAATAATGGAATTTTAGGAAACTTAAAAATATGTATTAAAATATTTAATTTATTTAATTCATGATTATATTTTTCTTGAATTTTAAATAATTTAGCACTATTTGTTGTCATACTATTTCTTTGAAGACTTTTCATATTTTCATTATTTGTTTCAAAAAAGTTTCTTAATTCAAAAATTTTATTTATTTGTGTTTGTATAAGTGGTTGAGAAGGTTCATTACGAACATTATTAGAACCTTCTTTAAATAATTTATAATATTTATATGTATTTAAATAATTTATTAATAAAATAAAATAATAATATTTATCATTATCACTTAATTGTAATACTTGCGTTTGCGCTGATGTTGGTGCTGGTCCACTTTGCCCTTGTGCTGGCGCAGTAGATACTTGTGGTTGTGGTCTTCTTAATGTTGGAGCTGGTGTAATAGGACGTTGAGGCGGAACTTGGGGTTGAGATTGGGGTTGAGCTTGGGGTTGAGCTTGGGGTTGAGCAATTGTTTTATAAAGATTTCTTTTTTCATGATTAATTTTAGTAAATACATTATTTATTTTTTCTTTTAAACCATTTAAATTAGGATCATTTAGAGTGTCTACAATACTTTTACATTTATCATATATTAAATCAATACTTTTATTTGATGAATCATTATAAAATGAATATGAACTAATATTTATTCTTTCTTTAACTTCTCCAGAAACAAATATTTCATTATATTCAATAAATAATTTATTTATTTTATTGGGTGTAACTAATTGATATTGATTAATTGAATTAATTACAGTTTGGTAAGTTGTACTATATACATCTGGAGTTTGTGTTATTTGAGTTGCACTTAAACTTCTATTAGCATTGGATACAAATATTAAATTATAAAAGGTATTAAGCGCAGTATTAAAATCATTTACGAAATTAGTATTATCTTCCAAAGATTCATAATTATTTGTAATGTACTTATTATTAAAATTTATTAAAAGATTAAGAGTATTAATGGAGTGTAATAATTTAACTTTATCATTCGCATTATTTGGATTTTCAAAAAATAATTCTTTTTTATATTTGTTTAAAAAATCATATACAACAATATGTTTTTTACTAAATAATAAAGAATGATATAATTTATCAGCATTTTCTGTTAATTTCTTAATTTTTTCATTATTAGCATTTGTACCATTAATAGTTTTAATATTATTAGGTTGACCATTTGTTAAAAATTTAGTATAAGTATTAGCATCTTGTATTACTACTTGTTTTAAACCTATTATAGGAACATGGAGAGCAGCCATCTTTTATTAAAAAATTTATATAAAAATAATTAATCTATTATAACATAATAAAAATAATATTTAAAAAATAAAAAAAATGATTATAAAAGAATATAAAATATATAAATATAGAAAAATAATTATAAAAAAAATCTTATTATAAATTAAAATAATAAAATAAAATAATAAAATAAAATGAATAAAGAAATTGTTACTTCATCACAAATAATTGATAAAAATAATATGAAATCAAATGATCAAAAAGAAAAAGAAAAACATAAACATAAAAAAAAAGCAATTCCTACAATATCACCAACTATAACTCCAACAATATATCTCCCAACAATACATCATTCTCACGTTCCAACAACACATCATTCTAATTCCCCAACAATTTTACATCATACACATCTTCCTACATCAGAACATACAAAAAATACACTTAAAGATGACCCTATACCAGTACCACCAATGCCACTAAATGCTACTCATTTTGTAAAGGATGACCCAATACCAGTACCACCAATGCCATTAAATGGTACATATTTTGTAAAGGATGACCCAATACCAGTACCACCAATGCCATTAAATAGTACATATTTTGTAAAGGATGACCCAATACCAGTACCACCAATGCCATTAAATGATACATATTTTGTAAAGGATGACCCAATACCAGTACCATTAATGCCAAATAATACAATAACAGAAATGAAAATGAACGAATTAATTTCTTTATCTTCAAATGAAAGTACAATGACTACGGAAAGTACAATTAGTGCTTTACCAATTATATTATTAACTTCATTTGTAGCACTTGGTTTTATGACTTATAAACGATATCAAAAACGATTTGTATATCAACGTATTCCAGATAATGAAGATACATTTGAACTATAAATTAAAATTCTTCATAAATAATTTTTTTATTTTTATTATGTAATGTTCCATAATTATTAAATAATGGTTCATATTCATAATCATTATTTTTGTTACTTTTATTATGAACACAATATATTTTATAAATAGAAATATATGATAATATCATTAAAAAAGAGCAAAAAATAATTATAAAATAATAATTTTCAGAAGATGATGATGTTAAATCATTATCTATATTTGTTGAATTTGTTGAATTATTCATTTTTTATTTACTTTATAATTATAATGTAAATATTTTTATATTAAAAATAATTTTTTATTTTTTTTTTACTTATTTTAATATTTTTTTAAACTTTTACTTTTAACACTTTTGCTTTTCATACTTTTCTTTTTGCTTTTAACACTTTTACTTTTAACACTTTTACTTTTAACACTTTTGCTTTTAACACTTTTATTTTTTAAACTTTTATATTTTTTACCACCCATTGTTCTAATTGTTGGTTTTAAAGTTGCGTTTAATATATCTGTATTAAAAATAGTATCATTACTATTTATAGGTTTACACATTATATCTGTTGTATAATATTTAGAAACTAAATCTAAGAACTCTAATGTACCAATAGATGATGCTGCGTTATTATTATCAATTAATCTTTTTACATTATTAAAAACAGGTTCATGTTGTTTAAATCCATTTATATTTTGGCTATCCATTGATGTTTGAAATGTTTCAAAATCTATAAAATGTGTATGTTTCATTAATATTTTATTTTTATTTCCAAATTTATTTTTAATACGTGTATAAAGATTGTTAATAATATTTCGTGCTTTTATTATATTATAATTTTGATTATTTTTTATTTTAAAAATAAGACGATTGAATTCATATATATCTATATATGGAATGGGTGGAGGATTATTTGCTAATGGTGATATATTTAATACCATAAATATTGAAAGTACAATATTATTAAAATTAGCTTCACCAATAGTTGTTTTTAATTTATTAAAAATAACACTACTAACAACACTATTGTTTGTATTTTGATTAAAACACGTATTATCAATACAATAATAAGGTAAGCAATCATTATTAAATGGAGGTACAACACGAATTGAATTTTTATTTCGTTCCATAATTAAATTTTGGATAATTTGACGAGTTTCTTGTAATGTTCCATTAATCATATAACCTTCACTTTTGCGTAACGCACAAATTTCTTTACTTTTTGCTATACGACAATGTAATTCAATATAATTTTCCATTGTTGAAACATATAAATATTGTAAAACACGTTTTAATTTAGGAATATTTTGTTTTCCAAAAGTATTTATAATATTAATAATTTTTGTGAACGTATCAACTGGTTTTTCAGTATGACTACTACGATTAATTACTTTTTCAGGACCTGTATATAATTCTGTTAATATATCAAATTTTTCAAAATATAAACTTTTAACATAATTATAAACAGTATCTGATTGAATTCCAAGTTCAATATTTACCATTACAGATTCCATTTCAGATTCATTTTTTACTCTGGGTTTTTGGGATTGTGGATTTTTTAATGTATATTTTTTTAATTCAAAAGAATCTGGTTTTATTTGGCTATTTTCAATATTTTTTATAGAATTAATTAAATCACGATATTTTTTTATTTTACTAACTAAATCTGTAAAAAAATTTGATATAGTATAATCTATAGTTTTATTTTTTTTTTGTGTAGAATTATAAATAAAGTAATTTTCTAAAAGATTTTCAATACTATGACGCCTATATGTACCTGATCTTGATAAAATATCATCCCAACCTCCAAATATATCTTTTTCAACTTGACCACTTTCAGAATGAAGTTCAAAATATCCTTGATTACGTGTAGCATTATTCAGAATATTTTTAACAAATATATATGGTTTTGAATCATAAAATTCATGTAAATCTAAAAATGCTATCATTTTATTAAAAGCATCAGCTCTTGTTTTAAAAATATTAAAAATTTCATCAGGGTTTTTTTTATAAAAATCTTCATATGAAGATTCAGATCTAGATCTAGATTCATATTTTGCTAAATCAATAATACATTTTTCAATATTTTTATATATTGTTTTTAATCTGTCAGTATTAAATAATTCATTAATAATATTTTGTAATTCTTCTAATTCACGTTTTCTAGGTTCACCACTATTTACTTGTCTAACAAATGTAGAAATAGTATTTGCGCTAACACTATTTTGACCTGAAATAGCATGACGACGTTGTAAAGCTGGGATTGGAGCACGAGTTGGAGCTGGAATAGGACCTGTTGGAAAAAATTTGGATATTTTTTCATCAATTGATAAATTATCTTTATAATGGTCACTATTATCAATTGATCTTACATAAGTATCACTAAAATTATTTATATGTGGAATATATATATCATTTACATATTCAATACAACCTGTAGTAGAATTATTACTTCCAGATGGTATTCCTTTTGAAAATACTGAATAGAATTTTCTTTCTCTTGATTTACCATTAATACGAGAATCTGAAAAAGATGTTAAAGTTGAAACATCTGTACAATCAAATACATTTTCAACACCAGCAAAATCGCCAATTATAAGTGTTGGACCAGCATTTCCATCATTTTTTTTAAATTTAATAACAACTAATGCGTGACTACGAGAACTATTTGGATTATTTGGTGTAGCTTTTACATATCTATCACTATCAATAATATGAATTAATACCTTACCCATTGGAGCACGATTCTTAAAAGTCGTACTTATGCCATCTTCCGTAGTAGTAACATCACCACTTCCTAATCCATATACTTTTGTTCTGTCTGTAAAAGTATTTCTATAAGTATAATTAGCATTTAAAATAAATTGTGATTGTGTACCGTTATATGTAAAGTTTAAATACGTATTTTCTTGACTTGGTACTGTTTTACATATAATATTAGATGAAATATGACTATTTTGTGAAGTATTTGAATAAAATTCATATGATACTAATTCAATATTTTTATAGTCTGTTTCTTGAGCAAATTGATTACATAATGTTATTAAAACACCATTTTTATTTATGTCTGGTCCTTCAGCTTGATTAAAATATATTAATGAAGATGTTTTACCCGAACCACTTGCTCCATAACCAAGAACAAATACTGATTTATTTTCTTTAAGATTTTTCATAATTTCATTCATACGATTACTAATATCCGGATTATTAACTATTCTTGAACCATCTTTAGGAGGGAAAATATTATTAAATGGACCAATTTTATATTCATATTGATATTTTAGTGGGTTAAATGCTGATGGAACAATTGTACTTCTTAAATCAGGATAGTAACTTTGTAAATCAGCCTTAGCCTTAGCCTTAGCCTTAGCCTTTTCTCTTGGATCTGTAATACTATCTGTAATACTATCTGTAATACTATCTATATAATTTTGAAGAGATTGATTATCAACAACTAAACGAGTAGAACCATTTACTCCTTGTACAACTTTATAATATCTAACATTATGGTCATTATATTTAATTCTTAAAAGGTTATTATTATTATTTGTTCTAATATTAAAACGTTTATTATATGTATCTAAATGTTGTCCTGTTTTATCACAACGGATTCTTAAATAGGATATAATATTATTTGTTGTTTTTTGAAGATATAGTGAATCTATTTTTTCTCTAACATTAACAGCTTCATTTTCAATTTTATTAATTATATTTATAATATTATCTAAATTTGTTGCTGTTTTAACGCCAATTTTATAAAAGAAACTATAACCAATCGTTTGTTCTATTAAATTTTTCATAGTAGTTTTATAAAATTCATCAACTACAGTTGTACTGGTTACTTTATCTAATATTTCCATAAATCTAAATATATTCATATATATATTATTTATAGGATATTTTCTATCTATTTTGCTCTTATAAATTGTATCACTATATATTTTTTGTAATGGATTTACACCATTCGGTATATCAAAAGGATTTACACCATTCGGTATATCAAAAAAATCATTTTTTAATAATCTTAAAATGGAGTCTTTTTCTATAATTTCTATTCTTTTATCAGCTTCATTTAAACTGTAACGTTCATACATTACATTCATCCATGGTGTAATATTAATAAATAATATATTAGAAATAATATCTAAAATATCTTTATTATTTAATGTAGCACTTGTTGTTCCAACAAATCCAGTAAATGTTACTGAATTTGGACCAATAAATATGCTATTTATTTCTTCAGCACTTAATGCTGATAATTTAAGTATTGTTGGTGAATATACAATTTTTTGTAAAACGTCATAAAAATTCTTTATAAACTCAACGTTTCCATTACCTCCAACAATTTTACTACCACCTCCATGACTACGACTACTTTGTCTACTTGGAACTCCACTTTGAACTCTTCCACTTTGAACTCCACTTTGAACTCTTCCATTTTGTTGTAGAACAGGAACTCCTTGACTTGAACGAACTTCTATTCTTGCTCCAGGTACTCGTGCGGGTACTGAAGAATTAACTCTAGGTGTTGGTGCTTCATTTCCAAATAATTTATTTTCATTTGAAGGAACTAAACTTTTAATCTTTGATTTATTTAATTCTCCTAAAGCTCTTTTATATGAATCTAATTTTTGTTGCTCAACTGATGGTATAAAACCAGTCGGAGTAATTATATTTGATATTGTTTGTGGGACTAATGGTGTACTACTTACTTCTTGGGGTACACTTCTATTTTCTTGTACTCTTTCAGGCATTCTAATACTTTCAGGTTGTGGTCTTCTTAAAGCATTTCGTTCACTTCGTAAACTATTTCGTTCACTTACTAAACTATTTCGTTCACTTACTAAGCCACTTTTTGCTGTTTGTAAAGCACTGTATTGACTTTTTAATGTTTCAAGTTCAGTTTGTAATGATTTAAGATTAGAAGCATTTATTCCACCTTGCAATGTCAAACTTTCATAAGTTGATTTATATTGTTGAAGTTCATTTTGTGAATCTCTAAGTGTTCTTTCTAACTCTCCAATACGACGAGTTAATCCTTCTGCCTTTTGATTGTTACTACCTTTGCTTGCTTGTAATTGACTTAATTGCTCTTCTAAACGTTGTTTATTAGTTATTAATTCTTTTATTAATTCTGTTTTTTTTGTAAGAGCGTCATACGTTTCTGTATATTTTTGTCCTAATTCAATTATTTTGGGAATAATAATATTTGAATTAGTAATTTTATCGTGAAAATATGTACTAACAGCATTCATTATTGATTGTATTTTTTCCATAAGTTCTCGATTATTTTTTTCTAATTCCCTTATTCGTTGTTGTGATTGTGATTGATTACTTTGTAATTCTCTTTGTAATTGAACTATTCTACTATTTCTCTCACCTAACAATCTATTTTTTCCATTTAATAATGTATTTTTTTCTCTTATTTGACCTAAAAGCCTATTTCTTTCAGCACTAAGAGTAGCAATTTGTTCACTATTACTTTTACCAATGCGTTCTTCAGCACTTCTTTTAGCGTTTTCTGAAGTTTCTAAATTACGTGTTAATCCTTCTATTTTTAATTTATAACCGCGAATAATACTTTCCATATTTGTTGGTACAGCACCAGATTCATTTTGTAAATCAGCACCAATACTTCTTATTATATTTTCTTGTTTAGTATTATATAATTGAATTATTGTATTAACAAAAGCGATTAATAAGTCAGGTGTGTTTATATTTGTAGCATTTTCTTGACCATTTATTGATTTTTTTAATTCTTTTAATTCAACAGCTAAACGATTGATTATTTCTATTTCTTTTGCTCTTAATTTTTCATCTAATAAAGTTTGTATATAAGTTGGTATATTTGTTATATCTTCGTTTGAAGTATTTCCTTTTAAATTTTTTAAAAATGTTTGTATTTCACGCTTTTTTCTTAATAAATTTTCAAATTTTTCTTTAATTCTTTTAATATAATTAATAGAAGTAGGATTAGAAGTAGGAGTAGAATTAGGAATAGAATTAGGAGTATTAGAAGCATTAAAATTAGGAGTATTAGAAGCATTAAAATTAGGAGTATTAGAAGCATTAAAATTAATGTTAAACATTTTTAATAATGATTTAATACGCTTAATTTTAGTTTTTAATTTACGAACTTGTTTTTCAGCTGCTAATTTAGCACTTCTTTCACTTTCTAATTCAGAAGCTTCTACTTTTGGAGATGCGTTTTCTGGAGATGCGTTTTCAGGAGATGACCTTTCTGTAGATGCGTTTTCTGAAGCTTCTACTTTGGGAGCTGCTGCTTGTAATGTTGCTAATTCATTTTGTAATCTTTGTACTTCTTCATTACGACTGCGTTTACCACTATTTTCTGCTTCTTTTATTTTAGCTTTATATAATGGAATAATTGTATTTTGAATATATAATTTCATATTTTCAGGAGTATTGCCAATAACATTAGGTGTTGCTAATGTACCATTTTCTTCATTATTACCATTTTCTTCATTAGTACCATTTTTTAATAATAATTTTTTAATATATCTTAATAATCTTTGTCTACCTTTTACAGATGCGCTTTTTGTTGAAGAATAATTGCGTTCTTTAGCTGATAATTGTGCTTTTAATTCTTCTATTCTATTATTTTGTTCTTTAGCAGAATTGGTTTGTGCTTCTATTAATTTATTTTTTTCTTGTATACTTTTATTTCGTGATCTTATTATATTATTTTTTTCTGCTAATAAAGTATTTTTACTTTTTAACCCATTTTGTAATTTGACTTTTTCTGCTTCAAGAGCAGCTACTAATTCTGAAATAGTCTCATTTATTTCGGGTGTTCCTGTTTTTGGTTCTGATAATTGTGATACTGTAGCTTCAACTTGGTTAGAAATAGGAGTACCTGTAGCATTGGGTGTTAATGTAATAAGATCTTTACTTAATGTTAAAACTTGTTTTACTTTATTTTTATTTAAAGTAAAATTTGCTGTATTTTCACTATTTTTTAAATAAGTAACTAATTGAACTATTTGGTCAATTTTTTCTTGATTATTACTTGCTATATTATTTCTTTCTTGTAATTCTCCAATTCGGTTTAATTCTGATTTATATGATATTAATCTATCTACTTTAGCACCTTTTTTTATATTCAAAGACCCATTTGAACTTGTATATGAACTGATTAAATCATCTATTAATTTTTTAGCAAAATCTAAATAAGATCTTCTAAATTTTTCATCAATTTCTTTAATATTTCTTATATTTTGATTATTATTTTGTACATATTCAGGCTGTTGAATATTCATTATTATAAAATCATATAATACTATACTATAATATGATTAATATTTTAATTTTTTAAATTTAATTTATTTTAAAAATGTTTTAATAACATTATCTAAATTTTGGTTTATAAAAGATTGATTTAAATATCTATTTTTATTTCTTAAATTACTTTTTATATCTTTTATTTTAGTCTTAAACTTTTCTTGAAGTTTTTTAGGTAATAAATCATATAATATTTTAATTATTTTTACTAACACAATTCTGGATTCTACATTATAAACACTATTTTTTACTACACCTACCGTAGTTACCTGAACTGGTTGTGAAGATGAAGATATTACTTCTTTATTAACAGAAACTTGTGGTAAATTTCCACTTCTATTCGTAATTCTTATTGATGGTATTTGTCCAGTATCATATATTTCAATAATAGTCCGAATGGTATAATATATATTTCCAATTATTGTTTTTGATTTAGTAATAATAGTACTAATCAATGAATTAACTAAAATATAATTATAATAATAACTTGTTCCATTAAAAACATAGTGACGAATATTAGTTATAACTTGTGGTCGTACTTTTTTTATTTCACTTTTACAATCAGTAATATATGTATCAAAAGATGATTCAATAATCATAATGTATTTATCTACGATTTCATTAATTTTAGGATGAATATCTATATTTTTTTTTATTAAATTTATATTTTTTATTAAACTATTTTTAATACCATATATTGTAAATAAAGGGTTACCATTAGTTGTAAAATTATTTACATATTCTGTAATATTTGTAATAGTTGTACTATATATAGTATCTAATAATGATAAATTTTGAGGCATTTTTTCATATATTTTTTTCATCATATAAAATAGTTCAAGAATCTTATATAATTTTTGTTTAGAAATACTACCTGGAGTACTTTTTAATTTAGTAGCCATATTTTGTATTTCAGCATTTTTATATTGATTTATTTTACTTTTAAATGTTTGATTATTTACATTTGATTTTAATAATTCATATATAGCTTTTATTTTATTAAATGTTTCTTGATTAATTGTACCAGGTGTGTTTAATATTTTAGCACCACCTTTTATAATTCTTAATGAAGTATTATTATTATTAAATCTTTTATTTAAAAGTAAAGAAACATTTTTTTTTATATTTTTAATTTTTTTTTTTTTATTTATATTGCTAATACGATTATTGATTAATTTTGTAATATTAATTGTTGATACATTTTTAGAAGGAATTGTACTTTTACTTTGTAAATTTTTAATATTTATTACACTTACTAATTCAATAAGTTTATCTTTATTTATATATCTAAGTGAGTTATTTTTTTGAATATTATTTGGATTATTATAATTAAAAATATTTTCAATTTTATTTAAATTAGAATCATTGATTTGATTAATTGGATCTTTATATTTATTTTTAATAAATTTTAAAACTTTAATATATTGATTTAACACAAGAATAT
>JACCDW012057944.1_pt1 | contig 14588 bp, 11 predicted proteins | sample 7449781 | NCBI WGS metagenome assembly JACCDW01 (sample SAMN15323449, study PRJNA562643) | freshwater metagenome | isolation source: river surface water | place: USA:Blue River Watershed | collected 2017-08-18
TAGTAACTTCAACAAATCCCATTTCGGAAGGGTCTTTTCCATTTAAAGTTATGATTTTACAATCAATTCCATTATTAGTTAAATATTGATAATGCCTAACAGCATCTCCCATAGCATCTTTATCTAACACTATATTAACCGAAGGTTTTTTTGTTAATATCTTATCACTTAAAATTTTTGGAAGTGTTTTGCCAAAGATAGGAACTGCATTTCTTTTAATAGCAATTGCATCAAATGCACCTTCACATAAAGTTATAGGCATATCCCAATTTATAGTTGAATCAAACCCAATAATATTTTTCGATACAGGTGGGTTTTTATATTTCATATTTTCATTTGGGTAGATACTTCTTGCTATAAAGAAATTTAATCTACCATCACAATCATATGATGGAATAATTACTCTGCCTTTATATAATCCACTATCACAATATCCTATTCTATGTTTTAAAATATCATTATCACCTATTTCTCTTTTTTTAAGATAATTATAAGCAACTTTGTATTCTATAATATGTTGGTTATCTAATATAGTTTTATATTCAGATGGTAATTTTAATTCAATTTGTTCTTCATCTTTTACATCTCCACCAATATTAGCTTCATTATAAATTGTATTAACTTTTACAATTACTTCCCTATCAACTTGCAATTTACGAAGAAGAGTGTATATCTTTTTACCTTTTGAATCACATACCCAACATCTCCATTTTTGTGATTCTAAATTAACCTGTAATTTTGGTTTATGGTGGGAACAAAATGGGCAGTAGTATTGAATCTCATCTTTACCTAAGTTTCTACCATCTCCTAAAACCTCATCAATTTTGGTCTTTACATATTGTTTATCTATTTCAGATATCATATCTTTCCATTAAAAATTTTAAATACCATTTATTTCCAGTATCATTTAAATGTTTATCATTTTTTGAAACGAAATGATCTGATTTGTTATTTTCTCGTAAATAAGTTTCTATACAATTATATTCGCCAAATTTGATATGTTCTGAATTTAATTCTAAATCATAATTTAGATGAAAATCATAATCATTTGTAAAAAACAAATACTCAAAATTTATTCCTACACTTTTTGATAAGTTTGAAAGGATTTTTAATTCTAAAATTAGATCCTTTAACAATCGATAATAATTGTTATGATAAATAAACGAACAATATGGTGAATATAAATTCTTAATGAGAGGATCCCTATCCCATCCTATATAAGGATATAAACTAGAATACATTTTATTTTCAAAGAGAAATTCATCTCTTATATTTTCATTCTTTTTTAAGTATTCTAAATTTTTTGGGGTTGAGAGTATCTTTTGAAAAGTATTATTATAAATTACCAATAATCTTTCCGGAACGGTTAATTGAACCAAAACATTACAATTAAAGTATTGTTGTTCTATTAATTTGTTTAATTTAATCTTCGTTAATTTAAGAATATGATCATTCGAAAGAGATGAATGGGCATTATTTTCAATTCTCAAATTGAGATTATTTTCCAATAATAGGTGCTCATCCAATAACGAAAATGAATCTCCAAATAGATACAATTTTTTCATACCCAAATGTATGAAATTATTTTATCAATTCCAAATATTTTTTATACAAAGTGTGGGCTAGCCATTTATGAGATGCTAAACAAGGATGATCATCATTAACTCCTATGTTTTGTCTAAGTGTGAGATAACAGTCTTTATTCATAGAATCCCAACTTCTATATTCATTTCCATTGAAATTTATAGGTAAATAATATGGGCTTTCTTTAATAGTATCATAAATTAAATGATGGGAATAAAAATCTTCTAATCCCATAAAGAAAATACATTTACACCCCATTTCTTCTAATTCATTAAATTTTTCTATCAGTTTATTATAAATTATCATAAAAACTTCTGCAATTGTTTCGTTTAATGAACTTCTTCTTAACGGATCATCCAATAATGTTATATTTTCAATTAATTTCTTTTTTAAATCAACTCCTAACCATCTCACACCTTCATCATGACCTCCAAATGAAGTACTATTAGTAAATTCTACTATATCTCTTATAATATTAGTAAATTGAAAAACACAATACTTCGGTGCATAGTTTTTTTCAATTTTTATATAATCCATTAAAATTTCTAATCTTTCGATATTTCTATAATTATTCCCTCCATTTTCATTTTTAGTCATCAAACTAAAATTTAGAAAATTTTTAAGAATACCAGACCATCTATATTTTTCTCTATAATTAACCAACTCATCTAATGAAATCATTATCAATGATGATGGATAATAAGTCACTTTATTTTTATATAAATCAAATGTTGTCGGATATTTTTCTTGCCAATGATGAAATTCCAATCCTTCCCCATAAGTAAATGAACACCCAAATGTTAATAATAAATTTGTCATATTTGAGGAATATCTTTTCTAAAAAATTTTCCCAATATGTTATCATTGTAAAAAACATTTGGGTTTTCTAATACTTCTAATGAAAATAAATACTTTGTTTCTAAGTATGTGAGATGTTTTGGAGAAAAGGCAAATTGAAGAATTCTTCTTTCAAATTCTTTTTCTTTGCCATCCTTAATAAGTTGTTTGATTTCAGACTGAGAACCATAATAGGTTTTCCAATCACTTTCTTTTTGAACTTTTTTCTTTTTACTAGCTCTTTTATCAGTTAGTTCCGCTAATTCCTTTTTACCCAATGCTTTTGTAGTTACTGATATAAGTTGTTTCCTCCCCACATATCGTTTGCCAGATGGAAGATGTCGCACTTCATATACAAAACCAAAAGCACCTTCTGGTATTTGATTAATATCAGAAATTAAGTCTTCTTTATACTTCCACATTCGTAACCTTATATTTTAATTAACGTTTTACTTTATCCGAATATTTTGATAAATCTGCTTGTCCCTTTCTTGCCGCTGATAAAACTTTATCATCTAAATTATAATCGGTATTACCAATTAATGCTTTAGAAGTAAATCCTTTCACCGCTAACAATCCACCAACTTTAGGTTTGATAAAGTCAGTTTTTTGATTTTTAGCATTTTTTTCAGGTATTTTAGAATTTTTGTAGGTATCTAATATTTGTGCCATTTTGTTTGTGTTTTATATAAATATTAAGTATCGAAACGAATAACGAAATTAATTGGGTAATCAGGTGTAGATTTAGGTTTAGATGGTATTTTAGCCACTGCTACCATATCATAATTTTCATCATATAATCCTATTGTTGTAATATAAGGAGCTAAATATGAACCAGTTGGGTCTATTGAAGAACTATATTCATATTCATCAAATCCAATTTTAGTTGTACCATCATAATCAGAAATTAATCTAAAATCTAAATTATATTCAGATGTTGCACCTTCAACCGTTGCTGGTGTGAATGGAATATATTTTCTAACATAAACATCACCATTGTAAAATTTGGTAGCAGATGGGTTTGTTGAATAGTTAAATTCATTTGGATTTACTTCTAAAAATAATTCATTTTCATAAATTGTTTTGGTGGATTGGAATTTCATATCCCAATTATTATCATTTCCAAAATTATAATTTTCACCTTCATCCAACGTATCCTTTACTCTTTCTACTCCATATGTTAAAACAATTATACCATTTGAATAAAATATGTTACCAATTGTACTTGCACCATTATATCTACTTAATTCCAAAGGAAAATTAAAATTTCCTAATGCGGTTAATACTCCAGATTGAACATCAAATCTGTAAATTAAAGTTTCTGAATTTGGGCTTCCTTGATAACTTAATATTATATTACCATCTTGATTAAGATCACTATCACCATTATTAAAAGATACTACATCTAAAGTAAAATATAAACCATCATTCATCAAAAATGTAGCAGTATTATTTCCTATATCCAATGAAGTGAGTTCTACGAAATTTCTTCCAGAATATTTTAAATTACCTTTTCCATCATCAACGATAATAGATTCATCTGTATAATTTGTTAATATAAATGAATTTGGTTTTATACCTTCGCCTATATATTTTTGAGGTAAATTCCAAAATAAAAATCTATCACCTAAAACTCTTTCAGTATATGAAGCATAATTAATCATTTCTCCATATACCTTTGTTACATCGGTAAATTTACCTTCAAAGATTACACCGGTATCGTTTACATAATAACCATTTTTATCTAGATATTCCTGAAATTCATCAATATATTTTTTTTCAGATTGACTGTAATAATATTGGTATGATGTTGTTACGGGTATCGATAAATTATTTGAAATACTTACATCGTATTTTTTTAATTGTTTAGCATTATGTTTTCTCAAATTCCAATTGGTCACAACTCCTATTTGTTTTGCAGAATTTGAGTAGAATAATTGTTTTATACCCTTATATAAAGAATATTCTTTATATCCGGCTACTTCTCTATTTTCATTATTTTCAAAAGATCCAGATAAATGCTCTACTGCATATATTGGTGCAATAGTATTATCTAAAGTCCAGTTTTTATAGACTTTAAATGGTCTTATTGTAATATCAGATTTTTGAATAGACTTAAACATACACTTATAAATATAAGATAATAAAAAACCCGCCGAAGCGGGTTTCTATTTAAAATTAAGGTTTAAAAATTAAAATTAAAAATCAAGTTTTACCTTAATCAACACCTCCTTATCGAAGGATTTCGCGATTGGCTGTGATGTTTTCGCAACTGCAATCAATTCGTTAGCATCGTTGTATAAACCAACTGATGTGATATATGTTTTTGGATCAGTTTCAAATGAAGGTTCTCTAAATGTTCCATCTGAACCACTTACGAATGTAGGGTTATTAGAGAAATTAAATTCTCTATTAGTTGCTCTTACAAAGAAGTGTTGAGTTGATACATTTTCAGTTCTTCTTAATTCAAAATCATTTCCACCTTTTAATGCATTATATGCTAATTTGTGGTTATATGTTTCTACCGATGGAGTTGATGAAGTTACTGGCAATAATTCACTACCTACTACCGATGCTACCGCAGTTGGGTTTAATAACATAATACCCAATTTAGGGTAGAATTTACCAAATCCTTGTTGGTTAGATGCGGTATATGAGTTAATAGTTGCAGCCGCTTCAGTTCCTATGTTATTAGAACCAGAAACAATATTAAATACTGTTCCAGATTTTCCAGCTTTATCTGAGAATTTCTTACCACTATCATCAATAAATGTGAATACACCATTAGAACCACTTAAAGTGATTGTTAGGTTACCCGCATCAGCTTGTTGTCTATATCTAGCTCTAGCTAAGTTTACAACGTATGCATGATCAATAGAATACCCATCTTCAACTGATGATGAATATACTTTGAAAAATTCATCTGCATCTCCTTCGTAGTTATCGTTTAGTAATATTCTATATTGAGAATAAATTGCTTTGGTTGGTAATAAAGCAGAATCAGAAGTAGTTAATTGTACTGAACCACTTCCGTACTTATGACCGTATGCGATTGCAAATTCAACTGGAGCGGTTGATCCCGTAGCTGAACCTGTCAAATAAACATTCAAATAATACTTAGATGCATCTGAACCACTGTGACCAGCAATAGTTGATGTTGAACCGGTAGTCATAGTATTACCTAAGCTACCACTTCCATTACTCCATAATCCTTCAGTCACAACTTCTATTTTATTAGAAATCTTGTCGAACTCTCCGAATTTTTTAAATATTCCTTGTGTTAATACACCACCACTTGCTATACCTATTTTTTCATTTGTAGGTAAAGATGAGTTTAATATATTAGCAATAGCAGTTGAATCAATAACCCCCGCATTATCGATAAGATATTGGGATAATTGTTGTGTTAATGCTGCTCCTTGTGCTCCTGTAATTTGTGCCATTTTCTTTTAATTAATTTTATGCTACATAATTTACTGTCACAGGAATAGAAATAGAACCACCGGTTTCATTTCCATAAACTGTCAATGTAGTTACAACTGTAGCGGTTAAAGATGGATTTGGAATAAATTCAAAAGTTAATCCTCTCTTAACATCTGCGGTTGCAGTAACTTCATCACTAACAGCTATTTGCCCTGCTGCTGCAATACCTAATCCTACCAAAGTTCCAGCAGTTTTATCTGCCAATACTGCCGTATAACCCGCAGTAATATTTCCGTTTGGAGAAGTTGTAGGTGTAATAGTAACTTTACCTCTTGTTTGATTAGTACTGATAGCCGTTGAGCCAATCGATACCTGAGGTATTTTAGTTGTTCCCTTTGGAAGGGTAACAAGTTTGTATTTTAAAACTTGTGTTTCATCCGGAGATGCTTCTAAAATAGGGATAGCTTTGATAGCTGCATCATAATACGCAGAACCCTTTGGGTGTGCTGCATCGTATAATTGGTAATCAATCTCATCATCACCCAATGCAAATTGTGTAATGTTCAATGATTGCCCAGCTGCCAACTTTTCTCTACCCTTCTTTGTAAGAATAGCATCAACAATGATTTCGGAATTATCTAAGTATGCCATTTTTTGTTGTTTATTTTTTTATTGGTCTTATATAAATATATGTTCTTTTAGTTTTGTAAATATTTTTAATTAATCTACCTCCAATATCGGTTCACCACTACCTCTACCAGCAGGAGATACTCTCAATCTATTAGGGTTAGTTACAAATACTTCAACAGGAGATGTTCCATCTAATGTAGTTAACGAAGTTTGTTTTGAACCCATATAGAAACTATTCTCCAATCCTCTAGTTGTATCTTTTGTATTTCTATAATGTCCACTTGTGTATCCATCAAATACTTCTATATTTGTTATAACTCCTGCTCCATAACGATATGAACCTAATGCAATTACAATATCACTATAAAAACTATGTGCAGTAGGTGTTTTGAAAGTTCCATTTTCAATAGGATCTATCAATACAAGTTTTTTCTCATATCTATAAACCTTTTCTACACCTAACTTATCATCTGCTCCCAATTTAGTTGTTCTATATAAAGATCCAGAACCATTTGCAGGTATTCTATATGGAACATTTCTACTATATCTAATAGTTACTATATAAGCATTATATCTCTGAGTTAGAACTAACGTACCATCCTCTCTAAAATATGTTCTATCCAATGCCCCATTATCTCCAAATAAACCAAACCCTTTATTAAAAGGAGAATCTGCATCATTTCCTACGGATTGATATGAATCTTCTAAATCATATTCACCTATTATAGATGGTTCTTGTAATCCAGCATCAATTGAAATTTCGATTCCACCCATAGTTGAACCGGAATTGTAAACGATATCACTCGTTATCATTTCATCTGATACAAATGTAGTACTCGATGTTAAATATGAATATTCGGATGTAATAACATTTAAATCTTGTACACTATAACTAGATGTATAAGAATGTAAATTAGCTTCTAAATCTTTATTAGTATCTAATACTAAACTACTTGTATAGAATGGAAAATCTGTTGTTATAACTCTATTCTCCGTAACATCAATAGAAGATGAATGATAAATGTTTTCACCAACCGGCTTAGTAATTTTTATTTTACTTCTATCTAAAATAGATGGTTCAATTAATAATCCCTTTGATACATTAGCTCTAGCAGGTATTACCTGGTCTAACATATCAAACAAAGATTTATCAACTGATTTTACTAATCTGATATACTCATCGAAATTTAAATTAGTTCTTTGGAAATAATAATTTCTAAGACCAACTAATTCCGAGTAAGTATCACTTCCATATTCATCCTCCCAATCTCCAATATAATCTCCAATATTTATAGCCCCCAATGAACGAAGAATATCTAAATTCAATTCTTTTACCGGAGAGAAAAATAATCCTAATCTATTAGAATCTATTGGTGCTCTATCAAATGCTTTTGTAGTAGCTCTTTGTTTATACGATAATGTCCCATTTAAAGTTATATCTTCTAACCTAACTTTATCTCTTCCAACAAATCCAATAGATGGTATCTCGGCAGTTACAAATCTTTCGTAGACTTCATACTGGTATGGATATGTTGATATATTCGTACTCATACTAGCCGTAGCAGATACTATTGAACCTGTTATAGGAGCTACGTTTTTTATAGTTGTAGATGAATATAAATTTTTAGGATATTCAAAATCTAATCTAACTAATAAATTATCAGTTGATGAATATACATCATTACCATTGATAACATCTGGATTTAAAGTATGTGAGTTTATAACCGATGATGATAATGCGGTGTTCCACATTCTAAATTCATCGATTGAACCACTTATACCATTTGATCCAGAACCATTTATTATAATTGTACCCTGATTAGTCCAAGGTATATTTGTGTAAAATTCGTTTCCTTCGAATAAAGAATTAGAAGATGATACCTGAATACTTAATGATGCACTCTTATTTAATATAAGTCTATCATCAACCGCTTCTTTAACATACAATGTATATACATCATAATCTAATGAATCTATCGTACTTTCTTCTCTCTGAATTGTAATGTGTTTAAAATCACCATCGAATAATGGTATATTTTCTATACTCACACTACTTGTGAAATTAGAAGTTGTTGAAAGTGAGCCACCTGAATATAATTTCTTATCCGAAACTATATCAAATGTTACATTTCCAAATTTAGCACTACCGGTTGGCTCAATATAAACATTCCAATAATACGAACCAGCCTTACCTCTTAATAATTGAGAAGTTTGCTTATTAGTAGTATTAAATCTCAATTGAACTGAATCAGGAGATGATGAACCGGTAATCCACGGCAAAGTTACATATTCAGTAGGAGATAGATTAAGCATAGCCGTTCTATCTTCATATGTGTATTTGGTTAATTCACCTGGATTATTGGAAGGCCCTCCAAATTCTACAATTGATAACAATGAAGATGGTACACCATAACACGCTAATATAGCATTTATGGATTTTCTAGTTCCTTTATGCTTTAATAAATAAGGTAAATTGTTTAATATTCTTCTCCAAACTTGATTTCTAGCTTGCTCAGGAGTGTATCCAGATGTGATAGTATTTCCTTGAGAATTACTATTACCGATTGCCCCACCATCTTTATTTAATCCAAATGCATATTGCCATAATTCTTGTCCACTAAATGGTTGTTTAGGATCCCATCCAAACGATTCCAATAATTCATATACCAATTTATCAGATATACCATCTACTGCTTTATTTTCAATTTTTCTAACTCTATTAATTCCATTGATATAAGACCACACTATGTCAAAGTGTTGCCCAATCATTTCTAAGAAAGTTAAATATTCTAAATTAGATGAATCCTCTTTTATAAATTCAGGTACATGCTTTACTAAATAATTTTTATTAGATACATCATACAATTCGGCAACCGAAGATTGTGAAACAAAGAACATATGATTAGATGATGTAATATCAAAATTATCATACATTGTTTTTTCAAATCCATCGAATCCATTTCTAACTGCATTTATTTTATCATTATAAGATGCACTCGTTAATAATGATATAGATGAAGTTGATAATAAAGATGCTGAATATAATGTTGTGGTAATCTTATCTTCCCAACTTTCGATAGTTTCTATTTTGTATTGGAAATTTTCTAATCTAGTTTGTGCGCTTCCAAAATTAACAAAATTTTCAAACTTTACAAAATATGTTTCATATGGATTACTTCCACTTGTATATTCAATGTTAAGATTATCTAAATTAAATGAACTCTGTGAAATGTATCTATTTACAATATCAGTAGATGTAAGTGAACCACTTGATACAATCTCATCAAAGAATTGTAATCCAGTTTCGTTTATTACATCGGTTGAAAAATTAGGTTTTAATATAAGACACGTATCATCATCCTCATCAGTAATAATAATCGATTCAACAATAGTTGGGATTATTTGTTTAGAAATCCAAACTTGTGTGTTTAAATCTATTTCAGCAGGAAGTGGTTCTAATAATTTAACAATTAATGAACCATAACTTTGGTATCCTCTTTTCTTTCTAGTACTACCAGTTTGACTATCTACTTCAAACTGAGTTTCTACTACTTTCCCATTAAGAACTGAAAAAGTTAGTGTATCCATTCCTGTGTTAGTAATAACAAAAGATTGGTCACCGCTAGTTCTTACTTGATAATATAAGTGTTTATCATCTTCGAATTTAATCTCATCTTCATATAAAGATTTAGAATCATCTCCGGAGAATAATTGAGAAAATACACCAGATATATCTCTTAATGCCTGATTCGTTGGTATTAAGAATTTGGTTCTTTTTACAGTTACCGATACACTTTCTTTTTTACCTACTATTTTACCACCTATTCCATTGAAATAAGGTTGGAATGTAAATGTTATCTCATATGTTTCAGGAGTTTCATTGAAGTATGCTTTATATAATTCATATAATTCCTTAGCATTATAATAAACAGAAGATTTATTATTCTGAACAGGAATATCCGTTATAAGATTTTCTCCTAAATAAACATTAACTCCTTCTGCATTAACGGATTGTAAACTAAAATCAAATTTAAAATCTAATGGTCTTAAATCAGCTTCTATGATATTTCTATCATAAATTATTTGAGTTACATCAGGTTCACCATAAGTTTTTTCCTTTAATACTTCAATAAATGTTCGTATTTCAGCTTGGTCACCGACTACATCATTTCCGGCAAATATAACTAATTCATATCTACCTACTGCGTTTGGATTATTAAGTTCAAGTAAAGCCTCTCCATTTGATACTTGAATTTTCTTTGAACCATTATTTTCCGCACCAATTTGATTTGGAAAATAATATCTAATATATGTAGTAGAATTAGTAACACCTAATCTAAGTTGAAATTTATTACTTAATTCTAAATTCCACGCATATGCCTGCTTTAATTGATTTGTAAAATTAGGCAAACTATCTGATGTATAAACATCATAACTATCTACTACAATAGTATATTCTCTATCAACTGAAGGTATATCAAATGTGTTGGATGTAGTTTCTTTGACAACTACTCCGTTTTCATCTAATACCTTAATACTTCTAATATTATATTGCTTACCATCTGCTCTTACAATCGATATCTTTGAATCCTTTTCAATTGTTACAAATTCTTGATTAACAATAATAGTTTCAGTTTGTCCGTTTCTAGGTTTGTCGGATAATACTTTAATAGAACCCTTTCCTAAAGTATTCTGAACTCTTAGTGAAAGATAGTTTGGTTCATATGCAGGTCTATTAGATATTACATCACCCGTACTTAATTGACTAAATGGTACATTTACTACAAAATTTATTTCATTTGTAGGTGGAACAAAATAATCTCTATAAATTATTTCTCCAGGTACTACCGGATCAGTTGGAGTAAAATTATATTTTAAAGCATCGAATGGTGTTGCAAATTGTGAATTATCTCCCGCACTTACACCTTTTAAATTACTTATTTGTTGAAAAGAATCACCGGATGTGAATCCACCGCTACCGCCACTTGCATTTTGAACAATAGGAAATCCTTCAGGACTCAAACCTAATCTCTTATCTCCATCTAATAAATCATCTAAAGGTGCTATCGCCATTTAATGTCTTTCTTATAAATATCAGTTATCGTATATTATTAACTCCCATATTAATATCTTCGTTATATCCAATTTCAAATCTAGTATTCACACCAGATGTAAATCCACCTCCTCCAGCTCCTCCTCCACCTCCAGGTGTTGGTGTTGATATAACAACTTCCTGAGCAGCATTAATTGGCATTCCATTTGAACCCATTTCAGTAATAGTTACTTCATTATCTTGCCCTGCTTTTGCTTTAATCATATATGTTCTTAAAGCCTTTACATTATTACCTACAAATGTTATTTTAGTTGGATTCAATAATTGATATTCAAAAAAAGTAACATTAACTTTTCCGTTTGAACTAGATGAATCACTCCATTCAGCATCATTTACCAATACTCTAACCTGAGTAGGAATATTACTACCTTCTAAAAATGTGTTAAATGTTATATTAACTCTTCTAGGATTAGCAGTTGGGGATGCATAACTTGCTCCAGAAAATCTCCATTCATTACCTATCCAAACATATCTCTCGCCATTTTCATTGGTGTGAGTTTGCCCAGTATATAATCCGTTTTGTCCAGGTGCTGCCATTATAATATATTTTCAGATTCGTTTCTTTTTGTGATAACATCATTATTATAAATGAAATCATTTACCAACATAGGTTTTTCATTAGTAGTAAGTGTTCCTCCTCCACTACCACCACCTTCAGCTATTTGAGGTGTATTATAACCTGCCGTATATGCAGGTGCATATTGTTGTTGTTGCTGATACATCATTTCTTGTTGTAATCTAGCTAATCTTTCTCTTTGTTGGTCAGCATCATCATAATTAACTGGAACCGCAACTGATATAGGTGGGGCCGGTGGCTCAACTGTCTTAATAACAGGTAATTCGATAACTAATGGAACATCAGGATTTGAAGGATTTGTTATAGTTTGTTTTTGAACTGTGAAATTATCCCTAACTTCTTGTAAAGTAGGTGGCTCTAAAACAAATTTTTGAGCGTGAGGATTAGTTTGGGTTACATCTGATTTTAATGTCTGAACTAATTCTTGTAATTTATCTATACTTTGTTGTGTTAAATTATCCAATAATACTTCTTCAGAAAGAGTTCTCTTTGGTAAATGATATTGAACAGAATCTTCAAATTTTGTATTCAGTAAAGTTACGATATCACCTTTATTGTAATATGTAAAATCAACATCATCCCCTAATGATTTACCAAATTGATTACTTCCTATTATAGAATTTCTATGAAGAAGTGCATGTCTAACAGCTATCTTCATTGTTTCTAATACTTTTGTAAAAAATATTTCAAATGATTGAATGCCAAATTCAGCTGCCAATTGATTTATGTAAGTTTCAGATTTTATTTTTTTAAATGTCTGAAATAAATCAGATGGAGTTAACTTAGTTAATATTTGGTCTATTTCAGAATATACCTCATCTCCACTAAATTTACCTATTACGAAATTATTATATGCTTGATTTAAATCGATTTTAGTATCAATATCTATATTAGAAGATTCATCAAAGTTATCGAATGGTAATAATCTTAATTCTAAACGGGTTGGGGATATTTCATGTATCCACATTTTATCCTTTGGTATAGAACTTCCTATTCTATCATTTACGAAATTTAATTGAACTCTAAAAATACCAGTGTTATATCCAGCATCTTTAATTAATCTTTTAACATCAACTAAAAATCCTCCCCCATCTAATACCTTATCTAAAAGATTTTCACTTTGAATTAAATACTCACTAATTTCTTCACCTTTAATATATCTAATAGAACCATAATCTTTTTGTTCTAATAAATTATTTGAAGCATCATAAAGTGCAAACTCCAATACATCATTAACTCCTATGTTAAATGGAGTAGCCTTAAATCCCTGATTTATTAATTCTAAATCAATTGGATTTAATTCTGTTGTTAAGGATGTACCTTTATTTACAACTTCATCAATATTTTTAAATCTATCTAATGCCATAATTTATTTTTTATCCCCAGTTTGAACCTCTTTGTTTCTGAACTGCGGTTGATAATGATACTGTTCCATTTTTAGATTTAAACTCTAATGTACCTGTATATTCTTTATCTCCGGTGAACCCAAATCCAGCAGATGGAGAATAATCATCAACCTTACCCGCATTATGAGTAAATGTAATAGTTTTCTTTTCTTGAGGTTGAACACTTACCGAAAAAGGCCCATTTAAGAATGATACGTTTTTTTCAGTAATAGTTACATTTTGAGGTTCTAATGAGAAATTAAATATTTCAACTTCAGGACCATTTATCCAACTACCATTTCCATCATCCTTTGCTCTAGCTCTATAAGTTAAATCATTATATTTCTGGTCTCCTTTATTTATTACTCTAACTGTTATATCAGAACCTGCTTTAGCGCCTTCGGCCAATCTAGCATTCTTACCATTTAATTGCTCAGTTAAACTATCTACTTGTTTTTTAAGAGATTCGATAGTTGCATGTTGACCTTCATTTCTACCTTTCAAAGATGAATTTTCAATACCCTCACGTGTTGTTCGTTGGATATTACTTTGAAGAGTATCGGTTAATATAGTAAATTGAGTTCGTAAAGTTTCTGCACTTGATTCAGCCGTTACTCTAAGTAATCTCTCACTATCCAATTCAATATCCAATGCAGCTGATATAGCGGTTAAAGATGCTACCTCAGATTGTAAATTGGATATTTGTATCGATTGCGAAGTAATTGTTCCATTTGCTAATTCCAATGAACGAGTTGCTTCATTGTATATAGGTCTAGGTATTAAATCTAAATTATTTTCAGGTGATGTTGGAATTAATTCGAATACATTTACATCTATTGCTTTCTTTAATTCATCTACATTATATACCCTTTTTTTAGATGGAGCATATACAAATCCAGATTTATCTTGATCAGCAGATGCTTCAAAATAAACGTTTTCTCTATCTCTTGCAGCTAGAGAACCGCTGGTCTGTAAATCTTTTTTAATCAACTCGAACTCCATTGCTTCTTATTTCAAATGTTAAATCATCTTCAAAATA
>JACCDW010052502.1_pt1 | contig 14584 bp, 10 predicted proteins | sample 7449781 | NCBI WGS metagenome assembly JACCDW01 (sample SAMN15323449, study PRJNA562643) | freshwater metagenome | isolation source: river surface water | place: USA:Blue River Watershed | collected 2017-08-18
AAGTGAAGTTTTTATACCACTTAATCCACAAAAGCGTCCTGGAAGTTTTTGGTGTGCATCTGATCCATCAGATGTAGCTAGAGTGGAGGATCGAACATTTATCTGCTCTCGTCTAGAAAAAGATGCAGGTCCAACTAATCATTGGAAAGACCCAAGTGAAATGAAAGTTATTTTAAACAAATTATTCCAAGGATGCATGGAAGGTAGAGTCATGTATGTAGTCCCTTTTAGCATGGGTCCTTATGGATCCCCTTTAGGTATGTTAGGGGTGCAGATCACAGATTCTCCTTATGCCACTATTAATATGGCTATCATGACACGTATGGGGAAAAAAGCATTGGATGTACTAGGGGAAAATGGATCTTTTATTCCGGGTGTTCATTCTGTAGGGATGCCTTTAAAACCGGGGGTTGAAGATAGTGTCTGGCCTTGTTCTGAGACAAAATATATTGTTCATTTCCCGGAAGATAGAAGTATTTGGTCTTATGGAAGTGGTTATGGAGGGAATGCTTTACTTGGGAAAAAGTGTTTAGCTTTACGTATAGCGTCTGTCAAAGCTCGAGATGAAGGATGGCTTGCTGAGCATATGCTTATAGTGGGTATTACAAACCCAGAAGGGGAAAAGCATTATTTCGCAGCTGCTTTTCCAAGTGCTTGTGGTAAGACAAACTTGGCTATGCTAACACCTGCAATTGCCGGTTGGAAGGTTGAATGTGTGGGGGATGATATTGCGTGGATGAAAGTCGGTAAAGATGGAAGACTTTATGCAATTAATCCAGAAAATGGATTTTTTGGAGTAGCTTCAGGTACTTCTATGAGCTCTAATCTTAATGCGATGAAAACGATTGAGAAAAACACAATTTTTACGAATGTGGGTTTGACAGAAGATAAAGATGTATGGTGGGAAGGGATGACAAAAGAAAAGCCTTCGCATCTCACATCTTGGAAAAGACAGGCATGGACACCTGAATCCAATGAACCTGCAGCTCATCCTAATTCTCGATTTACTACACCTGCTAAGCAGTGTCCTATCATAAGTCCTTCTATGGATGATCCTCAAGGCGTTCCTATTTCAGGGGTTATTTTTGGTGGTAGAAGAGCGTCATTAGAACCTCTTATTTATGAGGCATTTGATTGGGAACATGGAACATTTTTAGGGGCTAGCTTGTCATCAGAGATGACAGCAGCTGCAAAAGGTGTGATAGGGCAGCTTCGTCATGATCCTTTTGCAATGCTTCCTTTTTGCGGATATAATATGGGGGATTATTTTGCCCATTGGCTTTCTATGGAAAATCAAACAAGCAAACTTCCTAAAATTTTTCATGTCAATTGGTTTAAAAAAGATGAGCAAGGGAATTTCCTTTGGCCAGGTTATGGAGATAATAGCAGGGTGCTCAAATGGTGTTTTGAACGTGTTTCAAGTAAAGTGGAAGCTGATAAGTCACCTATTGGATGGATTCCAAAGCTTAAGGATTTAGATGTTGACCATTTACACGTCTCTCAAGAGACTTTAAAAAAACTTTTTGCTGTAGATGCTAATGAGTGGAAAAAAGAACTGGAAGAATTAAAAAAGTATTTCACTCTTTTTGGTGATCATTTACCAGAAGGTATTGTCAGACAGTTGCAGGCATTAGAAAAGAGACTTTCATGAGAGTGCTTTTACAAAGAGTCTCTGAAGCTAAAGTGGAAGTTGACCATCAAGTAATAGCGTCTATAGGACATGGGCTATTACTGTTTCTTGGTATCCATGTGCAAGATGACTTTTCTAACGTGGAATACCTTGTAGATAAGATTGTTAATTTGCGTATTTTCAGTGATAGTGAAGGAAAGATGAATCTTTCTTTATTAGATGTTGGAGGAGCTGTTTTACTGGTTTCTCAGTTTACCCTCTATGGGGATTGTCAAACCGGTCGAAGACCTTCTTTTATTCAAGGCGCTAAAGCAAGCTTAGCTGAGCCTCTTTATGAGTCTTTTATAAAAGAACTTAAAAAGAAATGTTCTGTAGAAACTGGAAAATTTGGAGCCAATATGCAGGTAAGTTTAGTGAATGATGGCCCTGTTACATTATTTCTTGAAAAATAGAAAAAAGAGGCTTTGGGATATAAGCCTCTTTTTAAGAAATTTTTCTTAACGAGATAAAAGTTCAGTCGCAGCAAAGAAAAAAGCAATTTCTTGAGCAGCTGTTTCTGGAGCATCAGATCCATGTACAGCGTTTTCATCGATGCTAGCCGCAAAGTCTTTTCGGATTGTTCCATCAGCAGCTTTTTTCGGATCTGTAGCTCCCATGATATCTCTGTTTTTTGCGATAGCATTAGCCCCTTCTAGTACTTGTACAAGAACAGGCCCTGAAGACATAAATTTTACAAGATCATGAAAGAATGGTCTCGCTTTATGAACAGCATAAAATTGTTCTGCTTGTTCTTTAGAGAGATGAAGCATTTTTGCAGCAATTACTTTTAGACCTTGTTTTTCAAAACGAGCGATGATTTCGCCGATAAAGTTTTTTCTTACAGCGTCTGGTTTAATGATAGATAGTGTTTTTTCTTGGTTCATAGGTATCCTTTAAAAGGTGAAAATAGTTTTTATTCGATACGGGTAGTTTAAAAGATTTGTCCTTAAAGTGCTAGGCCGATTTAATAGACTTAAGAGGTGAATGGTGTTAGTATTTTATATCGATTAAGCAAAAGGTGTTTAAATGGCTTCTTATCCTGATTTAAGTGACGTAAAAAAGATTTTAGTAGCTAAGCTCCGTCATCATGGAGATGTTCTTTTAGCAGCTCCTGTTTTTTCTGTATTACGACAGCGGTTTCCAGAAGCTAAAATAGAAGCTTATATTTATTTAGCTACAGCGCCTATGTTAGAAGGGCATTTTGCAATTGATGGATTTGTTTTTTATGATCAAGCTATTAAAAAAAAGGGCTTTTTCAAAAAGCTTCTTTATGAACTAAAGCTTTTATGGCAGATGCGTCAAAAGAAGTATGATCTTGTGATTAATTTGACAGAAGGGGATCGCGGGGCTTTAGTGGCGATGATATCTCAAGCGGGTATTCGTATTGGATTTGATCCAGAAAAATCAGGTATGTTGGGTAAAAAAAAATGTTACACGCATTTAGTTAGGAAGTGTCATCAAACAAGACATGCTGTGGAAAGGGATTTAGATGTACTTCGCTGCCTTGGGATTTTTCCGGCGGTTGAAGATAGGATTTTATCATTTTTTATTCCGGAATCTGCTGATGCAAGAGTCAAACAGTTGCTTATAAAGGGGGGTGTAGATAAAGAGTTTGTGCTTATACATCCAGTGTCAAGGTGGCTTTTTAAGTGTTTACCTGAAAAAACAATTGCAGAAGTCATTCGTCATCTCTCTTCTAAAGGAAAAAAAGTGGTGTTAACTGCATCAGAAGATCCATTGGAGCTTGAAATGAATAATAGAATTATAGATCTTGCAAAAGATTGTTTTATTTTAGATCTTGGAGGGAAAATTTCTTTAAAAGAACTGGGTGCTTTAATTGCACTTTCTAAATGTTTAATTTGTGTAGATTCTGTTCCTATGCATATAGCAAGCGCTTTAAAGGCCCCTGTGATAGCAGTTTTTGGTCCTACCTCAGAAAGAACATGGGCTCCTTGGCAGAATCCTCAAGCTAGGGTTATAGCAGAGCAGATGACTTGTAGACCATGCTATATGCCAGGATGCGGTGGTAGTCGCAAAAGCGATTGTTTAGAAGGCCTTTCCTTTAAAAAAATATGCTACGAAATCGATAAACTATTTACTTAGCTTCCTGTTAAATCTGTTTGTGGAGCAACTGATGTTAAGATCTCTTTTATTTGTTCAAATGAGGGGCGTTTTAATGGATCGGGGTCAAGACAATGTATAATTACTAAGCGTAATGCATTTATAATTGGATGATCTTGTCGACGTATTGAAGAACCTGAAAAGGTTTTTTTGGCAGGCATCGGAGTAGATAAGTATTGGACAAGCTGTTTGAAAAAGTCTGCATATGCCTTCGGATTTTTTCGGATTTCTTGAATAAGTGCAGATGGATTAATAGGTGATCCATGGGGACGTAATAGTTCTTCTGGACGTATTTCATATAGATATTCAAATAGTATAATTCCAAAAGAAAACACTTGAGAAGCGATTGTATTAAAGGAACGTCCTTGGAGAATTTCAGGAGCTAAATAATTACGGGTTCCGCAGCGTCTCTCTGCAGTTAAAGGATGGGTAAAACCTAAATCTCCTAGTTTTAAAGTGAATTCATCAGTTAAGAAGCAATTTTCTAATTTTAGGTCTGCATGTATAAAACCTTTTAATTCCATCTGTATGCAAGCGTCAATTATGTTAATTGCATAGTTTATAAAAACTTTAGGGGGAATATTTTGCTTTGAATCGTTCTGAAAAGCTTCTAATAAGTCTCTTTTTTTGAGGTATTCGAAAAAAATTGCATCAGATGTAATAGCTAGAACTTTAGGGAAGAGGGGTGAGTCTGTTGCGAAGAGAATATTTGCTATACGTTCTTCATCTAGTGTGTTTTGAGAAATTTTTAGCTCTTCTTCAGAAGGGTGTGTGTATTGTTTATAAACACACGTTTTTTCTGCTATTGTCATAGCGCCTACTTTGTGTTGAGGCGCTTCCGGTTCAAATGGCTCACCGTAGGATATGTGTAGCTTATTGAGAGGCGTCTCTAATATTGTTTTTACAAACCATTCTGTATCATCTGGCAGTTTAGGGTTTTCATCTTGTAGCCAAGGGTGATTTTTTAGAGTTTTTGGATAAAGGTATTTAATGGCCTCTTGGCATCTTTCCTCGATTATATTGGCAGTTTCTAAAGCAGGATTTCTTGTTGTAATGTGTTTTCGAGAAGGTTGGAAAATAGGTAATGTGAGAGCGTCAATCAGCTGAGATTGCTTTATGATAGAAAGATGCTTTGTTTGTGATGTACTATCGCTATAAAGAGCTCTAGCGATATCACTGATATCAAGACGATTCTTTAGAGTTTTATGTAGTAATTGTAAGGGGTCTTCTTTGAATTCTTGTTTTAAAGGAGCTCGACTCATTGCGAGTATTTCATTAATTAAATGACTTCTCTCTTTAAGAGCTTGCCATGCGGTTCTTTGTTGAGTAGAGGGGAATGTATAGGATCTGTATGAGCTGATGGTAGTAGACATAAGATTGGATTTTTGTTGTTAGTTGATAGGGTAGTGAATTTCAATTTTTCAAAAATTAAAGAACAACAGTTTAGTGGATGGTTTGATAAAAATCAAGGATTTTTAGGATTTTATAATTTAAAATCTTCGCCTAGGTAAGAGGTTCTTGTAGCAGGATCGTTGAGTAGGGTGTCGACAGTTCCGCTTACAGTCACTGTACCGTCTTGTATGAGGTAGTTTCTATCAACAATAGAAAAGATTTCTCTGGCATTATGATCTGTAATTAAGATGCTAATCCCTTTTTGTTTTAAAAGACGGATCATCATTTTTACATCATAGATGGTTTTGGGATCAATATTTGCAAAAGGTTCATCTAGTAAAAGAAGAGAGGGATTGGTGATGAGAGCTCTTGTAATTTCTAATCTACGTCTTTCTCCTCCAGAGAGAGTGCAAGCTTTTTTCTTAGCAAGCCTTTCTAAATGCAATTCTGAGAGGAGTTCTTCTAGCCTTTTTTTTCTGTCTAGAGCGTTTGGAGTTGTGATTTCTAAGATGCATAAAATATTTTCTTCTACGGTAAGCTGACGGAATACAGAGGGTTCTTGAGCTAGATATCCCATGCCTTTATGGGAGCGTTTATGAATAGGCAGGTGGGTGATCTCTTCATTATTAAAAAATATCTGGCCGTTGTCTGGTTTAATAAGACCCATGGTGAGATAAAAGGCTGTAGTTTTTCCAGCACCGTTAGGACCTAACAAACCAACAACTTCTCCTTTATTCACAGAGAAAGAAAGATCATTTAGGATTTTTTTTTGTCCATAGGATTTTTGAAGATTTTGTACATCAAGAAGGGGCATGAAACAATCCTTGCTTTTGGAGATGATGGTCTTTTTCTTTATTAAAAGTAAAGCGCACATGTCCTTTGCCTTCGAAATGAGGTTCATGAGTAGCTGGGTCTTCGTCAATGGTCAATTCATCTGCGTTTATAGTGAGGTTATTCCCTGCGTGGTAAAAATGAACCTTGTTAGAAGGTAGAGCAGATAAGATAGCGCTTTTTGATGGTATATTATAAACAAGGGTGTCTGCTAGCCCTTCGTAAGATATTGGGCTGCTAGAGACGATACGTACATGGCCTTCAAAAAACACTCTTGCCGGTGTTATACAGGACTCTTTTGTTGTATAATGAATGGAGGTTCTGTCGGAATAAATCATTAAGCTTCTATGTGTATAGAGATTTTGCTTTATATTATTAGAGGAGGCTGTGACTTGGAAAGAGGGTTTATCAAATACAAGATGGCCTGAGCAGGTGAAAAGATGCTCTTGGTTTGATTCGATGATTTTAAGGCTACTTAGCCCTTTACATGTGATAGTTTGAATAGAGTGATTATCTTGTGTGACGCATAAGGAGTTTTCTGCATAAAGGGTTCCTAATTCTTTATCTTCGATAGAGGCGTTGCCTGTTAAAGTGAGTTTTTGGTTTGCATAATCTGCATAGAGGTGGTCGGATTGAAAGCTACTGGTTAAAGAGTGTAGAAAACCAGAAGGTGATGTCATAGACATATCCAAAGTAGATAGATCTATATCCATAGAGGTCGCATGGATGACATCGTTTTTATAAACGAGCTTGCATATCCCTTCATGTGTTTTAGGTTCTGCGTGGATTTTTTCTTTGGATAATGCACTACCTGCATAAAATTTAGCCTCATCGGCATGCAAAGAGAAAGTATCACCATATTGGATGTGTACATCTTGAGTTAAAGAGAGAAAGTCAAGAGTGCAGATTTGATTTTTAAAATCTTGGCTAAGTAACTGCAATTTTCCCTCTTTAGCTTCAATTTGTATAGGGGTTTCTCTAGATAGATCTTGATAAATAATAGGGTGAGTTCCAGAGCGGATAGAGCCTAAGAGCGTTTGAAAATCTAGATGAGCGATGTTGCAGGCTAGGTGGCCTCTATTTTGAAAATCTAAAGAGACATCGCCAGATAGAAAAATATTGGAAAAAGGTAGATCGCTAGTTTTATTGTAGTCTAAAAGTTTGGCTTGCTCTGCATGCATGGATAAAAGAGCGTGAGAGAGGGCTACTTGTCCAGAGAGTATTAGGTCGTTATTTTCAAAAAACACAGTCTCTGCAGATAAAGTAGCACTTTCGTAAGTTTCGCAAAAACCTACCCAACATAGGTTAGAGAGAATCCATAGTATGGAGCTTTGCTTTAAATTTTTCAGCATGGAAGGAAAATCCTTGATTGGCAAAAGTAAAAGAAGCTGTTTTAGCTACCCCTTGGAGGTCTGCTTGCTCTGAAGGTTTTATTTCAGGTAGTGCAAATCCTGGAAGAGTGTAGAAATGGATTAAAACGCTGTCTGCTCCAAAATGATGCTTATTAAAGTCGTAGACTCCATGAGCTGCAGATAGGATTTTAAGTTGTTGTAGTGGATGGTGCGCCACGTCTTCATAGAGTTTATCTTGGATCATACAGATGACATTATCCATGGATTCTTGTAAAGAAATTTTATGGTGAAATGAGGTGATTAAAAGGGTTGAGTGGTCCGAGCGGATTTGGTAATGGAGTCTTTGAGAGCCATTAAAGTGCCATAGGTCTTTTTGTACATAGGCTCTTGTTTGCTCTGCAGGTGCTGTCAAAGGTTGAGATAGTGTGGCTTTTTTTGATTTTTCCAAGTCTTGTTGATACTCTTTGATGTCTTTTGGGAAAAGGTAGCAAAAGTAATAAAAAACGTAGACTGTTACTAAAACAAACAGTAGGAGTGTTGTTAAATAGGTTTTTTTTAACATGGAAAACTCTGGATCAAACTATGAAGCTGTTTTAGCTCGATAAGTAAGCGTTTTAAGCTGTCATAGGGCATGACAGTTGTACTATCGCTTTTGGCTTGATCTGGATTTGGATGGGATTCAATAAAAATCAGGTGAGCTCCAGCTGCAACAGCAGCTTTTGCAAGTGTTGGGATGAACTGTCTTTGTCCCCCTGTTTGTGTGCCAAGTCCTCCTGGCAGCTGCGCTGAATGAGAGGCATCAAAACAGACAGGGTAGCCAAATTCTTGCATGATGATAAAAGAGCGCATGTCGCTCACTAAATTGTTATAACCAAAGCATGTGCCTCTATCTGTGAGGATGATTTGATCATTATCCATGGAGATGAGTTTATCAACTGCGTTTTTCATATCCCAAGGAGCCATGAATTGCCCTTTTTTGATATTTACAGGTTTTTTAGTTGCGGCTGCTGCAATAAGCAGGTCTGTTTGTCTACATAGAAAAGCGGGGATTTGTAAAATATCACATACGTCTGCTGCAGCTTTAGCATGAGAGGGTTCGTGTATGTCTGTTGTGACAGGGATGTTGAAGGTTTTTTTGACTTTCTTTAAGATCTTTAAGCCCTCCTTTATGCCGGGACCTCTGAAAGAGTTGATCGAAGATCGGTTAGCTTTGTCGTAACTTGCTTTAAAAATTAAAGGGATACCGATTTCTTTGCACATCTTAACAAGAATTTCTGCACACTTTAAAGTATGCTCTTCATCTTCTATGATGCAAGGACCTGAGATCACAGCAAAAGGTTGCTGAGATCCGAGTGTAAAGTCATGGATTTTTAGTATTTTCTTCATGCCCTACATCTTACTAGAGTAGGGCATTTTGATTAAGAAAAACTTAGGTTTTTAGAATAAAGCTTCTTTGTATTCGGAAATATTCTTAGCTTGATTCGCCGTCTGAAAGTCCCGTAAAGGAAAAGTGTATCCTTCAAATTGCTGATTAAACTCTTTTTCAGTCATCTTGTTATTTTTGAGTATCTTAAGGAATCTTGCAGCGCTTTCTTTGTCTTTAAAAACAATACCTCGCTTTTGTGTAGAAGATGTGTTGACGAAATATCTTTCTGTGGTGTTCTTTTCTAATGAAATGGGATGTAGTGCAAAAGTGTTGTGGTCAATTTTTTTTAATTCGTGGTATACGTTGTTATAAAATAAGTCTACTGGTTTTTTCATGAATTGAATACGGGTTCCATTCAACACTTTTTGAGTTTCATAGTCAGGGGGATTATGTTTGGATGTAGTTAGTTTACTTTCTTTTGGGATAGTATCTAAAGGACTAGCAAAATCTTCTGAAGAAGGAGTAGTAGGAGAAAGAAGATGTCGTTTTTTCGTGTATCGGGATCCATTTACATCGCTTTCTTGTATAATGGTATTGAATGGACTAGCTAAATTTTCAAGAGTTTTTATCAATAGTGGAGCATATTTTTTTTGTCTCTGAATAAGGTTGCAGAATGCTTCAGCTTTCGTAGCGTTTTCAAAAAAAATGCCTGGGCACTGATCGTTGTCACCGAAGTGCACAAAGACTTTAGAAGAGTATTTTTTAAGGTTTTCAGTTATCCCATTTTTTAATTGTTTAGGTATTAATGTGTAACTTGTTGCATTAGAGTCTTTTTCTTTCTTTATGTCTAACTCATAAAAGACTTGATTTTTATTAAGGCCTTTAGGAAGTGTTTTTACAAATAATTTATCGTTGTTATCAAGGGGGTAAGCTGTATCATATTGGATTGTTTCGGAGTTTATGGATGTTGGCGAAGGGGATGGTGTGGAAGTAGGAGAGTTAGATCTGGATGATATACTTGTAGCGGAGTCGTCTTGTATAAAATCATGAGGTGTTGATGATGATAAGAACCCATCTCTGTCATACTCTTCTTTTCGCGGTTCAGGTGCTGCAAGAGGCTTTTCAGCTATTAAATAAGGCTTAAGTGTTTCAAGTGCTTTTAAAAGTCCAAATGGGCCATTTGATAGAAGATGTTTCACGAATTCTTTGGAGGTTTCTTCTGACATATGCAATCCCATATTATCGTTAATTTTAAGTGCCTCTAGGTGTTTTGTTAACCTCTTAGAAAAGCGATTATTGTTCATTAAATTTTTTAAGCGTTGAATAATTGGGATAATAGAAGAAGTTTTTTCTTTGCTTGGTATATTTGATAGGCAATGTGTTTGGGTGTTCCAGGTGTAGATTGAATCGTTATGTTGAGTGTCAATCTTAATTTCTGGTGATGTTTGCAAGTAAAGTGTGATTAATTTTCGCAACTCAGCTAATTTCATTGCGTTTTCATGGAGTTTTTGAAGAACTTCTTTATGAAGGTCTGGATTCATTTTTTGAAGCTCCTCGTAATCAGCGCCGGATAGTCCTATGAGGGTAGTGGATGTTTCAATGCAGTTCCTTGCTGATTTTAATAATCTAACCAATTCTATATAGTTTTCAAATGGATCTTTATTTTTTTTGTATTCTTGTAGCTCTAAACAAATTTTATTAGCAATTTCTGTGGATTGTTTTAATTTATCTGGGTAATCTTTGAATTTATTAGTTATTGCAATTTCTTTTTCATTTTTTTTGTCAATATCTAGCTGACCGAGGTATAAACCTAGAGCTTGCATTTGGGTGTGGTTTTGCATGCGAATAGATATAGCGGGGTCTTTAGATACTGGTATAAAGCGTGTAGAGGGTCTGAATCCTAGTTTTGTCCATATTGAAGGTTTGTAAGGATGGGATATTAATTGTTTAGTTTGTTGATTCCATTCAAAATAATAATCATCTTTATCTTGTATTGCAGATAAGAAATTCGTTAATTCTTCTCTGGAAGAGAAGGATGTTGCCATTTTATAAGAGGCTTTTAATTCTGTGTTCAACGTAGAAATTTGTTTTAACGTATCATAGATTTTCTCATGATTACCGGAATTTTTTAAATGAGAGAGCAATTGAGTTGCTTGGCTTTGGTTTTTGACTAAAAGACCTTTAACTTTGTTTTTTCCATAAGCGATAGGGACAAAGCATTTACTAGAATTTCTAAGTCCAAGTTTTGTCCATAGAGAAACTTCATAAGAGTGTGCTGTTAGTTCTTTTTTTGTATCATCCCATTCAAAATAAAAATGTTTGTTGATCCGAGGATTGGAAAGTGTTTTTGAGATTTCAGATGTAGCGGTTATAGCATCGCCTAGTGAAATAGGTTTACTACAATAGTCTTCTATAATCACTTCGTAGCAGTGCGTTTGTAGCTTTCTCGCAGATTTATCTTGGTTTTCTTTAAATAAAACATTAATTCTATTTTGCACTTCTCTTGGTCTATCAGATGTTATGGAGCTAGCTCCTTTGATTGAAATGGTTTTAGTGGTAGCTTTTGAGGTAGAGGATCCTACAATTAAACAGCCGTCTAGGTCTACAGATAAGATACTGCCAGTTTTAATACTGCATTCTATAGCTTCATATTCGCTAGGCTTTATTTCCATATTATCACCTTTGTTGTTAAATATTATTATACTAAATTTTTTTATATTATTAAACGTTTTGCTGTTGGTTTTTTTTATTTAAAAACACAAATTGTTAACTATCAGTGATTTGTGTAACTATGAAGATTTTTAAAGAGATGTGACCTGATGAAGGGGACTTTATTGGTAAAAAAGGGGAAATATAGGAGTTATTGCATAAGAATTGAATATCTGCTTGAAAAACATTTGCTTTCTCTATAAGATTTTGGCAATCTTCTATAGCAGTGGACTGATAGCTCAGTGGATAGAGCACCCGCCTTCTAAGCGGGTGGTCGCAGGTTCGAATCCTGCTCGGTCCGATTTTTTACAAGAGAAGATATGTCTGAAAAAATAGCATCTAAGACCCTTTTAGGGGATTTCACACTTGAAAGAAGAGTGTTTCCGGAACTCGATACGTTCTTTAGTTCTTTAAATAAAGAAGAGTTTAACCATCTAAATCAATATCAGAAAAGCGATTTTTTAAATAGAAAGCTCGTTCAGCTCCTTAAAGAGCATAAGAGTAGAGGCTTTTTATTACTTGAAGTCATGGATTTTATCCACCAAGTGCATGAAAAGCATTTGGTAGAGCGATATACAATTTCTGATATAGAGCTTTGGCTGAATCAGTTTTCTTTGATGAGTAAAGAAGATAACTACTTTTATAGGGCTTTGATAACAGGCAAGTGGATTCCAAGAGAAGACTACCAAGTATTTTTTCCTATAGGAATGGGTAAAACTTATTCGGGTTCTCACCTAGTAACGGCACATAAATCACCAGATATCGATACAATCGTCTCTTCTTTTTGGGGATGGATGGATGCGTTTTCAGCAAGAGTTAGCTCGGGGCTGCATATATGGAATGTTCCTGGAGGTCCTCCGGAGTCAAGTGTAGAAGTAAAGCTTCTTTTTCATGATATGATGCATCCGCAAGTGTTTAGTTATCTTTCTAAAAATCGATCGCAACTTGCTTTAACAAGCTTTGATTTGATGACTCAAGATGGATTTATTAAAAAGAAAAAGTTCGAACATTCTTTAGGGTTGGAACACGATCGAGGTCAACATGCGGTGGTGTTGGTAGATGATGATGGATATTATCTTGGAGATTGGCGTCCTTTTGATGTAGAAGGGTCGAGACAGGTGATTATGCTTTTAAATCTTTGTTTGCGTTTTTGGGAAACAAAGATCCATATGGGATTATTTGCTTTGTTTTCTCAAGAAGTATTGCATCGAGAAGATTTGAATCGATTTACTGAAGAAGTTGCTCAATTATCGCTTGCTGGATGCGATCCTGTTCAGGGGATGGCAATGAGACAGCAGCAGCTATTAGAAGGGTTTCTAACAAAAGTTTTAGGTGTTCATGCAGGTGTACATGCAACCTTTGCTATGTTTATTGAAGCCGTTAGTTCCTTGGAGGTTGTAGATTTTACAACGTTTTGGAATCATTTAGAGGCTTTAAAATGGTCTGAATTGTTTGATGCATCCGGGAAACTTATAGAAAATAGACCTTTGATTTTTTTCTATTTGGAAAAAATAGTGAATAATTTAAATGATCTTTTTAGAGCTTTTCGAGCTTATTTAGATACGCTTGATATGGCAGTTAGGATTAAAAAAGAAGTGTTTGGCCATTCTCCTTACTCCTTATCTTACCGTACTGATTTGAAAGAGATAGAGAACCATATGGGCGCTTATCCTTATTTAACTGTCAATGTTCCGGGGCCAGATAATAAGCAGATCCCTGTCGGAGTGATTAGTGCAACAGATTTAAAGAGACCCTTTTTAGGGACAACAACACTTAGGGATTTTTGTAACAGAGAAGAAACGAAAGTTCCAGATTATTTAGAAGTCATCAGTGTGATAGACCACCATAAGTCGTCTTTAAACACTTCTACAGCACCCACTGCTTTTATAGCAGATTCTCAGTCTGTGAATTCTTTAGTGTGTCAGCTAGCCTTTTTGGTTCATGATGAATATAGCCTTGGTGGAATGACTATTGAGCTTATAGATCAGCAGATAAAAAAACTGACTCAAGAAACAGCTACGAGTCGTAGTTGTCGCCTTTTAAGAAGATTGTATAAACGAAAAGAGGCCTTTGAGAAAAAAGGGGATTTTTATGTGGATCCAACAAGAGAATTTATAGAGTATCTTCATTATCTTTTTGCGATTTTGGATGATACTGATCTTTTGACAAAAGTATCTTATCGTGATGTTGTAAGTGTTGCCGCATTAATTAATCGGTTAAAAAGCTTAATGTTAAAAGAGGAAGTTGAGTCAATAGATTTTGATGATTTAGCAAGAGATGGGAAGTTTGTGAAATTAGCTGCAGCTAAACTTTTGCGTAATCAAGATTTGTATTCTCTTTATAGGGCATCTTCTTTTGAAAAAGAAAAGGTGATAGCTGATAATTTCTTGAAGTGTTCAAGAGAGGAGCCTTCAGATATTTTTGCAGATACAAAAGTTCAAAATGATTGTTGTCGCATTGGTCAAACAAAGATGTTTGCGAAAAATCAACCGTTATTTGAGAAGTTGTGTCCTAAGATTCGCACATTTTGGTATCAGACAGCTCAGCAAATCTCTCGTGAACAACAAGAGGTAGATTTACATGTTCATATGATTTCAACAGTTGCTGGAGCTGAAGAGCTTTTTAAAGGGTCTTTGGATAAATATTCTTATCAAGATCAGATGTGGATATGGATTCCTGAGACAGATTTGGCTGTTGAACATTTGAAGCTCTTTTTAAACAACTTTCAAAATTCAGCTGCTTTTGAAAATAATACATTATATATTGAGTACTATGGAGAGAGAGCTGAAGCTTTAGCTGAAATTTTTAAAGAAAGTTTCTTCCCAGATCTTAAACAAAAAATCATCTTAGAAGAAAATGCAGAGTCTTACGCAATTTTGTATTATAACGCTAGCTCGTTAAATTCTAGAAAATCGATGGTTTCACCATTTTTGCCTAAGCTTAAATAGGTGTTGAATGTTTTGTGCGATAGCAAATGTTGTCGAGCAAAAAGTATGTTATTAAAGCAATAGAAAAAACCGTTTCTTTAGCTTTTTAAAAACAAAAGAAACGGTCGATAGATTTAAGCAGTAGGTTCATTAGAAGAAGATTGATTTGCTTCTTCAAGAATTTCAAGGTTCACTCGGATACCATTACGACTAGCCA
>JACCDW011527410.1_pt1 | contig 14581 bp, 8 predicted proteins | sample 7449781 | NCBI WGS metagenome assembly JACCDW01 (sample SAMN15323449, study PRJNA562643) | freshwater metagenome | isolation source: river surface water | place: USA:Blue River Watershed | collected 2017-08-18
ATTTATATGATTATATATATTAAAAGTTTAATTTTTTATGATTTATTTTAATAACTCCTCTAATTGTTCAACAGTCATAATTTTTACACCAAGATCCATTGCTTTCTTTTCCTTTGAAGAACCAGAACCTACTGATTTCATTACAAGATGTGTTGTGTTTTTGCTTACACTACTACCAATCTTCCCACCACGAGACTCAATAATTACCTCAAGCTCTTGTCTTCTTACGCCAGTGAATACAAAATTCAATCCATCTAAATCATTTGATACCTTTACTGACTCAACTTTTTCTTGAATTGTGATTGGTAAATCACTAATAAACTGGAAGAAATTATCATATCCATCAATATATGACTGAGCTGAGATTTCAGCGAAACCATCAATTTCTAAGATTTGATCGATTGTTGGTTTATTTTTAAAACCTTCTAACAATGCTAACTTTTTACTACCTAAACCTTTGAATAATCCAGTGGCATGTTGAAGCTTAGAGAGACTTACATCAGTAGTAGCTTGTTTAATTGATTTCAAGACTATTTGAGATTTTCTCTTACCGAATCTATCAATTTGTTCTAAGTCAGATTGTGTTAATGATAAAATGTCTTTAACTGTTTTATGACCAGCTTCCCATAATTGTTTAATTACACCTTCTCCAAAATTATCTGTTTCAAGAATTTCAAAGAAAGAAACCAATTGTTTGAACTTTTGATCATCTGTTTCTTCAAGAGTAATTAGTTCTACACCATTTTCATTCCAATCAATGTTTGGAATGTTTGGCATTTGAAAGTCGACTCCTTCGATCACTTCATAGATAATTGGAATAACCATACCACTTCTCTTGATTTTTACTTTAGCACCAGATCCTAACTGAAGGTCTTTTACAAATCTTGCGTTATTTCCAGTTACATTAGAAATAGTTACACCATCTAATTTTATTGGATCAACATGAAGAGTTGGTTTAAGAAGACCTTGCTTAGAAATGTTCCAAGTAATACCAGTTATTGTAGTTTCTGCAGTTTGTTCAAAATCTGGAGACTTAAATGCTCTTGCAAAACAAGGATTGTTAGATGATGTCTCACGACCTAATTGTTCCTGAGTAGGTAGATAATCGATTTCTAAAATTAAACCATCGATTTCAAAATCCTCAGACCAAGCTTTGAATAGATTATTAAGTAAATCAGAAGTGATTTGATTAATTGGAATTACTTCAAATGGTACTTTGATAACTTGACCAACATTTAACTCTTTAAGAATTTCACTTTTTGTATTAAAGAAATGTTTAGAGTCACTTACTGCTCCATATTTAATATAGACACAATCTTTTAAGGCTTCGGTAACTTCTTTTGAATTAAGAAGACCAGCAACCAGATTTCTTGGGTTAGCAAATTCTTGAGAATATTTTTCTGTAAATACTTTCTTTGGCATCATAACTTCACCAAATGTGAAGTTAAATTTGAATGAATACATAAGTACTTCACCTAATTTATTACCAATTAGTTTATAGTGATTATCTGATTTCTGTCCAAATTCACCATCGCCTCTTGTCCAAGCTTCTTTTGTTAATTCGTTTACACAAAGAGACAACCCATCGTATTTAGGAGTAATTACAACAGTTTGATTAGGATTTATCATTTTTAATCTTACCCAATCATTTATTTCATCTATGGTTTTTACTTTATTCATAGAAGCCATAGGAATTGGCAACTTTCTTTTTCGGGAATCGTCTTGTATTTTGTGACCAACTGATTTTAGTAAGTCATTATTAGGATCGATTGATTGTAGTTTATCAATTAAAATATCATAATCTTGATCTGACATTATTGGACTACCAACTCGATATGCTTCGTTAGCTTTTGTTATGTTTTCAATTAATTGTTTAATCATATTTACAAATATAAGTGATTTTTCTTAAAAAAACAAGTTTAAATACCTAAATTTTCTAGTTTTTTATTTCTAATAATAGGAGTAAATCTAATAGGTTTTTCTTCAAGATTGAATATCAGTTCAATGACTTCATCCGGTATTGAAATGTTCAATCTTTTTTCAATTTGCATTACTAGCCCAATAGAGTCTAATTCGTCCATTCCGTTATCTACAAAAGTCTTGTCATAATTTAATCTAATTTTAAATATTTCTTCACAAATTTCACAGATAAGTGAATCTGAAATACTATAGAGTTGAGGATTGGAATCTAATATTTTTTCTAAATCTGTCATTACTACAAATATAAGATAAAATTCAACATTCAATGTCAATTTGTATAAAATAAAAAAAAGTAATCAAATAATAATGAATATTATTAACATTATCACAAGATGTTCAAGACCCGAAAATCTATCAAAAGTTAAAGAATCAATTTATAGTAAGTCTGAAAAATTCAAAATAAATTGGTTTGTTGTATTTGACACAAATTCACTTAGTGATATAAATTCAGATTTACTTACTGAATTATATAATAAGGAAGTCATAATCAAATTCATTAAAAGTGTTCCTGGTGATCATGGACATTTAATGATCAATGCTTGTTTAGAACAAATTGAAGAAGGATTTGTTTATGTTTTAGACGATGATAATATAATTCACGAAGACTTTTATGACACTATTTACCAATCTATTGAGAAAAATCCAGAAAAAAGAGGATTTATTTTTAGTCAAAAGATTGGAGGTAAAGATTTCACAGGACTTGATATAAGAGAAGCAAAACCGGAAAATACCAGAGTTCAACATATAGATATGGCTCAATTTCTATTAAGAAGAGATTTAATAGGAAAATCTAGATTAGAACCAATGAAGTATATTGCTGACGGTAACTTTATTGAAAAACTGTACAATGAGAATAATGAAGATTTTTTCTTTATAGAAAAAGTCCTTTGTTATTATAACTTTATAGAAAAGAGAAAATTAAATTCTTTACCAAGAATTCTTGTAGTTGGTACAAATAGTGATGTAAATTTAAACTCAAGGTTTATAGTCGATTATGAATCAACCGAACTCAATACACTATCGGTATTGACTGATGAAAATATCGATAATGTAATTCAAGATTTTAATCCTGATTCGATTATTACTGTTTCTGATAGTTTCGCTAACTTTCCGAAACTCAGTCATCATTGCCTAGATGTTAGAGGTAGATGGTTACACTTTAATGAGATAGAAGAGAAAACTGGTGAATCTTCTTATTTCTGTGCAATGAATTACATATTAAATTCATCAAATGATGAGACACCACTTGTAAGTGTTTTTACTCCTATCTATAACATTGGTGAAAAATTACTGAGAACATATGAAAGTATGAGAAGTCAGAATTATACAAATTGGGAGTGGGTATTAGTCAATGATTCAAACGATGGTGGTAAAACTTTAAGAATTGCTGAAGAGTTGTCTAAAAAAGATTCTAGAATCAGTGTGTATGAATTTAAGAAAAAGTCTGGAGGTATTGTTGGTGAATCAAAATATAGAGCAGCTACTTTATCTCGTGGTAAGTATATTATGGAACTTGATCACGATGACTTTTTATTACCAGAAGCTTTAAGTCTAATGGTAAAAGCATTCAAAGAATATCCAGACGCTAAATTTGTTTATTCAAATTGTGCTGAAATAGATGAGCAACATAATTCACTTAATTATGGTGATAACTTTTCATTTGGATATGGTAAATATAAAGAAGAATACTATGCTGGTAGAAAATACAATTCAGTAGATTGTGCTAATATTAACCCTAAAACTATTAGACATATTGTAGGAGTTCCAAATCACTTTAGAGCTTGGGAAAAGTCATTCTATTTATCTATTGGTGGACACAACAGAAGACTTACTATCGTTGATGACTATGAACTGATTGTTCGTACATTTTTACACACGAAAATGGTCAAAATACCTAAAATGTTGTACTTACAATATTATCACAACTCTAATACTCAAAATCTTACAAGAAAAGATATACAAAGAAGAGTTCGAACCATTAGTAATCACTATAATGAGTCTATTAAAAATAGATTCGTTGAACTTGGTTTAGAAGATTGGGCATATAATTCTAATCCTCTAAATCCATTAGTTGTTGAAAGTAGATTTGGTGATGATGAGGGATTTGTAAATTATATTTTTGAATTTGACAAAAAGGTAGAGTATAATTTTAATGTTTTGTCAAACAGTTCTATTTTGTCTATTTAGTCTCAAATCTCTTTATCATTACTAAATAATAAATGAGAACACTAAAATAATTAATATATAAACAAAAATATATCCTCTAAAATGGGAGTTCAAAGTTCTTATAATACAGTAGCAGAGCAAGTAATAAATTTCAATAATAATGTTGTTGATTTACTTTCAAAAATTAATCAATTGGTCACATCGACTGATCCTTCGGTTACAGTAAATGTAACAGATACAACCGGTGTTGTAAGACAATTTAACTTACCATCTTTTGGTTTTCTAAAATCTGAGATTGATAGGTTAAATAATAACATTAACTCTATTTATAGTATTAACGATGCTGGAGCTTTAATTCAACCAACAAATGGAACGAAGTTTAGAAAAATTGTAACGGTCGATTTAAACAAAGAACCAAATGATATCGCTAATTTGACTCCGGTGACTAGTTTTGTTACTAAACGAAATTGGTTTTTTGATTCTATGTTGAATCCTCAAATTTTCGTTGAATTAGATTTATCTGGTCAAGTAGAGGATAATGTTAGAAAAGTTTTATGTAGAAGATACATACCTGAGTTTGCTCAAGATTCTACAGGTGCTTTCACACCACTTGGTCAGTCAGCTCTTAATTCTTTCAATAATTTATTTAGAAATAAATCTGGATTTACAGTTGAAGAATATGAAACTTGGCATCAAAATACACCAGGTTTGATTGAACCTCTTAACCCTAACTATGACGAGCAGATGTTTGACTTAGAACCAAATGTTTTACAGTATGATGGTGCTTTCACAGTTATAAGAATTGAAGAAGATACACTTAATAGAAAGTTATGGTATCATGTTAATACACTTAATTATATCAGAAATACTGTTGTGAATGGTGTTCAAACTCAAGAAACCAGACAGTTAGCTGTTAATAACGAACTTATTATAAATACACCTTTATCAACAACAAGATATAAGATACTTGAGATATCAACTCTTACTTCAAATCCAAGATTAAGATTTGAGAGAGTCGAGGGTAACGAACCAATACCAGTTGGTGTTCAAACTTTGAAGATTTACTCTCCTGTTCTTTACAATAAAAAAGTGTCTGTTAGTGTTGGTTATAACGAAAGAAATGTTGTTTTTGTTAAAGCACTAAATATGGACAACTACATCTTGTCTAAAAATTGGAGTCCTGGATTAGGTTATTGGACAAATGATTTGAGAGAATTAGAATCTGGTATCTCAATGGAACAGTTTTATATTGATACTGTTTATGATTATGGAGATGTTTTACAAGATTTAGTTGCAAAAAAGACACCAACTAAGTTAGCTGGTACACCAAACGGTGTGACATTAAATTTGGAAAACTTCAAAGTTGTACAAGTAAATAAACATTTAACAGATACACCTGATTCAAATTTAATTAAAAATAAACACAATCAACAAAAGAATTTGAAGTCTGAAGTTAAACAACTTTTAGACGCTATATCTGAAAAGAATAAACAATTAAAAGTTAAAAGATTTACTTCTGAGTCAGAAAAGAAACAATTTTCAAACGAAATTGACTTATTGAATAAGAACAAAGAATCTAAGTCAAAACTTTTATCATCTGTTACAACAGAAATTCTTGATATATCTAAATCTCCTCAGACAAAAGTTCAACCAGTTTTTAGAGTTAGAGGTTTCTGGTCTATGCCAGAACCAGTTTTAACAAGAGGTACTAAACCACAGGAAGTGGTTCAATTTAGAGTTCAATATAGATATTTAAGTAAAGATGGTAAAGAAACCCCAGTAGAGACTTTCAAATTAGCAGATGCTGTTAAAGGACCAAAATCTGGAGCCTTCTCAAACTGGCAGGAATTCAAAACAGATGCTAGAAAAAGAACTTTCAATGCGGCTACAAATGAATATTTATGGCAGATTGAAGATGTTACAAATGCTGATACTCCAAATATTAATCAATTAGATATTCCAATTAGATTTGGTGAAAAAGTAGAAATAAGAATTAAATCGATTTCTGAAGTTGGATGGCCAGAGTCACCAGTTGAGTCAGATTGGAGTTCAACTCTTACAGTTGAGTTCCCAGATGACTTGAATAATGTTCTTAACGAGAATGACTTCATATTAAAAGAAGCTACTAAAGAAGATTTAAGAGTTACTGTACAAAATGATTTATCAGCTAAAGGATTAGATGAACATTTATCAGAACAGTTAACACTTAATAATGTTACTTATCATCACTCAGCAGATAAGATATTATCTGGATTTAGAGATGAAAACGGTATAGCCATTGATTTATTCCAATATCTAAATAAACTTGAAACTAGAGTTAGATCACTTGAAGAGAAAATCAAGAGAACTAAAGGTGAACTTGAAGTTGTCATTTTCAGAAATAATGAACAGTTTGTTGTTAAAAATGGTGCTGAGATGACATTCTTTGTTGAGTGTGAGGATTACTTAGATAATTTTACTGCTGCTGGTGTACCAACTGGTCGTGTTTATCAAAACAACATTTATGTAGTTAAAGATTTCTTATTAAAGATAAGAAATAAATCAGTTGAGAGTCCACTTGGTCTTTTATCAAATAGAACATATGCTTCAACTTCTAACTCAGATGTTTATAACACAAGTAGTCCACAAGTTTTCTGGGTTAACCAATTGAATGAGCTAGTTATAGATAACTCAACTGGTACTACAAGAACTCAAAAAGATAATCAGTTTATATGGGCTGTCAATTTTGATTCAGTAAATCAAACTACTTTGACTAAATTAGCTGATAATATTGGTAACAACTTTACTACAGCTGGTAAGAACTCAATTACAAATGTTTTATCATCTAATGAATATAACATGGGTTATTCTGAAAATTCAATTCTATCGTTTATTGGTAATAATAATTCTTTATTAGATCCAGCTAAATGGATCGATACGAATGTTAGTGTTGCGTCTACAACAAAGTTGCTTACTTCAGTGCATCCACAAATTCAAGGTTTTGATAAAATACAAGAAACTAATTTTGAGAAAACTAAATCGATTAGTGGTGGGGAACAGAATGATATTGATATTCCAATCAATATCTATTTCAAAATGAACTCTTTAGACCCATCAACAAGTGGACTAAACTATCAATATGTCAACTTGAATGGATCGACTACAACAGTAAGACATATTAAGAAACTAAAATTCTTGTTAGAGAATGAGGTAGATAATAGACCATTTGTTTTCACAGTTAGATTCAATATAAATAGAGCTAAAGTAGCTTTGAAGAAAACAATAGCTTCTACACCAACACAATTAATCTCAAATAGATAATGAAGAGTCACGCAATACTTCGAACTAATGTTGGTCTAACAACGAATGTTAAATTGGTTGTAGGTAGTACTTATAGCTTATATTGTGATGCTATCATATCAAATACTGAATTATCTTCTACTAAATATAGAAAGATGCAATTCAATAAGAATAACTATTGGGATGAAATCGTACCTTATTTCTTTAGAGACACTCCTTATGATATCGCTTTTCATATAAAATATGATAATGATAGTGATAATATGTATACTGACTTTTCTAATCAGTATGATGACTTGTATCAGTATGGGGCAAGGAACATTATAGAAAATAAAGATTATAGTGAAGAGTATGAGTATTTTGCACCTCTTTATATCTATAAAAATAATTTACCAACTAATTTTATAATATTCAGAATCGATGGTCCAGGACTAACTACAATTAATAAAGATAACTTCAAAGAAGAAATCATTAAAAAATTAAAGTGTGTTAAGATTTTCGACCTTACGAGGAATTCACCACTTGGTGAATGGATTGATACTAATATTACTAAAAATAAATCTTATCCGGTTGGTCCTGTTTATATGGATTTTAGAAAGTTAGAGTTTTCTTCTTTCTTTGGTATTGATTATGAAGATGGTGGTTATAGCGAAAAGTCTTTTCTTTTAGAATCAACTTTACAGTATGAGCAAACATTTCATGATTTTGAAAAATTTGTATTTGATAACTTTAAGAACAATAAGTTAGTTTTTCCACATATAATAAACTTCAGTTTTTTATTTGATGACACACCAGCAAGTCCTACTTCGATTAGAAAGTGGTCGCTTAATAGATACTTAGGATTTTATTTAGATAGTTTAGAATTCGTTAAGTATGTTGCTCCTTACACTCTTCCAAGCCTGAAACCCGATGTTATTATAGATCAGTATAATCTACTTTATAGTCAAAGTGAAATATATCCATTTAATGAAATTTTACCAGACGACAAAATTATTTATGTTGAAATTGCTGGTGATTTTTACAAACTGGAGAAGTTTTTAGAATTTCAAACAACTAGTACTCAACCTGTACAAGTTTCACCGAATTCATTTGTTGAAGAGTCAGTTACTCCTACTCTAACAAAGTATAAAATAATTAGTAATATTAGATTAGCTGGAAGACAATCTGAGCTAAATCAAAATTTAGTTTCTATATCAAGTTCATTAGGTGTAAATTCATTAAAATTCTATGATGGAACTGTTTTTAACATTGAAAATTTCGATGATGCAGATGTTTGGATGATTGAGATAGGTGGTGTTTATCATAACATAATTAAAACTGATGGTGAATATTATATTAATTCAGATTATGCTTTCGAACAGTCTTTAGATAAGTTTGACTATTATGTAAATGATCCAGATCCTAATTATAGAAAATCTATAAGTTTGATTGTTGATGCTGAAAATGATATTAAGAAGTTTGGCATATACAAGTTGAAGTTTTCTGATATAAAAGACTTTGACTTAGATATTATAGATACTCAGTTTTCTAAACACGAATATATTAAGAAAGACCAACTTACATTTACAGATGAAACTAAAATGTATAGTGTTAATCAACAGTCAAATTCTTTTCCAAAGACTTTTGATGATTTCAAAATCAATGGTAAAGTTGTTAATATTCCAGCATCTAGTGAATACACTGCTAATGGTGAAACATTTCAAATACTTGATGATGAATTAACAACTCTTTGGAGAAAAAATGCAGAAAGAGTTAAATGGGGATATCAGAATTCTATTTCATCAAATGATTATCCTTATTTGTTAAATAACTCTTTTGCAGCAGAAGACTTTAATAGAACTACAAATCCTTACGATCCTGTACCAAGTAGAGTCGAAAGAAACTTAGATTACTTTTTAACTATTGATCCAGAGTCAAATGACTTTACACATCATAGTCTACATGTTATAGATGATCAAGAAATTACATTTTTAGACATTGTGACATTCTCTAGTACTCGGATTAAAATTACTGGAATCTCATCCCCGGGATCATTCGGTGCTAGAGACCAGATTCAAATAATTCAAAATGACGGATATACTAATGCAGATTACAATACATATAGTTTTGTCGAATCAATGATTTTTGAAAATGGTGGATATAGTATAATTGCAAAGGTCACACCAAGTGGACCAAATGACAGTCCAGTAGGTGGTAAATTAGTAAATACAGCAAGAAGCTGTTTTAATGTAGAAAAGTATCTTAACTATTTTAATTATGATCAAGATTATTTTTCTTACTTTTTTGGTAAAAGAATGAGTTTTGATTCAGGAAGCGATGTAGTAAACTCAAAAAAATGGTCTTACTTTAATACTGGTGATAACTATACTCCCAACACGACTTTATTTAGAGGATTGAAGTTTAATCTGTATGATGTAGACGGTATTAAAATTACTGATGGTAAAATTGATGCGATTAATATTAAAAGTAATAATAATTATGATGGTTACAAATTTTCTATTTTATTGAGTAAGAATAACTTTACAGTTCGTTCAAGTGAATCTAATCTTAATACTGGTCAACTAACATTTAGAGGTAGTACTAGCTTAGTTCCAAAAATAATTGAAGAATGGAAACACGACAAACTTTATCTTAAAAACGATTGGGTTTTATTTAACAATACAATATATGAATGTCAATCAACAACATCACAAATAACTGATCCAAATATTTTTCCATATAACTCTTCTGATTGGGTTATAGAAGGAACTATCACTATATTTTGGTCTCCAACTAGAGATGGTTCAAATGAGTCCAGTGCTAATAACATGTTTACCGTACCGTCTAATTCTGCTTTTGGTGGAACTAATGGTGATTTTCCTCCACTAGTATATAATGAAGGTGAGTATTACTACTCTTCATGTGCATCAGGATGTAATTTCTGGACTCCAAATACCACCTATAATCAAGATGATACTATTTTATATAAAAATAAAATTTGGAAAGCTAACAAACCAACAAGTCAACCACCGGTGACTGGTAATTCTTATGTGGATGAAAATTCTAATATAACACAATACTGGTCTGAGTCTCCTGACTCACTTAGTTTATGGACAGTAGTATCACTTTGGGATTCTACTAAGGATTACAATTTATCATCTAGTTGGAGTGGGAATTTTGTTTTTGGTCATTATGTAATATATGAAGATGTTGTTTACCTTACAACATCACAAACTACACAAATCGGTGTTATACCACCACTTGATCCTAATTGGAAAAGATTTTATAGTATGATACCTGATACTAATTATAGTTATAGTAATAGTATTAATAGGAATTCAATTATATTCATGAATAATAGGTTTTACTATATTCAATTTCAGGGATCTCTCGAGAATGGTATTTGTATCTATATAAATAAAAAATACAAGAATGTGCTCGTAAATATATTTATAGATGATAACACATATATTAAATACATAATTAGTGGTGGTTCTCCTCAAACTGTTTCAGATGAAATATCAAGAACTAATAGAGATGATTTATACAGTGATATGTTTTCAAAACTTACTGCACAGAATTTCATGTCATCACTTAATGATCTAACTAACAAATATGGATTCTCTGATTTAGTTAAATATGTTATAGTAAACGAAGACACAAGCTTAAATATTTACGACTTCAATAACTTAAATAGTATTGGTAGTCTACCTGTACTACTAACATGTGAAGGTCCAGACGAATTATTAACTTATATAAAGTCGAATGAAGTTGAACCAGTGAGTCTTAGTAAGAGTGAAATTAAAATCAAGAGACAATTGGATGATGGTGATATTAATTCACTTTCACAATTAAATCATTTTTCTGACAAAAATCTTGGTGTTAAGATTAAAAAGAAAACTACCGAGCCTTTGAAGATACCTAATTATTCTGGTTTGGAAAATGAAATCTATAATAGACTTTATAGACATAGTGGTTATTATTCACCAATTTTTAATGATATTCCTTTATTTAAAGCACCATCATTAACACAAAGTTTTGGTAATTATCTTTTTGATACAGAATTGACAGCTTTTGGTCAAATAAGAGAAAGAATTGTAAGTAAAGTAAATAGAAGCCAAAATATTTTGAAACTAAAGAACAATCCTGATAAAAAGTCTGTTTATCCAATGGTAGATGAATTCGGATATCATGTGGTTGATTTCTTTATATTCAAATCTACTTGGGACTATGAGTATCACTATGAGTGTGTAGAAGTTCCACAAGTTGAACCAGCAATTGCAAATAAATCATTAATATTTAAGTTACCACAAACTGGTTCAAATTCAAGCAATAATAAATTATTATAATGAGAAGAAAGTATATAAGTCCAGAGTTTGATTATGTAAAAGTACATGGTACTTTTAATATGGTTGAAGAAAGTTCATTTTTTGGATCTAAAATGTTAGAAATTGAAGATTCGATTATGATACAAGATGAAAATCTTGTTTATTATCAACTAGATAATGGTGAACAATTAGATTTAAATTCTGAAAGTAATCTACCACAAATTGTATTTGATACTGTCATTGAAAAACAAACGAATCATAGATTATTTTTAGACGATGCTCAAACCGAAGAGCAGAAAAATGCAGAAGCAAGGTGGATTTTAGACATTGAACTTCAATCAATATTGAGAAATTATTTGTTTGCTACATTAAAAACTTACAGAACATTTGAAGGTGTTAGAAATAACATGACAGTAAATAACAATGTTAATGCTGCAATAAGAAGTTATATAGATAATAATGTATTAAACAGATATAAGTTTTCTAAAGTTGAGATTTATTATCAAAGTGCTGACTTACTGACATTAGATGGAATTAAATATAATAATCAGTATGATGCTAGTATTGAAACTCCTGAAACTTTATTAACAAAGTTCGAGACTGAAACTGATGCAAACGAACTGGATATAAGAATAAAATTCTATCAGGATAAACCAGCTAATAGATTTGCTTTTAGTTATTATTTTAATCTTTATTTTGAAAAACTTTGATTTGAACTTTCAATATACCCATTATGGAGAATAATGAAAAAATTTATCAAAATCTAATTATAATTCTTAAACTATTTAAGAACAGACCTTATCATTTAGCTAAATATCTTATTGACAATAACGCTTTCACTGATGAATTTAAAGTCAAATTAGAAAAAAGTGATAAATTAGGTGAGTTAAGTAAAGATGAGTTAAAATCATCTGTTAAAACACTTTACTTTGTTGATATTTCTCAAATGACAGATTATTTCAACTCTTTGACTGATGAGAAAGCAGACTCAAAGAAATCAAAAGATGTAATTACTAAAGAACTCAATGAAAAATTGGATCAATGTCTTAAAGAAGAAAAGTACGAGGATGCAATTAGAATTAGAGATTATATGACTAAGAATAACATCCCAAGAAATAATTTTTAATTAATAATAAACTTTTAACACTAAACGAATAGAAATATTCATAACTCTCTTAAAAAAAAATATATGGGTAAAAAATTAAAGTACGATCCACGAATGATGGATTTTGATGATGTTGATGTTCTCGATGTAAATGCAGTCGAAGCTTATCAACAAGAAAGACAAAAAATGGCATCTCTATACGATGCTTATGAAATGAGAACACCAATACAAGGTGCTGTAATGAATGTGAAATATGTAGGTATTTCTGGTGATTCTTTCACTTTTGACGGTGGATTCAAAGATTATGTTCGAATTGAAAACCGACCAAGTGAAGCTAAATATTTGAAAAATACAAATATCGGTGAATCAATCGATGTTTTGATTAGTGAAGTTGATGAAAACGATTATTTAATCAAAGGAAGTTTATCTGAACTTTATGAGTCTAAAGCAAGAGCTAGCCTCACTAACTTAGAAGAAGGAGTTTCAGTCACTGCTCATGTCAAAGAACTTACTCCAGCTGGATACGCAGTTGAAATTCAGTATGAAGGTGTTACTCTACCAGGATTTATGCCAAATACATTAGCTGGTATCAATAAGTTATCATCACCTGAGACAATTGTTGGTCAAACTTTTGAAGTAATGATCGAATCTTTTGCTAAAGAAGAAGGAACTTACATTGTGAGCCGTAGAAAATATCTACAAACTCTTATTCCACAAGCTATCAAAGAACTTGAGTATGGAGTTGTTTACACTGGTAATGTAACTGGTACAACTCAGTTCGGAGTATTCGTTGAGTTCAACGATTGTTTGACTGGTATGATTCACAAGACTAATATCGTTCCAGAATGGGCAGATCGTATTCACCAAATCACACCTGGATTCCAAATCCAATTCTACATCAAAGAAATCATTAAAGATAAGATTATCTTGACACAAATTCTTCGTGAGTCTTTGTGGGACACTATCAAAGTTGGTCAAACAATTGATGGTAAAATCAAAGATATGAAACCTTTTGGAGCTCTTGTTATTCTTGATGAAGAAACAAACGGTTTGATTCACACATCTGAATTAGAAAAGACTTCAAAGAAGTTCAACGCTGGTGATGATGTAAAAGTAAAAATTATCGCTGTTGATAGATCAGCAAGAAAGATTTTCCTTTCAGTTGCTAAATAAACAGATTTAGTTTTTACAATTAAAAGTCCTGATTATTTCAGGACTTTTTTGTTTTAAATAAATATAAAATCTAATGGCAAGAACAAAACACCTATCTGATAAGAAAAAACAATTTGGTCAGTATATGACACCACTTAATTTATCTCACGATATCTTAAATAATTTATCATTTTCAAAGTCTGATAAAGTACTCGAACCTTGTTTTGGAGACGGCTCTTTTCTTATTTTTTTAATTGAAAAGTTCTTATCACTATACAACGGTACAATTGAACAAAAGTTAGATTACATACTAAACTATAATATCTGGGGATATGAGATCGATCAAGAATATTATGACTCTTGTTTAACTAAAATACACGAAAAATGGGGATATCTACCACTTAAACATAATCTATATTGTTTTGACTTTTTAATAGCAGATATCCGAGTTGAATTTGATTACATAATTGGAAATCCCCCATTCGGTGGTACAATTAATATTCAATATCAATCAGATTTAGAGAAAATTTATGGAAGAAGAAATGGACTCAAGATAAAAAAAGAAACCTACTCTTATTTTATCGTGAAGTCA
>JACCDW010145413.1_pt1 | contig 14569 bp, 7 predicted proteins | sample 7449781 | NCBI WGS metagenome assembly JACCDW01 (sample SAMN15323449, study PRJNA562643) | freshwater metagenome | isolation source: river surface water | place: USA:Blue River Watershed | collected 2017-08-18
GGACCAATGGAACAAACGGTACTTCAGGTACGAACGGAACCAATGGATCAAGTGGGACAAACGGAACATCAGGCACTAACGGTACTAATGGAACAAATGGTACGAATGGGACTAGCGGAACAAATGGAACCAACGGTACAAGCGGGACAAATGGAACTTCGGGTACTAATGGAACCAATGGAACCTCAGGAACAAATGGTACTAGCGGTACAAATGGTACAAATGGTACAAGCGGTACAAATGGCACATCAGGGACTAATGGAACATCAGGGACTAATGGAACATCAGGTACAAATGGAACCAATGGATCAAGTGGAACAAACGGCACATCAGGTACAAATGGAACTTCGGGAACTAACGGAACGAACGGAACTTCGGGTACAAATGGAACTAGCGGTACAAATGGTACCAATGGAACAAACGGTACTTCAGGTACGAACGGAACCAATGGATCAAGTGGAACAAACGGCACATCAGGGACTAATGGAACAAATGGTACCAGTGGAACCAACGGCACTTCAGGAACCAATGGAACATCAGGGACTAATGGAACATCAGGAACTAATGGGACTTCTGGTACAAATGGAACAAACGGTACATCAGGAACTAACGGCACTAGTGGTACAAATGGAACAAATGGTACTAGCGGTACGAATGGAACATCGGGTACTAACGGCACAAATGGTACTTCAGGGACTAACGGAACAAACGGGACTTCCGGCACTAATGGAACTTCCGGTAATAGCGGAACGAATGGTACTTCCGGAACTAACGGCACTAATGGTTCGAGCGGAACCAACGGAACATCAGGTACTAGCGGAACAAACGGAACCTCAGGAACTAATGGAACTTCGGGGACTAACGGAACTTCGGGGACTAACGGAACTTCGGGGACTAACGGAACATCAGGCACTTCACCTGTTGTGTCCGGAACAAACAACGATATATTAACATCTAACGGTTCTGGAGGTATAGTTGCCGAATCAGGATTTACATACGACGGGTCAGCTAAAATTTTAACTTTAACTTCAAGTTATAGTAAAGTTAACACAAAAACTTATACGGGAATATCAACTGATCAAATAGTCGATACTTTTGATGTTGGGTTTGGTTGTTCTGCAATTTTTGAGTATTGTGTTACAGAATCAGGAGGGGCTAAACGTATGGGACAAATATTTACAACATGGGATTCATCAAGTGCAGTATTTACAGATTTCTCGTCTCCTGACTTGAATGGTTCTACGGCTAATATAGTATTTAAAGCTCAAGTTAGTGGTTCTGATTTTGAATTAATTACCGGTATATCTTCAGGTACTTGGGATATTCTTTTATCAACAAGAATAATATTCTAATCTTTAATTTTTAAGTTATACAAATAAACTTTGTTTATTGAGTATTTATTTAATAGTAATAAAAACAAAGGGTTTTCTTTTGGATAGGGAAAAAAGAAAAAATTTATGGCTAACGAATTTGTAGCAAGACGTGGTATTATATCTTTAGGTGGTGTTTCTTACCCTTATTCGGGTGTTGGGAACACATATCTTATTAATAGTGATAATTATTTTATTGATTGTACGGGTAGTACTTCTTTTAACGTAACTCTTCCAACTGCCGTAGGTAATTCAGGAAAAACCTTCATAATAAAAAACAGTGGTTCAGGTGTAATTACTGTACAAACAACATCAAGTCAGACAATTGATGGTTCTTTAACAAAAACTTTAAATCAATATAACAGTTTATACGTTCAAAGCAATGGGTCCAATTGGTTAATCGGAGGGGTTGATGGAACATCAGGTACTGGCGGAACAAACGGTACATCAGGTACTAACGGAACTAGCGGTTCATCAGGTACAAACGGGACTAGCGGAACGAATGGTACTTCCGGAACATCGGGAACCAATGGTACGTCGGCAACTAATGGGACATCGGGTACAAACGGAACAAATGGTACATCTGGTACTAATGGTACAAACGGAACATCCGGAACTAACGGAACAAGTGGATCTTCAGGTACAAATGGTACATCTGGAACTAACGGGACTAATGGATCATCAGGAACTAATGGTACAAATGGATCAAGTGGAACAAACGGTGCATCAGGTACAAACGGTACTAATGGAACAAGTGGGACTAACGGATCATCAGGAACAAATGGTACTAATGGTACTAGTGGAACTAATGGAACATCGGGCACTAACGGCACAAATGGAACCTCAGGTACAAATGGTACTAGTGGGACTAATGGTACCAACGGAACGTCAGGTACTAACGGGACTTCAGGTACTAACGGGACAAATGGTTCAAGCGGTACCAGCGGTACGAATGGTACTAGCGGTTCTTCAGGTACTAATGGAACCTCAGGAACAAACGGAACATCAGGATCTTCAGGTACTAACGGAACTAGCGGTACTAATGGTACTAGTGGAACAAATGGAACATCAGGTTCAAGTGGTACAAATGGAACTTCAGGAACTAATGGAACAAGTGGTTCTTCAGGTACGAATGGTACTAGCGGAACCAATGGAACTTCAGGCTCGTCGGGTACAAATGGAACTAGCGGTACTAATGGTACATCAGGATCGAGCGGTACGAATGGAACAAACGGTACTAGCGGTACAAATGGTACATCAGGGACTAACGGTACTTCAGGTACAAATGGAACATCAGGATCAAGCGGAACAAATGGAACTTCTGGTTCTTCAGGTACGAATGGTACTAGTGGATCATCAGGAACTAACGGTACTTCAGGTACAAATGGAACATCAGGATCAAGCGGAACAAATGGAACTTCTGGTTCTTCAGGCACTAACGGAACCTCAGGATCTTCAGGTACAAACGGTACCAGCGGAACAAGTGGAACTAACGGTACTTCGGGTACTAATGGTACTAGCGGTTCATCAGGTACAAACGGTTCTAGTGGAACGAATGGTACATCAGGTACTAGCGGTACAAACGGAACTTCGGGAACAAGAGGAACAAACGGAACCAATGGTTCAAGTGGGACATCAGGCACAAATGGTACTTCAGGTACAAGTGGTACAAATGGAACCTCAGGTACTTCAGGTACGAGCGGAACAAACGGCACGAACGGAACAAACGGCACGAGCGGAACAAACGGCACGAGCGGAACTAATGGAACTTCGGGAACAAACGGTACTAGCGGCACAAACGGTACAAATGGAACTTCAGGAACCAATGGAACAAGCGGTACGAATGGTACAAGCGGCACTAATGGAACAAACGGGACTTCTGGTACGAATGGAACTAACGGTTCATCGGGCACAAACGGAACTTCAGGTACAAATGGAACAAGTGGTGTAAATGGAACAAACGGCACTTCAGGTACAAATGGAACTTCAGGTACGAATGGTACATCAGGTTCAAGTGGAACAAATGGAACTAGCGGCACAAACGGAACATCAGGTTCAAGTGGAACAAATGGAACGAGTGGATCTTCAGGAACAAACGGAACAAGTGGTTCGTCAGGGACAAATGGAACTAGTGGGTCTTCAGGAACTAATGGAACAAGCGGTACGAATGGAACTAGTGGGTCTTCAGGAACAAATGGTACTTCAGGTACAAATGGTACTTCAGGTACAAACGGAACTAACGGTACTTCAGGATCAAGTGGAACAAATGGAACATCAGGTTCGTCAGGGACAAATGGTACTAGTGGAACTAACGGAACTAGCGGAAGTTCAGGAACAAATGGCACTAGCGGAAGTTCAGGTACAAATGGTACTAGCGGAACAAATGGCACATCAGGAACTAGAGGTACAAATGGTACTTCCGGTACAAATGGTACTAGCGGAACGAATGGAACATCAGGAACTAACGGTACAAATGGTACTTCCGGTACAAATGGTACGTCAGGGACTAATGGAACCAATGGTACATCCGGAACAAACGGTACGAGCGGAACTAATGGCACATCAGGAACGAATGGAACAAACGGTACTAACGGAACATCAGGCACTAACGGAACAAATGGTACAAGTGGAACTAACGGTACATCGGGAACAAATGGTACTTCGGGCGTAAATGGTACTTCAGGTACAAACGGTACAAATGGGACATCAGGAACAAATGGTACAAGTGGAGTATCACCAACTGTACCTGGATCCAATGACCAAGTTTTGACATCTAATGGTGCTGGAGGGATAGTTGCGGAATCACTTCTTACTTTCAACGGAAGTGCTTTAAATTTATTATATCAGGCGGGAGATGAAGGAGGTGAACTATTTTTCAATAAACCTGTAACTAACACCACAATTAACACAGGTATTAATATTGATGTCTACCAAAGTAAAATAAGAGTTTTTGAAAGTGGGGGGACAAATAGAGGTGGATATTGGAATATTGGTGATTTAGCTGCGGGTGTTGGTACTAACTTGTTAAGTGCTGGTACTTCAGGTACAAACGGTACAAGCGGAGTGAACGGAACATCAGGGACAAATGGAACTAGTGGGGTGAATGGTACATCAGGAACAAACGGTACCAATGGTACAAGTGGTACTAACGGAACTAGTGGTAATTCAGGTACTAACGGAACTTCGGGGACTAATGGTACAAATGGAACATCAGGAACCAATGGTACATCAGGTTCAAGCGGAACGAATGGTACTTCAGGAACCAACGGTACAAGCGGTAACTCAGGAACTAATGGTACCAGTGGAACTAACGGAACGAGCGGTACAAATGGTACTTCAGGTAATAGCGGAACGAATGGAACGAGCGGTACGAATGGGACATCAGGTTCAAGCGGAACTAACGGCACTTCGGGTACGAATGGGACATCAGGTTCAAGCGGAACTAACGGCACTTCGGGGACTAGAGGTACAAACGGGACAAATGGTACTTCAGGTACGAACGGTACTAGCGGTACAAATGGTACTTCAGGTAATAGCGGAACTAATGGGACTAGTGGGACTAATGGAACATCAGGTACGAACGGTACATCAGGTAATAGCGGAACTAATGGTACTTCGGGTACAAATGGAACTTCGGGCACTAATGGAACAAATGGGACTAGTGGCACAAACGGAACATCAGGTACAAATGGAACTTCGGGCACTAATGGAACAAATGGATCAAGTGGTACGAATGGAACTTCAGGAACAAATGGATCAAGTGGTACAAACGGGACATCGGGTAATAGTGGAACAAATGGAACTAGTGGTACCAATGGTACTTCAGGTACAAATGGTACATCAGGCAATAGTGGTACCAATGGCACTAGCGGAACTAATGGAACGAGCGGTACTAGAGGCACTAACGGAACGAATGGAACTAGCGGTACCAATGGTACTTCAGGCACAAATGGAACGAATGGATCGAATGGTACCAATGGTACTAGCGGAACTAACGGGACATCAGGTAATAGTGGAACAAATGGAACTAGCGGCACTAACGGAACAAGTGGAACGAATGGTACTTCAGGAACCAACGGTACAAGCGGTAACTCAGGAACAAACGGAACTTCTGGTACGAATGGCTCGTCAGGTACAAACGGAACAACAGGTATTGACGGCATTGATGGGTCTAATTCAGGAAGATGGAGGTTTAATAGTAGTGTAACGGCACCTGGTGATCCAGGATCAAGTTATTTTGCAACTGATAATGCGACTCTTGGAAATATTTCTGAAATATCAATACATAGTACCGATTATTATTCTAACAGCTTTAAAGACTGGCTTATATTACTTAAAGATTTTATTGATAATGGTAATAGTCCAATTATGCAAATAACAGAAGTTGGTAATAATTCAGTAATCGCGACATTCAATTTAGATTTAGCAACCAATAATACTTCATATTTTGACTATAGAGTTAGTAATATGATTGTAGCATCAGGAACTTTAACCAACGGTAATTTATATACCATATCTTGGGTTGTGAATGGTACAAACGGAACCAATGGAACAAGCGGTACCAATGGTACTTCAGGTACTAACGGAACTAGTGGTAATTCAGGAACAAACGGTACATCAGGAACTAACGGAACTAGCGGTACCAATGGTACATCAGGAACTAGAGGTACAAACGGAACCAATGGAACAAGCGGTACAAATGGTACATCAGGGACAAATGGAACTAACGGAACTTCAGGTACAAATGGCACTAGTGGAACTAACGGTACATCAGGAACCAACGGTACAACCGGAACATCAGGTACTAATGGTACAAGCGGTACTAATGGTACATCAGGAACTAATGGTACAAGCGGCACTAATGGGACTTCAGGGACTAACGGAACATCAGGTTCAAGTATTGTTATAAACAACAATACCGATAACTATTTAGTTACTGCAACAGGGACAGCGAATACCATTCAAGGAGAGGCGAGAGCCACTTTTGATGGTGAAATGATGACTTTAAATAAATCGGTACCAAATGTTACTCCTAATTTAAGTTTAAACTCAAGTATAACTAATAGTGGTGATGCGTATATTAGATTTGTAGGTGCGAGTGGTTCTCATTCTTACGCATTTGGTACTGACGTTTCTGCTGGACCTGACAGTTTAGTATTATCTTACGCGGCGAGCTCAACAGCAGTTATAGGTACAAACAATAGATTAATTTTAACTACAGGAGGTAATTTTTCAATACCTGGTAGTTTAGAAATTGGTTCTTCTTCGGCACCTACATATACTTTAGACGTAAGTGTTGCAAGAACTTTGGATTTAATAGCCGCTAGAGTTGAAAACTCATCCGCTGAAGGGTTATATATTGTACCTTACGCAAATACCGGCTCATATAATAATAATACGGTAGTTGGGGACGTAGTTTTGGTGGGTACCCCATCAGAAAACTTCACCATCGGTGCGAATGCATCAAACGCTGGGTTTAGATTTGCAAATGCATCAAATACAACTTCTACAGTAGGTAATTTACATTTGATAGGGACTGCAGGTACTTTAGGATATGCAACAGGTGCGGGTGGAAGTGTAAACCAAACAGGTGGTGGTAAAAATACAGGGGTTACTTTAAACCGACCAACAGGTACTATTACAATGACATCATCAACACTAAACGCAAATACAACAGTGACTTTTACATTAACAAATAGTACAATAGCAGCAACAGATATAGTTATAGTACAACACACCTCTGTTGGTACTAACGGAGCCTACGTATGTAATGCATTTCCTGCCGCTGGCTCTGCAACCATAGCAGTTAGAAACATCACGGCAGGTAACTTAACCGAAGCCATAGTGCTGCGATTTGCCGTAATAAAAAGTGCTAACACATAATTTTAAAAAATTAGTAATATGAAAAAAAACACGATAAATATTTTTTTAAAAGACATAAACGATATTACTGTTGGTGGTGTTTATGGGTATATGAATATTAATGTTACTATTTGTAAAAGAGAGTCATTAGGTGAACCGATTGAAACAACACCAATCGTTGGAGAGTTTAGTTTTTTTAGTGAAATATATTCTTTTGAATTGGAAAATGACTCAACCGTAGGTTTGGCTTCTGTGGATATTAGTGATATCATCAATACTACTTTGTTCAACAAATATTATGTAAATTACACTAAAGAATTTGCATTAGGATTAAGAGTCGAAGTTTTAACTAAAGAAACCAACATTGAAGAGGTAACTTATTTATCAAGTTCAGAAACATATTTATCGGATTTTAAAGTTATTAAAGATGAATTATCAAAAGAACTCGTGTTTTCTTTTGAACCTGTTTTTTTAGGTTCACAAACATTAAGTACAACATCAGACAGTAAAATAGTAGATTTCAAAGAAATTAGAGCCCAATATTTAAAGGCAGAATACGAGTATGAAAGAGCTAAAAAACAATATGAACTATCTTTAGTAAATAATAGCGTTGTTTTATTCGCACCAAATGGTTATGAACCAAAAAGTCCAAATCAAATTATAACTCGTTGTTTAGAATTTCAGGAAGGAACAATATTACCGGCACTTGACTATTATAAAAGAACAGAAAAAACAATAGAATATAGATTCATTAATGAAATTAATGAGAATATAAAATATATTTCGGGAATGTATCAAAATATAACTTTAGATGACGGAGAAGGTATCCCATACCAAAGAATTTAATAATTCTTTATATACACAATAACTTCACAATAATATTCAATGAAATGTTCGTTGAACAAATCCCATTTTATATCGACACCATCAACTGAAAAAACTTCATAATTTTCAAATTGTGTTAAAATATTATCTCTAAAATATCTGAATTTTTGTTTGTGTTCATCGGATCTTAAATGCCATTCACCTACAATTTTTTTAACATTTTGTTTAATATATGGTAAATTTTCTTGATTAAAAATAAAATATTCTCCACCCTCACAATCAGTTTTTATAAAGTCAATTTTTTTCAAACCATAAAGATTTATAAGTTTTTGAAAAGTTATTGTCTCCATATGTGTTTCACCACCAAACAACTGATCATGTTCAATATAACCATTTCTATCACTAATACCTTTATTAATGTGAGTTACAGGATAACCTATCGTATTTCTAATTAAAGAGGTAAATTCACTTTCACTTGGTTCGATACAAAAAACATGTTTTGGTTTTTTATCTAAAATTGAATATGTAAATGGTCCAACACTAGATCCGATATCTAAAACAATATCCCCCTCTTCTACTTCAAAAAACTTTTCATACAATCTTTGTTCAAATATTTCATTGTACATTGTGTATTTGTGGTATTCACCACCTTCTCTATTTGTGTCCATCCAACCCCAATCAAAATTACCCAAAGGATTAACTTTTATAATTTTATTTATTTCATTTATAACCATTTGAGATGATATTTGTTTTGAACATTCAAATTGTCTATCAGTTCCTTTATGTAAAGGACACCAATTCCAATCGCCAGCATCGAATTTTTCTTTATTAAAACATCCGTGACAAACGCTTTCATTTATAACTCTATACGTATCAAGAGTTGTTTCTGCCCATTTTTCACTAAAACCTGAAATTAACACTAATGGTAATTTACAAGCCCACGCCAACCAACTTAATCCTGACCCTAACCCAATGAAAAATTCACAGGTAACTAAATCATCTATGACTTCCTGTAAAGTACCACCTTTAAATTTAGTCACATTTTTAGGGTGGAAATTACCCATATATCCGTCACCTTCTTTTGAATAAATTACACATTCATAACCCAAATTGTTTAAATAGTCGACAACTTCTTGCCATCCATTTGGGTTATTCCAATACTTAGCTTGTGCTGTCGAATGTATACCAATACCTACTTTTTTACTTTTTTGTACTTCAGGTAAATTTAACTCAGGTCTAATTTCTTTATATTCTAAACCTAAAATATCAGTTGCGGTTTTTTGTAATGGTTGAGTCCTTACGTCATTTTTATGAATATCAGTATTCAAACTACCGTCCTCGTTGAAGAACCACCCAATTTGATATTGTGCAAATATATTATTTACAGGCATTCCCGGATTAACAAACTCTATTTCAGGGTATTGATTTTCAAATAACTCATTCATAAAAGTTGACACAATTAATTGGCAATTGTGTTTTTTTCTAAACTCCTCACAATAAGGAATCCACGCCATGGTGTCCCCTAATGATTTTGATGCAAATGATATGTAAACTCGTTTGTTTGTTAAAATTAAAGTATAATTATAAACAAGATTATCGTTTTCTTTTACCTCAATTCTCCAATTAGTGTAATATTGTCTGTTTAATTTTACCCAATGATTAATTGGTTGTTGGTTGTTATAAATAATATTATTAAAATCATCATAAAAGGTTATATCAAAATTATTTTGACTATTACCCAATATTTCAAAGAAAGGATTTACAACAAAATGACAATTAAAAGTATAATCATTTTCTAATTTACTGTTAGCCATTTTATTTGATTTTAACACATTTTCATAAAAATTAATTAATTCCTCACCAAAATCATTTTGTTTTTCTATTATATACCCTTTTTCATTTGATATTAATTCTAATAAAGTATTTTTTATTTCTTCACAATTATCTGACAAAATTGGTGTTATGTAATTATCAAACATTCCTAAATATTGGTTTAGGTTTCTTGTTAAAATTTTTAAACCATAGTTTACCGCTTCCCTGATAACTAAAGGGTTACATTCCCATGTAGAATTAAACATCAAAACATCCGAAGCAGTCATGAATTTATCCACATCAGTTCTTTCACCCCATACCGTAACATTTTTTGGTAAATTTTCCATTATTGGTTTCCAATACTCCTCAAAGTTTGGAGCTTGGTTTCCTATAAAATGAAAGTGTATGTCAGGGTGAGTATTTTCAATTAACCTTGCAACTTCAATACCCTCTTTTTGATTTTTACCTGATGTCCATAACCCAACATTTAAAACGTGAGTCTTCATTGGATCCATACCAAGTTCTTCTCTTAATTCTATTTTTTTTAAAAGTGGTATTTTATGTTCATCGTAGTGAATTTCAAGTTCTTCTAAAATTGGTTTTACTTTATCTTCATAAGGGTACATCAATAATCCTTTTGGCGATGGTGTGTTTTTAAAAGAATATTCTTGATGATATGGAGTCACTAAACAATAATAATCTGGATGTAATTTCTTTTTACTATTAGCATCAAACCAAACATTGTGACAAGTTTCTACAATTTTCCAAGTTCTGAAGTTATCATAAATTTGATTTAATAAATCAAAAGGTACAGAATTAAAACTTTCAAACGCTTCAGGTATTTCTTCTGCGTGTAAAATATCGATATTATTATTTTTTAATATATCAATTAATTGATATTTTTTTTCAATTTCAGTTGTACCACCTAATGTCCAAAAATGATTAGAACCTAAAAGTTCTATAATTTTATTTCTTTGGACAACATATGTATCACTAAATTGAGAATATTCCACTAAGAATATTTCAATTTTGTCTTTAAATTTTTGTAGAGATTCAATTCTTTTTAAAACGAATTGTGGCATACCACCTGTAGACAAGTGTGGTGTTAGATAAAGTAACTTAATTTTTTCCATAAAATAAAAATAAAATATTCATCTTAATTGTGAAGTTTCGTAATATTATATTATGAAAAATATTTGTGTTGATGTTACAGGTTGTAGAGCTTTGGGGGATACTCTTTGTGCTACCCCTGTGGTAAGAAAACTAAGTGAGGTTTATAATCAAAAAATGGTTGTTATCTCACATCACAGCGAAATTTTTGACGGCTTACCATACGTAGAACAAAGTTTACAATATGACGTAACATTTTACGAACAAATAAAAAATCAATATGAAATGTTTTCAACTTTTGATATTGAATATAAAAGTAATGGTGTTTGTAATAAACATAACACGATGGATATTAGACAACTTCACGCCATTAGTCTTGGTTTTATGTTAACTAAAGAAGAAATGCAATTAGACTATATTCCTTTATCTGATTTTAATATACCTAACTTACCCGATAAATATGTTTTAATACATCCTGTACAAAATTGGAAATCGAGGACTTGGAGTGCTAAAAATTGGCAATTACTAACACAATTACTTAATGAAAAAGGAATTGCCGTAATTTCAGTAGGTAAAGATTCTTCAGAATTAGGAGGTTCAGATGTTGATAAACCAGTATTTAATTTCCCAATAAAATATGGTTTGAATTTAATGAATAAAACAACATTAGATGAAACTTGGAATTTATTAAAAAATTGTTTGTGTTTTGTTACAATGGATTCTGGTTTATTACATTTAGCGGGTACTACTGATTGTGAAATAATACAATTAGGTAGTTCTATAAACCCCGAATTCAGATCACCATATAGAAATGGTAGTCAAGAATATAAATATAGTTATGTTTCAGGTAGTTGTGGTATACACTGTGCGTCTAATATGAAATATGGTGTTAGAGAATGGGGTAGTATTCATGGTGTACCATCTTTAGTTGATTGCTTAGAAAGAAAAGAAAAATTTGAGTGTCACCCTAACGTAATACAGGTATATAAAAAAATTATGAAACTAATTTAGATAATATTTATCTAAAAAAGATGCCAACTTCAAGACCATTTGCATATAACACTGGTTCAAATATTGCCGGTACACAACAGGTAGGTAACATCGCTATAGGGACTCCTACTTCCGGATTCACAGGAAGTCCAAGATGGTGGAATGGTCCGGATGAAGATTTAGGTTATGTTATATGCCAACAAGTACCCTCAAACACCCAACCCGCACCTGATGGGACAACAGGTTCTGTTGGATTTTTTAGATCTCCTTTATTAACCGAAGCATCATTCATACAAATTTCTCAGATTGTTTCAGGTAATCAAACTTTTACTTCAGGAAATAATGCTAAAAATTGGTTGAACAACAATGGTTATTGGACATCTTGGCTTTATACCTACACATATTATAGATGGCAAATAACCAATTCTAAAATTTATCCCCCAAACGCAAATTGCGTACAAGCCTCAGAATTTGTTTTTCAACTAAATGGTGTAGATCAAAGTATGGCTGGTGTAACTGTTACAAACCCTAACGGAAATAACCCTGTTGGTGAAACTGCCCCAAATTTAGTAGATGGTAACCTTAACACAAAGGCATTAGATTTAAATTTTGTGACAAACGGTAATGTGACTAACTTTATATTTCAATTTTCAACCGCAAAATCATTTAATGGTTATAGATGGGCAACCGCCAACGATGAAGAAGGAAGAGACCCTAAATCTTGGACAATTGCTGGTAGTAATGATGGTACGAATTGGACAACTTTACATACCGTATCTAACTTTACGGCAACAACTGCAAGGTTTACATATCAAACTGCACAGACATATTAAAGTATACACGTTCTTTAGAACCAACAATTTGCTTGTACCATTTTTTATCACCGTCTAACCAAACATACGGGTCTTCAGGATTTTCAACCCAACCATGTTTAGAGTAATAATCAAAATCTTTACGTAATAAATTAGCTCTGTGAGACGAGTGAAATTCTTCGTTACCCAACCAATCAGGTAAAATAAACTCACCCTCAATTACTTCATATTCCATTGTGTTTTTAAATCCTCGAGATTTCCAAACATCTAAAGAATCGTTGTAGTATTGTTTAAGTGCATTAACATAGTCTCTCCACATGACACTACATGGGTGATTAACCCAACCTTTATAAGGTTTACCGTCTTTTCTTAATCTACCGGTAATTGCTGAAATAATTTGATAAGCTTCTACTCTTTGCTTACCAAGTCGTTTATTGTCTAATGACTCTAAAGATTTTTTAAAGTCTTCATATGGAAGGAATGTTTGCATAATTACAAATATACAAACATTTATTGACTACACAAATTTTTTTGTAAAAATTTAATTCAATAAATGAAGTATTTTTATTTACATAATCGAATAATAAAGATATATATTTGTATAAAATAAACTAAAACAATAAATTAAAAAATGAAAAAATTATTTTTAATTTCGTTGGTGGTTTTCTCAACAATATCTCTTATGACATCTTGTGGTGAAAAATCATCCACTAAAAATGCAACCGAGGAGGTAAAAAAAGAATGTTGTGACTCAACAAAAAACTCAACATGTAATGTAGTTGATTCTGTAGAGGTTAAGTAATTACAAATTACCTTAAAAAACAAAACCCACTTCAAAAGAGTGGGTTTTTTAATTGGTGGAGGTGGAGGGGCTCGAACCCTCGTCCATAACATCCTGTCAGATAAGGACTACACGTTTAGGTTAACATTTTCTAATGTTCCAAAATAGACGGTTTTTTAAATCCGAACCAACAAACAGATACAATCATATGACCCCCTGATTGTTAGGGGTTGTTCCTTTTCGGGTAGAAACCACACCTTTGTAAAGACTTCTGTTGCTAGGTTATATGTCCACCGACCCCCCGTTTCCGTGCTTATCTTAAGCTACAGTAACTTGCTCAGTTGAAATTAAACCAACCACTGAAAGGTTATCAAGTACGTTGCCGTATATAAATTGAATCAGTTTTTAAAGAGATTAATTCAGTCCCTACGTGCCCTTAGACTTCGGCCAACGCCTGTCAAATCCAAAAACACCCCCATATTTTCAAAGAACTTATACAAAGATAATACATTTGTTTTGATTATCCAATATATTTATAAATATGTTAAGAAAAAAATTTATTTTTGAAAATGATGATGAAAACGAAAAATCAGATTTTCAAAAAATTTTAGATTTAAATAAAAAAAGAGTTCATTACTCTGATGTTTATTTTGAAAATTCAGATGGTAATGATTTTTCTGATGTTATTGAAACTTCACAAGATGGTTTAATTTTTACTTTTGATGGTGTAGATGACTACTTAAAATTTTTCTTTCCTGAAGAATATGGGGAGGATAATAGTGATGGTGAATATGACAGACAAAACTATGACTACATGTATAGAGGAGTGTGGAATTGGTATGACGATTTTTATGATAGATCTGGTGACGATTGGTCAGAGGGTTATATTGTAGACTCACTAAAAAAAGAACATTTAGAGTTAGTAAGAGACATGTCAATTATTGCTGCTCCAAGTGTTACAAAACAAATAATAAAAACTAAAGAAGGATACACAGTAGATAATAATA
>JACCDW010399168.1_pt1 | contig 14557 bp, 11 predicted proteins | sample 7449781 | NCBI WGS metagenome assembly JACCDW01 (sample SAMN15323449, study PRJNA562643) | freshwater metagenome | isolation source: river surface water | place: USA:Blue River Watershed | collected 2017-08-18
ATTTCCAAATGTTGTGAGGATGTCAATGGTACTTAAATCGTTTGAAATTCGACCTAAAAATTGGTGTGTGCTGTCTTTACCATAAACTCCAGCAGTTCTTGTAATGAAACCTTCCGTTTGCCCAGTAAAATAAACTTTGCCATCACGGTCTAAATCAATGAAGTAAATTTGGTCATAGGCATTGGATCCCCAAAAAGATCCGTTTTCGTAGGTGCCTGAATTTTTTTGCAGTTTGAGAATAAAGCCGTCGGTAACACCCCCAAATGTTTTTTGGGCGGCGGCATTTGCGGTTAAAGGAAAATTATTTGATTTTGTGCCACCACCAATGAAAAGATTGGCAGAATCGTCGAAACGACAAGAATATGCAGCATCATCTAAAGATCCTCCAAAGAATGTAGACCAGCGTACTTTGCTTAATAAAGGAGATAATGAAAACACCAAGGCATCGGTTCTTCCAGAGATAGATTTTTGAAAGGCGCCATTGGTAATGGGAAAATCGGTTGAATGAGAGCAAGTTGCTACATAAACATTTCCATCGTCATCGGTAGTGATATCGCCACGATAATTATCGGCGTAATTATAGAGTAAGCCACTTTTTGAAATTCCATTGTTTATTTGGAATCCATCTTGTGATGTACCTCCTAAAAAAGTACCTGCCAACATTTTATTGCCGGAAGAATTTAATTTGGTAACGATGATATCAAAATTGCCTTTATATACATTCGACACAAATGAATCTTGATGAATAGGGAAATCGCTGGAAAGTGTTGTGCCGAAAACGAGAAGATTGTTTTGAGGATCAATGCTTAGACTGTGCGGATATTCGTCGTTACTTCCACCTAGATAGGTTGCAAATAACAATTTAGAACCATCGGGGCTGTATTTGCTAATTGTAATATCGCAGGGCAAACCTACAGGGGCTGCACCATTGAAACTACCGCCATAAACGGTTTGATAGGCGCCAGTTGTAACTGGATAGGAGAGTGATTCTGCATCAGCAATTCCACCTGCATAGAGGCAACCAGCTGTATCGTATGTTGCAGTGAATCCAAAATTATCGGCCGTAGAACCACTATAAGTACTAAAAACGAGGATAGGATCAATGATGAGTGTTTCATTTTTATCGGTTTTAGGAATGCGCAACTTAACTTCATTATCAGAAGTGAGTTCGTAATGACATTTTACCGATTTATTCTTTTTTGAAAGTAATTTTCTTGTTTGAAAAGCTTTAGGTGCAGCGATGGAAAAATTGCCTACTGAAGTTTGCAATACTATGGATTTATTCTTTAGCAATAGGCCCGTTTGTCCCTCGAAATTAAGAAGAATATCATCAGGATTTCCGCCTGGATTCACGATCCAATCGAACTCAATTCCACCATCGTTGGTTGTATAAATTAAGAAATCTATGTCTTTGTAAACATTGTATAATTTAATTGTTTTTGAGGGATAGATATTTGTTTTCCATTGGTTTGGGTTATTGCCGTAATAGTAGTTGTTGTAATAGGGAGCAGGTTGTAAAAATTCAACTTTAGATGGCTCAAGTGCATTTTTAAATTGAATATCAACAACATGATGTTTGATGGTGAAAGAAGTGTCGTGCCCTTTGTAATGGAAAGATTTATGGATGTTTGGAATATCGTTTGGATCTGTAAGGTTAATTTTGATTCCATCATTCTTCAGGTAAACGACTGCTGTTTGAAGTTGGCAAAGGGCGATGGGTTCATTGGAAGGATTGAAAGATTCTGGGGTAGAAATTTGACCTACATTTGGCGTAAAATAAAGTTCATTTGATTGCGCTTTGATTGCAACTGAAAGTATAAATGATATCAGTAAAAGGATAAGGCGCATAGGTAGGATAACAAATTTAATTAAAAAACGAGAGAGTTGTTAGAAATGGAAATTTGGGTAACATATTGACTATAATTTTAGACAAAACGTTGTCTTAAAAAGAAAAGAGAACCCTAGGGTTCTCTTTTCGTGCAAAAACAAATATTTATTCTATCAGACAAGAATGTGTCTAATCTTTATTTTGAGTTCATCACTTCTACTTTACCTACAGAAACATTAAGAACTTCTAAGATTTCTTTTAGGGTAGCAGATTGTTTGAATTTTCCAGTGAATTTCTTTTGGTTCAAAGTTTTATCGTGGTTTAAAGAAACATTGTATTTATTTTCAATCGTTTCAACAACTGAAGGAATATTCGCCTCGTTGAAGGTTAAAAATTGACCTCTCCATTGCACAGTTGTAGAGTCCATTGCAACATTGGTAAGTTCAACACCATTTGATTTTGCAGACATACCTTTGGTAAGGATCACTTTTTTGCCTTTGTTTTCAACGCTCACTTTACCGTGATTTACAGAAACTGAAAGTTCTTTATTAGGATAAGCCACCACATCGAAACCTGTACCAAGAACTGTAATGGTTCCTTTTTCTGTTTCAATGATAAACGGTGCATATTTATTTGGTGCCACTTCGAAATGTGCTTGACCTTTCAAGTGAATTTTTCTTTGATCTGCGGTGAGTTCATAAGAAACATTACTTGCTCCGTTCATTGTAATGATAGAACCATCTGCTAATTTTAATTCTTTCATTTCACCAGCAATTGTTGTGTTGTTGGCAACCAATAAAAGCGATTTGCTGTTAGAGTTGAATTTAAAAAGTACAATTCCTGACAACACAAAAAGACCAATGACAGCTGCATATGCTAGAATTCTTGTTCTAGAATATGTAACAGTAAGTTTTGCCTTAGGCTGAACTGCTTTTTGGAATTTATCCCAAGCTTGATCGTTGCCTTCTGCTTCTTTAAATTTATACGAACCTGCTAAGTCCCAAATTTCTTTGAACTCAGGGTCGTCTTGAATATGATTCTGATTTAAATTTTCGTTGTTCATGATTATTTGGTTGCAAATTGAGATTGCATTGTCATTGCTCTAACGTTTTGTTGGATAAGAGCAAGCGTTGTTCTAAATTGAGGATTTTGCTTCAACCAATCCTCAAGCTTACGCAATTCCTCTGCTTCCATAAGGCCAGCAGCATATTTTGTAAGGATGTTTGACTCTAATTGTTCTTTCATGAGAGTGATGCTTGTGAGTGTAATACAATTTCCCGGGGTGTATCCCCCAAAAGAATTTGAAAAAAAATCAAATATTTTTCTCAAATAGTTATAACTGTTTGAAAATGATTGTATTAAAAGATAGAAAAAAAATTAAATTTTTCTAAATTTATAGATATTTTCAATGATTTGCACCACTGCAGCACCTTCTGAAAATTGAGTGTGAGGTGTTTCTATATCCTGCAATGTATTGATTACATTTTGTATCACATAGGGGTGATTGGCTGCGCTACCAATATAATTTCCGTAGTGATTTGGAGGATTGCTTAAAGCAATTTCTGGCAATATATAGTCTTTGATATGGCAATACGTAATTTCATTCATGTATTGACCGCCAAGTTTTACAGAACCATTCTCACCAATGATTGAAATACTGCTTTCGAAGTTTTTATCGAAAACAGAAGTTGAATAATTAATGCTCCCTAGGGTATTGCTATTTTTCAAGTTGAATGAAACAACCCCACTATCTTCAAATTGGGTGGAATGTTGGTGGTTGAAGTTTTGGAAATTTGCGTGGGAAATGTGAATGTCTCCGAATAGCCAGTACAAAAGGTCAATAAAATGAGAAAACTGGGTAAAAAGTGGTCCACCATCGAGTTTTAAATTGCCGTGCCAATGATTGGGGGTGTAGTATCGATCGTCTCTGTTCCAAAAACAATTGATTTGGATTGAGAAAATTTCTCCGAGTTTTTTTTGTTCAACAATTGATTTTAGCCAAAGCGAGGGTGGCGAAAATCTATTTTGCATGACACAAAAGACGTATTTATTATTTTTGAGGGACGCTTGTTGAATTAGATTGCATTCTTCGATGGATAGGGCGATGGGTTTTTCAATGACAACATGTTTTTGTGCATTGAGTGCTTTGATTGCATGTTCGGCATGAAAACCATTTGGCGTACAAATGTTGATTACATCTATGTCGGCATTCAGGATCAATGTTTCAATGGTTTGAACATTTGAAAATTGATTGAAACTTAATTTGTTGTTAATGTCGGCCGTTTCAACCAATATGGCATTGGGGTTTTCGATGATATGTAGACAATGTTTTTGCCCAATATGTCCTAGTCCTAAGACCCCAAAACCAATTTTATTTTTCATTTTAAGATAGAACGGCAAAAATGCGAAACATATTCTGATTTATCTTCATTTTTTTTATTGTGAAAAAAGGGTTTTGATAATTCGAAGAATAGTTGCAAAATTTGCACCAACATAAAATATGGGTACAGAAAAAATATTGGTTATCGGATCATGCGGTCAATTGGGAACAGAATTGGTTGAAGCATTGAGAGGCATTTATGGAGATTCAAACGTAATTGCGTCGGATTTAAAGAAATCAGACAATCCAGTTTTTGAAGCGGGACCATTTGAAACTCTTGATATTTTAGATGAAAAAGCATTTCGAGAAATCATAGAGAAATATAAACCAACTCAGGTATATCACTTGGCAGCATTGTTGAGCGCAACTGCTGAAAAGATGCCTGAATTTGCATGGAAGTTAAACATGGATGGTTTGTTTCATGTATTGAATGCAGCTAGGGATATGGGTGTTATTAAAAGGGTTTATTGGCCAAGCAGTATTGCGGCATTTGGACCCAACACTCCAAGATACAATACTCCACAATTTGGCTCTATGGATCCAACCACTGTTTATGGGATAAGTAAGCTTTCTGGTGAACTTTATGCGCAATATTATTACAATCGTTGGGGAGTAGACACACGAAGTTTGAGATATCCAGGTTTAATTGGATATAAATCGGCTCCGGGTGGAGGAACCACAGATTATGCGGTTTCAATTTATCACGATGCGTTGCAAACAAAAACGCATGAGTGTTTTTTGAAGGAAGGAACTGTGTTACCAATGTTATATATGCCTGACGCATTGAAAGCTACTTTAGACATTATGCATGCGCCTTCAGAGCATGTGAAGATTAGAAGTAGTTATAATTTGGCTGGTATGAGTTTTGGGCCAGAAGAAATTGCGGCTTCTATTCAAAAGCATATTCCTGATTTTAAAATTACTTACAATGTAGATTACCGTCAGCAAATTGCTGAATCATGGCCTGCTGTGATTGATGATTCAAGAGCAAGAGAAGATTGGGGTTGGAAACCTGACTACGATTTAGACAAAATGACAGCTGATATGCTCGCAAATTTGAAATCAATGTATCAATAATTCAACTATAAATATTCAAAAAAAACGTTGATCATTGATCAACGTTTTTTTTGAATTTAAATGTTTGATTTTGAATATAATTGAACATTTTTGACTCAATTTTTTATAATTTTAGCGTCTTTGAGCAACATTTGGCATGTTTTTTGCGTCTAAATTTTGAAATGGACCGTCTAAGAAGCAAGGAAGAGAAGAAAAATAGTAAGCCAATATTTAAGAAAATATTGGAATTATTTGAAACGGTTAATACAACTCATATACCAACTTGGTTAAAAGAGAGAAAGAAAGGTGACATTACATGTAAAGCGAATGCTGCATCTAAAATCATCAAATTTGCAAGTGAAATTAAATTAACTCAATCAAAATTAAGAGAAATCTATGAGATTGAGAAAGAATATGAAATTTCTAAAATCAAAGCGCAAGAGGAATTTCCTCATGTAACTGGTGTGATGATGAAATTGATTTCTGAAGAGAGATTCAAAAAAATGGAAAAAATGAAATCTGTTTTAACCAAATCTCAATTTGAAGTATATTCTAGAATGTTTCGTAAGAGTGGACAGCACTATTAATTGACAATTTTGCCAATTAAGGTAGTTACAGTGGCTTTTTCAACGAGTACTTTTACGTAATCGCCCTTTTGTTCATTTCCTTTAGGGAAAACAACCACAACATTCTCATCAGATCTTCCCATCCAATCGTTTTCGCTTTTTTTACTATTACCTTCGATTAGAACTTCTACAACACTGCCAATTTGCGCAGAGTTTTGAGCCAGACTCATGGCATTTTGGGTTTTAATAATTTCAGTTAATCTTCTACTTTTAACTTCTTCAGGGATATCATCTGTGAGTTTTTTTGCGGCTGGAGTACCTGGTCTTTCGCTGTATTTGTACATGTAGCTAAAGTCAAATCTCGCTTCATTGATTAACGAGATTGTATCTTGGTGTTCTTCTTCTGTTTCGGTGCAAAAGCCAGAAATGATATCGCAAGAAATACCACAATTGGGAATGATTTCACGGATCATTTGAATTTTACCCATATACCATTCTCTTGTATAATTACGACTCATAATATCGAGCACACGACTATTGCCGCTTTGGGCTGGTAAGTGAATGTAATTACAAATGTTTTTGTATTTCGCCATTGTACGCACAACTTTTTCGTTAATATCGCGAGGATGACTCGTGCTGTAACGAATTCTCATAGTAGGAACTGCAAGGGCAACCATTTCAAGAAGATCTGCAAAGTCTATTGAATTTGCTTGTTCTTCAGGCGTTAGTTTTTTAAATTCTTTCTTTTGTCCCCCACCAAAATAAAGATAGCTATTTACATTTTGACCAAGTAAAGTAATTTCCTTGTATCCATTATTGAAAAGTGTAACAACTTCGTTTACAATGCTTTGTGCATCTCTACTTCTTTCTCTACCTCGGGTGTAGGGTACAACGCAGAAACTGCACATATTGTCGCAACCTCTCATGATACTTACAAAAGCGGTGACGCCATTGGTATTCAAACGAACCGGATTTAAATCACCATAAGTTTCTTCTCTCGATAGTAAAACGTTGATTGCTCTCCCGCCTTCATCAACTTCGGCCACAAGTTTTGGGAGGTCTCTATATGAATCTGGACCGGCAACAACGTCAACCAATTTTTCTTCTTCCAAAAGTTTGTCTTTCAAACGTTCCGCCATACATCCTAGTACACCAATAATAAGATCTTTGTTTGATTTTTTATTCATACGAAGATGCTTGAGACGCTCACGAATTCTCACCTCGGCATTATCGCGAATGGCGCAAGTATTGAGGAAAATAACATCGGCATCGAGTTCATCGGTGGTATTCACAAACCCATGTTCATTCATGATACTCGCAATAATTTCGCTATCTGCAAAGTTCATTGCACAACCATAACTCTCAACATAGAGTTTTCGGGTATTTTTAATTTCGGTGTTGTTGATTGACATTTTGGAACTACAAAAATAACATCTAAATGGATATAAAATCATGAATGATCTATGAAATAGATTCGTGTATCAAACCTTTTTCGCATATTTGTAGTACAAATGGCAATTAACAGAGGCATATTTTTATTGTTAATCCCAGCAATTGTTGGAAGTTTACAAGGTCAAAATTCGGGCAACGACAAAGGTCAGTTTACGGGTAATTTGTTGTTAAACAATCAGAAATATTTACGAGACGATAAAATTGGGGCATCGGGAACTATGCCAGTATATGGTAGAAATGTGGTGAGTTCTGATTTTTGGTTATTTATGCAATACCGAATTAAAGATTACAGTTTTATTGTGCGATATGATGGATTTAATAATTCTAACTTGTTATCGCCGTTGGAGATATACTCAAATCACGGAATTGGATTTTGGCAAGCAAGTAAGAAGCTTGGAGAATTGGATATTACTGTTGGGTCATTTTACGATCAATTTGGTTCGGGTGTTTTATTTAGAGCCTACGAGCAGCGTCAAATTGGTATTGATTATTCAATGCAAGGACTTCGATTGGCCTACAACATCAATGAAAATTGGAGAATCAAAGGTTTTTCTGGCAATCAGAAGGGAAGTAATAAGAAACGTTTCGATTTTAATCCTCAGGTAATGAGTGGTTTAAATATTGAAGGTTCGATAGATTTGGGGAAAGATTCAATGGGTGAATCTAAGTATGGTTCACTTCAAGTAGGGGCTTCTGCAATCAATAGAACTTTAGACGATCAAAGTATGAGTTGGTTGGTTACAAACATCAACAGTTATGAAAGAGACGATCAGTTTGTGCCCAAATACAATGTTTATGGGTTTAACGGTTATTTTACTTATTCCTTGGGTAATTTTTCATGGAATGTTGAAGCCAATTATAAAAGCGAAGAAGCCATTTTAGACATGGATAATAAACTTCGTTTAAGAGACGGCAATGTGCTATATACAGCATTGAGTTGGGGAAAGAGTAAAATGAAAGTGGGTAAAACTTTGGTTTCTGTGGGCGTAAATGTACAGGCAAGACATATTGATAATTTTGTATTTAAAACAAGTCCAAGCGCTATGTTGCTAGATGGATTAGTTTCTTATTTGCCTTCATTGACAAAGCAAAATACCTACCGATTGATGGCGAGATATAATGCACCTGCTCAAGATTTAGGGGAAGATGGTTTACAAGGGGAAATTGAGGCTAAAATCGGTACAAAAACAAGAATATCCTTCAATACCAGTTATGTTCAATCATTAAAAAGCAATGGCCAATTCGATTCAGCATCGAATGAAATGAAGCCAATTGAATTGTTTAGAGAATATAATTTGGAGGTTATTCAAAGTATTGGCAAAGACAAATTAAAACTTGGTTTACAGAGTGTTTATTACAATCAAGCTAGGTATGAGCGTGAGCCGGAATATGATCCAGTGGTTACTTTAACGCCTTTTTTCGAGTGGTTACACAAAACGAAATCTGGAAAGACGTTTAGAATTGAAGGCCAATATTTGAATACAAAGCAAGATCAGGGCTCATTTGCTAACTTAGTTGTTGAATATTATTTCACAAAGAACTTTTCTATGTCGGTTGGAGATATGTTAAACGTGCAACCGCATAGATATGAAACAATGGGTATTTCTGATGAAATATTGCATTATCCATCCTTTTTCTTGGGTTATGTGCGCAATAACAGTGTTTACACATTGTCGTATATAAAACAACAGGCAGGTGTAAACTGTTCTGGCGGTATTTGCAGATTGGAGCCTGCGTTTAGTGGGGTGAGATTTACTGTGAGTAGTAATTTCTAACTGAAATACTGTTTAAAGATCCCAAATACGGGTTCTTCCTTCACGTGAATAGCGCTTGATATTCATCCAAAAAGCTGCAATTAAGTAAAAAATAATTGGTGAGCCGAAGGTGAAAAAGCTTGCATAAATAAATGACATTCTAACACTTCTTGTGGAAATATGCATTTTATCGGCGAGTTGACTACAAACGCCAAATAGTGATTTTTCTACAGAAAATTTTAGGAAGTTCATTTAAGCGAAGATAATCATAAGAAAGGGTAATTCCAAATTAAGACTTTGTAAATGAACCTTTTACATATTCAGTGCCTGTTCTAAATAGAAAGGCTCTAGCCACTTATAGACTTCTTGCGAAAATTTATTTTCTGAATTTTTAACCCAAAAAGATTCAACTTTTGGCAAAATACAATCGTTGAAAGACAGATTTAAGAAGAGTAAATGTTCTTTTTTTGATTGGTTGGGCTTTAAACTCACCAATCGTTGAATGTATAGATTTGTGGATTTAAGATCTTTAGCAATGGTTTCTAATGCTGAAAATGGAAGTAATATCCAGGCATTTCCTTCGTTGTTCAGGAGTCTGCCAATGCACATAAAAAAATCGTGAAATGTGTTCTCGTTAAAATGTCGTGCTTGGTTCTTTAAATCGGTTTCAGATTCAAGTTGATTCGCAAAAAATGGGGGGTTGCTAATAATGGCATCGAATTTGATTTTTGGGGTGAAGGTGAAAATATCAGCTTCTAAAATTTCGATGTTTGAAATATGGTTGATATTACAATTGATTTGTGCTTGCTTGGCTGTTTCCGGATGTTTTTCAACAGCAGTAATCATTGCACTAGGATATTTTTGATGCATCATTAAAGCCAACAACCCTGTTCCAGTTCCAATATCCAGGATATTTTTTGGCGCATTAAAAGTACAAAAAGATCCAAAAATACAGGCATCTGTGGTTACGGGTAGTGTAACCAAACTTTGTTCAATTTTGAATTGTTTAAACTGAAATGGTTTACGGATTTTCACTAAAAATAAGTTCTGGAGTAAACTGATTTGGTTGGGTAAAATGTTGCCAATTGTTTTTAGTTAATGCAATGATTGTGTTGCATATGGGTAAAGATATTTCAATGTCGTGTGTGCTTACAATGATATATTTTCCTTCTTTTTCTGCAATTTCTTGTATGAGTTGCAAGAACTGTTTTCTGCTTGGATAATCTAGGAAAGCCATAGGTTCATCTAATAAAATAATGGGTGTTTCTTGCGCTAAGCATCTAACAAGCATTACTTTTTGTTTTTCACCGTCTGATAATTCTGCAAAATTTTTATTGATTAAATGCGAAACTTTACATTTGTCAAAATACAATTTTACATTTTCCAGAGCTTCGTTTTGTTGTGCTTTCCAAGGTTTGTTAAATCGTTGCTGGCCACTCATCACAATTTCTAGTGCCGACATTAACTCAATTGCAGGAGGATTGGGTAACATTAAAGAAATCATGGAGGCCAATTCATTGGATTTTAATTCATTAATGTTTTTATTTCCAAATTCAATGCTGCCTGAAATGGGTTTGAAAATATTCAACAATGTTTTTAAAAAAACAGATTTTCCAATGCCATTAGCGCCTAATAAAAGTGTAATTGTTCCGGGTTCTAGGGCAATAGAAATATTTTCATGAAGTACATGTGTTTGATGGTTTTTAATAAAACCGGTTGTTAATTCATGAAGTTTAAGCATTGTATTGAACTACAAAAATGAGATATTCGTGCGACTATATGCAATTTATTCAAGCAACTTTAGAAGATTTAGATAAAATTATTGTTTTAGCACACAAGATTTGGAACGATCATTACCCCGAAATCATTGGCCAAGAGCAAGTAGATTACATGCTTAAAAAAATGTATGATGCTGAATCTTTAAAACAACAAATGCTGGCGAGTGATTTGTTTTTTTTAGCTTATCCAACCGAAAATTTGGAACCAATAGCATTTATTTCAATTAAAGAACTTGAAAAGGGAAATTTTTTTATCAATAAATTCTATGTTGATACACAAACACAAAGATCTGGTGTAGGTAAACTTTTTTTTGAATTTCTTTTGAGGGATTTTAACCCTGAAGTGATTCGTTTACAAGTAAATAGAATGAATTATAAAGCGATAAACTTTTATTTTAAGAATGGATTTGTAATTGAAAAAGTTGCTGATTTTGATATAGGCGATGGATATTTTATGAATGATTTTGTGATGATTTGGGAAAGTATTCGGTAAAACGACTTTGAGGGGTTAATTTTGCAACGTGCTTGCATTAGTTGACTTTTCGTTCGAATTCGCTGGAAGATATTTATATAAAAATGCCGGTTGGCATATTAAACCAAGTGAAAAAATTGGTTTAGTAGGTTTAAACGGAACCGGTAAATCTACATTATTACGCGTTGTTGCTGGAGAATTTGAACTTCGTGAAGGAAGTTTATCAAAGGCTTCAAGTTTGAAAATTGGTTTTTTAAACCAAGATTTATTGAGTTTGGAATTTCATGAAAGTGTTCGTGATGTTGTGATGGCCGGACGTGAAGATTTAGTGAAAATCGACACAGAAATCAATCAACTTTTGCATGAACTAGAAACTGAATACGATGACAAGAGAATCAATCGTTTAACCGATTTGCAAGACCAATTTGGTCAGCTAGGTGGATACGATTGGCAAGCTCAAGGCGATAAAATTTTGGAGGGACTTGGCTTTACAACAGAAATGCTTCAAAAGCCGTTGAAGGAATTTAGTGGTGGTTGGAGAATGAGAGCCATGTTGGGTCGCTTGTTGCTTCAAGCTCCAGATTTGCTTTTGTTAGATGAGCCTACGAACCATTTGGATTTGCCTACAATTGAGTGGTTGGAGAATTACTTAAGTGATTATCAAGGAACTTATGTAATTGTATCTCACGACAGATTTTTCTTAGATAAAACGGTGAATAGAATTGCTGAGGTTGCCCACCAACAATTATACCATTACAAAGGAAATTTTTCGGATTATTTGGATCAAAAAGATGAACGTGACGAAATGTTGCAACGTCGTTTTGAAAATCAGCAAACTTTCATCAAACAGCAAATGCAGTTTATTTCGCGCTTCAGGTATAAAGCAAGTAAATCTACCGCGGTTCAAAGTAGGGTGAAAATGCTCAATAAAATTGAGAGAATTGAAATTAAGGATAAAGAACGAGGCGATTTTGATATTAAATTTAACATTCGTGTAAATCCTGGAAAGCAAATTGTTGATATTGAAAACGTAAGCAAAAGCTACGGCGATTTGCATATTTTACACAATAGTTTTGGCCAAATTATGCGCGGTGATAAAATTGCCATTGTTGGTGCGAACGGTAAGGGTAAATCCACATTGCTTCGAATGATTCATGGCACTGAACCACATGAAGGAAAGATTGAATTGGGTTGGAATGTTGAGTCGGCATTTTTTGCTCAGCATCAATTGGAGGCATTGAATTTAAAAAATGACTTGCTCAACGAATTGGGTACTGTAAGTGCAGAGTATACAGAAAAAGAACTTAGAACAGTATTGGGTTGTTTTTTGTTTACAGGTCAAGAAGTTTTCAAAAAAGTTAAAGTTTTATCGGGTGGTGAAAAGTCTCGTTTGGCATTGGCCAAAACCTTGATCACACAGTCTAATTTTTTACTTTTGGATGAGCCTACGAACCATTTGGATATGTTTTCTACTTCAGTTCTGGCTGAAGCTTTAGAGAATTATGAAGGTTCAATTATTTTCGTTTCGCACGATAGAACATTTATTAGCAGGGTCGCAAATAAGATTTGGTGGATTGAAAATGGAGAATTGAAGGAGTATTTGGGCACATTTGATGAATTTAACGAATGGAATTCAACCAGAGTTGTTGAAGTTAAACCAATTGTAAAAACTCCGACACCTACAGTTCAAAACTCTACAACTGCTCAAACTGTTGAAAGTCCCTCCAAAAAAACATTGTCTAAAAATCAAATTCAAAAATTGGAGCAAGACATGCACCAATTTGAAGATGAAATTAAGCAATTGGAAAAGAAAAACGCTGAATTGTCGTTAATGATGCAAGATCCGTCAGTAGCCACCGATTCAAATAAATTGATGGAAGTGACTTCTCAGCACAAGCAAAATGATGATGCAATTTCTGCCCTTCAAAAACAATATGACGAGGTGATGGAAACTTGGTTGTCGACACAAGAATAGGCTTTTGGTACTTTTTTTGCTATGTTTGAGTTATGAAACGGTTTTTGTATTTGGCATTGTTCTCTTTGAATTGTCTTTTGCTAAAGGCAAATACCGACAGTACACTTAGATTTTGCAACGCAATTTACGAAGGCGACATCCGAACGGTTAGGGTGATTCAGGAAAATAGTGGTTTTAATTTTCCTGTCATAACATTACAAGATGCTTTACGCACTCTGAGGCTGGAATTTGATCAGTTGACGTCTGAAAGAGATTATTATCAATTTACACTCATTCATTGTGATGCACAATGGAATCGTTCAGGGTTGGTGAAAACTCAATTTTTGGATGGAACGGGCTTTGAAAATATTGAAAATAGTGTTTTTTCGAATTCAACCTTAACACAATATGTTCATTATTCAGTGAATTTTCCAACTGAACAGACGATGCCTAAGATTTCAGGGAATTATTTGCTGGTGGTTTACCGGAATTTTAATGAGTTGGATATTGTTTTGTCGAGAAGAATCATGGTTTTGAATTCTAAGGGTAACGTAGATATGACTATTTCTCAGAGTAGTCAAGTCGAATTTAGAGCTGAAAATCAACAAGTGAATTTCACATTTACCACTTTAAAAGATTACTTTATTCCCAATCCATATCAAGATTTGACAGCGGTTATTTTAAGAAACGGCGAATGGCTTTCGGCAAACAATGAATTAAAGCCTCAGTTTATTCAAAATCAGTCGTATGCTTATAAGCAGATGCTAGGGAGTCAGTTTCAAGGGATCAATGAATATCGATATTTCGACATACGTTCATTGCGAGCGAGTCAGGCTTGGGTGAAACGTAAAATGAACATTGGAAATCAAAAACACGTTTGGTTGGTGGCCGACAATAGCAGAGGATATGACCGTTACATGAATTGGAACGACTACAATGGCAGGGTGTTTTACGACAATAAAGACATACTAAAAGATAGTTTACTTAAACCCAATGGTTTTGAAAACGAAAGTGATTATTGTTTTGTGCATTTTTCATTGTCTATGGATCCGATAGATAAGGATATTTATGTTTATGGTGAGTTGAGCGATTGGAGAATTCAAGAAAGCCACAAACTTTATTATAATGCAGATGCCAAGATTTATGAAACAGTTATTCCTTTGAAACAAGGGTATTACAATTATATTTACGGGGTGGCTGATAAGGATTCTAAAGTGTTAGATTTTAAATCGTTGGAAGGATCGCATTCCGCAACCGAAAATAATTATATGGTTTTGATGTATCATCGGAATCAAACCATGCCATATGATGAATTGG
>JACCDW010086757.1_pt1 | contig 14551 bp, 19 predicted proteins | sample 7449781 | NCBI WGS metagenome assembly JACCDW01 (sample SAMN15323449, study PRJNA562643) | freshwater metagenome | isolation source: river surface water | place: USA:Blue River Watershed | collected 2017-08-18
AAGAAAAGATTTAGTAAATAAAATAGTCAATATACTTTCTTAATTGTTTTGAAACCAGGTTGTAAATAAATTAAGTAAATTATTTATACACTATGGATATAAACAAGTTAAAGGGTCACATCCCTGACGCTGTTATTACACAGCTACCAGATACAATTGCTAAATTTGAATTAAACACCCCACTTCGTCTAGCTCATTTTCTTGCTCAAGCAGGCCACGAATCAGGCGGCTTTAAAGCGGTTAATGAAAATTTAAACTACGGAGCAAAGGGTTTATTGGGCATATTCAAGAAATATTTCCCAACAGAAGAAAAAGCTAAATTATATGAGCGCAAGCCAGAAAAAATTGCTAACCTAGTTTATGGAGCTAGAATGGGTAATGGCCCTGAAGCTTCTGGTGAAGGTTGGAAATTTCGCGGTCGTGGCTATATTCAATTAACTGGAAAAGATAACTATAAAGCATTTGATGCAGTAGTTACAGAATCAATTATAGACAATCCAGATTTAGTTGCTACTAAATATCCTTTATTGTCTGCTGCATGGTTTTTCCATAAAAACGGTCTTCATAAAATTGCAGATCAAGGTGCTACAGATGCTGTAGTTACTTCAGTTACCAAAAGAGTAAATGGTGGTACCATAGGTCTTCCTGATAGAATCAAGCATTTCAAAGAGTACTATAACTTATTGAAGTAGTTCAGTTTCATAATGGTTGTACATTTATAATTTTAAACGTATAACAAGTGAGATCAAAACAATCTTTTTTTGTCAAGTTGTTTAAAGACAACAATGACATTAATGAAAAGTCTGTAGTAGGCTTTTTAGCTTTCATAATGATGGTAGCATTTGCATTAGCAGATATTATAACAGGTTATTTAGGTAAACCATTAGTAATTAATGATTTTATATTTGATGCATTCATGTGGTTAGTATTAGGATGCTTTGGTATAGCTTCAATTGATAAGTTCGTGAATAAAAAAGCTGGCGCTAAAGAAGAAGAGTCAGTAGAGGAGGTGTTATAATGGCAAAGAAATCACCGAAACCAAGACCAATGAAGTCTAGAAGGAATGGCCTTAAAGATCGTAAATTAATTGATGAAAATATAAAGGTTATAAAAAATATAGAAAACCATTTAAAAAACAATTAATGAAAAACGTAGTATCAAAACTCATTCCTTTAGTAGCTAAGTTAAAAGGTAAAAAAAAGCAAGTTATTATTTTGTCTGTAGTAGCTATTGCTGCTGTAATATTTGCAGTTCAGAAAGGCTATATTAGTGAAGATGCAGTAAAGTTCGATCTTATTATTGATCAAATATCTGCAGCATTTCCTGATAGCACAGAAGTAGTTGACACAGTTGTTAATCAAATAGACACCACAGTAATTGTTGTTGATAGTTTAGCTCACTAAACCATTTGACGATTGAAGAACTTTTTATTGGGACTGTGCTTACTTTTGAGCGCAGTCTCTTTTTCTCAAGATGTTAAGATTTATGTTGGAGACGTATCTAATAATATTAAGATAGGTCCTTTAGCAGGAAATAAAAATTTAGTTTTAGGAGTAAAAAATATAGCAGAAGAAGCTATAATGGATAAAGGTTATTCTATAGTAGGAAAAAATGATTCTACTTATAAAATTAGTTTTGAAGTTGTTTATTTTGATGTTTTGCAAACTAGTGCTGGTGTTAGTGTGTTTCATAAAAATGACAACGAGACCATTATTAGGATTAAAGGAGTTTTAACTAAAGGCGGAAAGAAAGTTAAGGAATACTTAGCAACAGGTAAATCTTCTGAAATCTCTACTTCTACGATGATAATAGATGAAGGAGGCGGTTTTAATCAAGCGTCAGCTCGTTCTGCCCTCAAGAAAACTATTATAAACGTAATTGAAACCGTACTATGAAAAAACTATTAACGCTGCTTGCAGTATTAATTAGTTATGCTTCCTTTGCTCAACAACCTTCAATCGGGCATTTCCAACAGTTAGCAACAGTTAAAAGAGGCGATACTCTTGATGTTGCTTGGTATTATCAACCTGTTGCAAGTAGAGATGTTCGTACATTCCAGGTTGACTTTCAATATAAGAAAAGACTTTTAACTCACGTGGCAACTACTGTTGATGTAGCATTTGCTACTCAAACTCCTTATATTGATTATAAGCAGTTTGATAATTCTAAATACTCAGGATATACTGCAGGTAATTATACTTATGTATCTGATACTGCTTGGACTGTAGCTCGTAACTACTTAATTTTAGCTAGTGGTAATCAAATTGGATCTCAAGCCTACATTATACACAACAAGTACAAAATCAACTCAGTAGAAGCAAACTTCGCTTCTGATTCTATCACAATTAACTGGGCTAGATTGTTTACTCAAGATGGTAATACAATAGGAGACAATGTAGCTAATCTTACTAATAAAAGCATGTCTGTATTCTTGAAAGGCAACTTAACTATCTCAGGTAAAATATGGATTGCTGCTAATATGACTTCTAAACCAACAATATTAGCAATTGATCCAACTACAGGTATTGTAGCTTCAAGTGTGGCTCCTGATCCTCAAGGTAATTACACATTAGATAATATTGAACAAAATACAAGATATAAAATACAAGCGTTATTCCCAGCTAATGATCTAACAATAATTAGAGATAATGCGGTAACAATATCTGATGGTGCTAAAGTATATGATGAATTTGTTAATACAGATGTAAATCAAGTATATACAAGACAATACTTAAAATCAGGATTAAGTTACTTACAAGCTGATATTAATAAGAGTGCTGGATTAGATGGTGGTGATGCTTATGGTATTTACGCATCTGTAGCTGGTTTAAAACCAATTGATACAGCAGGATTAATTAAATTATTTACTGCTACTGAATATGATAATTTAGTGTTAGGTGAAAATCAATGGTCATCTTGGCCTGCTTACTTAGATAGATTAAACTTTGTTTACGATAGTATAGGTACCGCTAATCTTGTAGTTAATCTTAAGTATGCAATTGTAGGTGACGTAAATAGAAGCCACTCATCACCTGTATTTGATGCTAATAATCAAGAAGTAGTAGCATTTAATACTGTAGGTAACTTAAATGTTAATATACCTAATACATTTGCTAATGTAGGCGAGCCATTATATGTTCCAATGAATGTTAGTACAAATGGACTTCAAAATGCAGCACTTCAGTTTGAAATGACTTATGATAGAACAAAAGTAAAATTTGAAGAGATTGTATCTAATATTCAAGGTCCATGGTTACAATATGTAAACCATGATGCACAAACTGGAACTATTCGTTTTGGTGGTATGAATAATCAAAACACAGGATACATAACTGGTAACTATATGCCATTTAAACTTAAGTTCTCTCCTATAGGTAATAATGATATTACAAGCTATATTAAAGTTCGTAAGTTAATGGATGCCGCTGATCAAAATGGAGATAGATTTAATATCGTACTTCAATCAGATATAGTAGCATTATCTAATAGAAGAATTCCTGGATATTATAATGGAAGTAACGAAGAGGTAGTTACATCAATCCGTCCTAATCCAAATAATGGTATGTTTGAATTAGTAGTTACTTTTCCTAGAAATAATATGAATATGAATGCTATGATATTTGATGTAACAGGGCGTCCAGTTAAAAACTTAGGTAAATTATCAAGCAATGAATATGCATTAACAGCTAACTATAAAATAGATGCTACCAACTTAAGACAAGGTAATTACTATTTATCAATGACGGATCAAAAGAAAATTATTACTAAACCCTTTTCAATACTTTAATTATGTCAGAAGAATTAGAACAACAAGATGGTACTTGGTCTGGTCTTAAAAAGACGATCGTAGGTACATTAGGAACTGTAGTAGCAGGTGGCGGCGTTTGGCTTAGTACTCTACTATTTGGCGGAGAAAAAGAAGAAACCCCAGCTCCTGCACAACAACCTTCTATTATTATCAACAACACTCAACAACAGCAACAAGCTGCTTCAGGTGGTACAACTATTATTAAAGAAAGAGTAGTTGAAAAACCAGTTGAAAAGAAAGAAGCTCCTGCTCCAAAACCAAAGAAAAAAGAAGGCGACGAATTTAAAGAACAACCTGCACAATGGTAAACGACGGAGGATTTAAACAGCTTCTCAATACAATGATGAGGCGTAGATGGTTAATGACATTAGTAGTGCTGTTAACATTTATGGGTACTGTATTAGGCATAGGAGCAGCAATTGTACTTAAAGCTGAAGTTAATGAAGCTTGGAAGGAATTATTGTTATTATTACTTGGTGCTTTTATTGGTAGTTACGGTAAAATAATAGACTATTGGTTCAGCGATACTGATAAAGATAAAATGCTTGTTCAAAAAATGGATGAAGAAGACGGAATCACTTTATCAAATACAGGTGGCGCAGCTAAATCTAATGATGAAGAATAAAATTTCATATTATGAAGATGTTAATTACTTTTTTATGTTGTTTCTTTTTGTTATTCACTAACAATGTTTTTTCTCAAGTAGTAGGTAAAACAACTACAGAACAATACAAAGCTAGTTTTGAAACAAAAATAAACATAGACTCTTTATTAGATTATGATGGACCAACTATCCCAATTCAAATCCTCAAATGTGGTATTGGTGATGAGCTTTATGAGCAATATCCTGAACTCAAAGAAAAGAAAGTGGGTTTGGGTGTGGCTAATATCACGCTTGAATATTTGGAGAATCTTAACAGATTTAGCTTTACAGAAGATAAGACAGAGATTAAAAATAGGATGGTTAAACAGTTTCAAGCTTCTCAAGCAGGAATAAGTCAAGACAAGTTAGATGGTAGAGGCAAAATTCGTTTAGCTCATTACTTTGTTGAAATAGAAGTGTATGATTGGAGTGTAAGTGATGATGAAGAGATTAATATGAAGGATGGAGTAAAGAATATGATGGTAACTCGTTTAGGTCTTCAAGTTCGTTTTACTGATGCAGAGACCGGAGAGATCATCGCAGCATCAGGTTTAGGTGAAGCAAAGACAGTAAGAGAGCTTACTATATTAAATGATGCTACTTTAGATCCAGTTAAATTTAATCAATCAACAGTTTCAATCGCTACTAAAAAAGCTCTTGATATTGCATGCGGTAGAATATTAACTCGCATGATCAAAAAAGGTGTATTCAAATCTTAGTGATGATTGAAAAGGATATTATACATAATACTGTTCCTATTTATTGGACTCTATACTAAGAGCCAATCTCTTGTCTATACATTTATTGATCCCTGTACAAAACAAATAAGTACTTTTATGGTGCCTGCAAATGGCACTGTAATTTTTTTCCTAAACAAGTCAAGAGCATTTACTCCTGGTGATGTAGCCAATGGTAATTTAGCTAGTTGGATTAATCAAGTTTATTCTGACTATAGAAAAGTATCTCCTTGTTCAATTCAATCTGGGCAAGTAACACAAAATCAAATTACATCTCAAGTAGTAGGTAGTGCAGTTCAAAGTGTAGTAAGTAGTGTCATGAGTTCTGCTTCTACATCTGCCGTATCTTCTGTTACTTCTAGTGCTGTTAGTAGTGTGTCGTCTAGTGCAACATCTAGTGTTTCTTCTAGTGCTACTAGTAATGTGTCGTCTAATACATCTTCTAGTAGTGGATCACAACAAGGTGGAGAAGAAGTCGCTGCTAGTACAACAGCAAGTCAAGATGCTAGTAATGATCAAAAAACAGAAACAAGTTCAAATAGTGGAGGTGGCAAATCAGGTGGAGGAAAAGGCAGTGGCTCTAAAGCAAAAGCTTCCAACTCTAATCCTATGTTAGTACAATCAGATCTAACAACAGCTCAGAATTTAAATGGTTCTTTTACTCCAATACTTAATTTAGGACTTTCTCAATCTTCAATGACCGGAGCTTCTAGTTGGGGACTAACAGGAATGATATGGATGAACTTTAAACAGTTTGCACTTTCAGGAAGATATACTAAAATGCATTTCAGTAAATCTGGAGCTTTAAGATACATTCATAACTTTAGTATAACCGGAGTTTATTCTTATAGCAATCTGATAGGTTTTGCAGGTTATAGTGGTATAATCAATTTAAACAAATATGGTGTTACAGGATTCAATGTGAGCGCGTCTGGTGCACTTATATCTGAAGACAAAAGTTCTTTCTTTAGTCCAACAATAACAGCATTTTATACAAAACCATTCACTACAGGGAAAAAATTAACCATATCACCAGAATTGTATATTATGTCAACCCCGTTGATATATTCTGCAAAAGACAGAGTCACATCTACGGATAGAACGTTTGCAGCTTTTATAGGATCTGGATTTGACTATAAAATAACTAAGCGTTTTAAATTTAACTTTAACTATAAACTAAATGTAAGTACTAACACTGAAATACCAATGCTATCATTTTTCTTAATTGGTAGTAAAGTTAATTTATGATCAGACTCTTAGTTATATTATTTTTATTTCCATTAACAGTATTAGCGCAATCTATTACTGCTCCTCCTGGTAGAACTTATCAAGTTAGTACAACAGGACAAGATGCTAGTGGATTTGTAATAAGTGGTTTTACTACAGAAACACTATTAACATCAATTAGTTTAGTTAATCCACCAACAGGAACAACATTTAATATAACCACAACAACAGGTTTAACTGCTGCAAGTGGATTTACATTAGCAGGTAATAAAACTCGTTTAGTGTTTACAGGAACCATTGCTAATGTCAATAATGCATTAGCATCTTTAAAAGTTAATACTGGTTCTATACTTGGTAATGTTCAAATATCTGTAGCTACAACAGTAAATCCAGCAGGATTCTTTTATAACGGAACAAATGGACACTTTTATAGACCAATATCAACCGGGACAACTTATACAAATGCAAGAGCCGCGGCATTAAATACTACATTCAAAGGACAGACCGGGTATTTAGTAACAATTACTTCAGCAGATGAAGATGCATTTGTATTTAATAACGTTCCACAAACAAATATTTGGTTCGCATTAACAGATGAAATAGTTGAAGGGCAATGGAGAATTGACGCAGGACCTGAAAAAGGAACTTTAATTAAAACATCAAACGGACAAACTGCAGGAAACATAGTTGGACAATATAATAACTGGGCAGGTGGTGAACCAAACAATGCTGGAAATGAAGATTATGCGGTAACAAAATGGAATGGTTCTCAATGGAATGATTTGCCTAATAACTTTAGTTGTCCTTATGTAATTGAATATGGAACATGGGCTAATCCAGCTGATGCTACATTTACTGATTTCTACACAGCTAATACTATTAACACAGTAGCAATTACAAATACATTATCAGGTACAGTTACAATACCAGCAACATTAAGTTCAAGACCACTACTTACACTTTATAGAGTAGTAAATGGGGTTGATCAACTTGTAGATTATAAAACAGTAGCAGTAGATGGTACATATACTTTTACTTTACCTCAACAAAATTCAACTTATAAATTAGTTCCATCACTAACAATACAAGGTATTACAGCAGATGATTTTAATTTAGTTTGGGGTGAAACAAAAAATATAAATACACCATCTAATATTGCTCAAGGTTTAGTAATGACTGGAACTAAACAATGGAAAGCTGCTGATGTAAATAAAAACGGCATATTAGATCCTGGAGATGCCTATCTTGTAGCAGCACATTTGACGGGTCTTAGACCTATAACTCAAGCATTGTGGTTTACTCCTACTGATTATGATTTACTAACAAGAATAAACTTTTCTACTATTAACCCAGTAGCCTCATTTACAATTAATGTTACGACATCTAATGTTACTCAAAACATTAAGTACTGTATTTTAGGAGACATAAATCTATCTCATTCTTCCAACTAATTTAATAATTTGATAATACAAAAATATTATCTGGGCGGCTAGCTCAAAATATATATTTAAACAGAACATGCATTATGAAAGTAAAAACGTTGCTATTTTTAGTTATTCCTTTTTTCTCATTTTCCCAAGACACTTTATTCAATCAAAAACTAGATAACATTACGATTCGTTCAGTACAAAAGAAAGAATCTAATATCGCAGTTATTAATAGTATCAGAAACAATTCAGTTATATCTGACGGTCTTTCTGTTGAGTTTATAAAGAAAACTCCTGATCGTAGTGTAGGCGATGCTCTTAAAAGAGTTAATGGTGTTACTATACAGAACGATAAATTTGTATTAGTTAGAGGTTTAGCAGATAGATATAATTCTGCTATGTTGAATAAAACTATCCTACCTTCAACAGAACCTGATCGTAGGGCTTTTTCATTTGATATTATTCCATCAGGACTTATAGATAATATCATAGTAGCGAAGTCTGCTACAGCTAATTTGCCTGGTGATTTTGCAGGAGGAATTGTCCAAATAACTACAAAAGATGTGTCTAATGATTTTTTCTCACTAGGCCTCGGAATGAACTACGGGGCCGTCTCAACCTCCCAAAATTTCAAATTGGTGGATTATACGACCTTCCCCATAGAATTTCCATCCACATACATTTACCGCACAAGCACAAACACAGAGAAAAGGAATTACACAAGTCTCATAAATTCTCCAAGTCCTAAAGAATTTAAATCTATTCCTAACTTAAACGGGTCTCTTTCTTTTGGATTAAAAAGAAATAAGTGGAATGTATTATTTAGTTCAACTGCAAGAAATACTTATGCGCTAAATTATATTGACAGACAAGATTATCAGTCATCAACAGAATTAGCATACAAATATAAAGATACTTCATTTAGTAGAGTTCAACTGTTAAATGGACTTTTCAATGTAACTTATACAGGAAAAAATAGATATAGTTTAAAAACTTTATTTAATCATCAAGTAGAACAATCTTATTTAACTCGTGTAGGTGAGAATTATGATAATGTTCAAGATGTAAGAAGTAATGCATCTAACAATATAGTTAAAACATTGATTAATTCACAATTTGATGGTAAGATCAAAACATTTGATTTTAATGTAGGATATAATCTAATGATCAGAAAACAACCAGACTATAGAATTAATCCAATAACTAAGTCATTAGGTGTTAATGAACCTTATGCAATTGCATGGAGAGATACTTATCGTTTCTGGAGTGATATGAATGAAAATGGTTTAAATACCAGCATTAATAAACAATTAGGTAGTTTCAAAATAGGTTCAAGCTATATTAAAAAATATAGAACTTTTAAAGCTAGAATCTTTAGATATACTTCTGAAGATATGTTAGATGAAATTACTAATAATACAGATAAGTATTCTGCAGATTTTGATTTAGCAAGCGCATATGCTTTATATGAAGGAGAATTAAATGGTTGGAAAGTAAATGCAGGTTTAAGAACAGAATACAATTTGTTTAATGTGCAAACTGCAGACTTTAGTGGTACAAGAGTTAATGTAAATAGAAAATATTTAGATCTCCTACCCTCAGTAAACTTTTCTTATGAGTGGGATAGATTTAAGTATAGAATATCTGCTAGTAAAACATTAGCAAGACCTGAATTTAGAGAAGTCGCTAACTTTGCTTATTATGATTTTGTACGTAATGCTCAACTATTAGGTAATCCTAATCTACAAAAGACAGACGTTTATAATGTTGATATTAAGTTAGAATACTATCCTAAACAAGGTGAGAATATATCTGGTGCTTTCTTTATTAAAGACTTCAAAAAGCCAATTGAACAAATAGTAGCAGACGGATCTGTACCTTCAAACTTATTACTAACATATCTGAATCCAGATCAAGCACTAGTTGCAGGATTTGAAATAGAGTTTCGTAAAAAAATAACTAATTGGTTAGATGCGTATACTAATACATCTATAGTTAAGTCTGAAGTAGTTATTAATGGAAGAAAAAGACAACTACAAGGACAATCTAATTATGTTGTAAATGGTGGATTGAATTTACATAAAGGAAAAAATACATTTAATATTTCTTATAATAGAGTTGGAGATAGAATATCTGCAGTAGGTTTTCAAGGATATGATGATATATTTGAAAACTCTAGAGATGTTATAGATTTAGTGTTCTTACATAAAGTAGGTAAAGGTGAAATAAAATTTGCAGTAGGTGATATACTTGCCCAACCTTCTGTTTATTATCAAAAATCAAGGGGCAATTTAATTAAGACAAATAACGAACAATCAATTTCATTAACATTTAATTTGAATTTATGAAAAAGCTAAGTTTATTTTTAGTAATCATCGGTTTATTTGCTTGTAAAAAACAAGATATAGATGTACCTATTAATGTACCTACAGACAAAACAATTACAGGTAACATCACAACAACTACAACTCTTACTTCTGATAAAGAATGGACTTTAAAAGGATATGTTTACGTTAAAGAAGGTGCTACATTAATTATTCAACCTGGGACTATAATTAAAAGTGATATTGCAGAAAAAGGTGCTTTGTGTATCGAAAGAGGTGCAAAGATTATTGCAGAAGGCACAGCAACAAATCCAATCATTTTCACCTCAGGTAAAATAGCCGGCGAGAAGTCTCCTGGCGATTGGGGTGGAATTGTAATATTAGGTAAAGCAAAAACTAATCGTTCATCTGAACCAACTATTGAAGGTGGTATTGGTCGTCCGTTTGGTGGTAATGATGATGGAGATAATAGCGGCATACTAAAGTATGTTCGTATTGAATATGCTGGAGTGGCTGCACTACCTAACTCAGAAATTAATGCACTTACTTTAGGTGGTGTAGGTTCTGGTACAGTAATTGAAAATGTACAAACTATTTACGCTAATGACGATGCATTTGAATTCTTTGGTGGTACTGTATCTCCAAAAAATCTTTATGCATTTGCAACTGCTGATGATGACTTTGATTTTGATTTTGGTTACACTGGAACTGTAACAAATGGTATTGCAAAACGTGATCCTTTGTTTGTAGATAATGGTGATGCTGGTAATGGTGTAGAATGTGATAATGATGGTGTGGGCTCACTGGCACAACCATTTACGCATCCTAAATTAATTGGAATGGTATTAGTTGGACCTAATAATCAAACAGCATTAGCGAACCACAATCTAGGTTTAAGATTTAGAAGAGCTACACAATTTACAGTAAAGAATAGTGTTATCTATGGTTGGATGAAAGGTGGACTTAGCTTAGAAAGTAATGAAACAGCTCAAGCAGTAAAAGATGGTGTATCTATATTTGAAAACAATTCAGTAGGTGCATTTAATCCTAGTTTAAATTTCATTAGTAAAGCTACTACAATTCTAACTAATGATCAATTAAAGACTTTAGTTTTAGGAAAAGGTAATAAAGAGATTGATGTTATTATTCCTGAATTAGCTATGCCTACTTGGATTAATGGTTGGACTAAATTTCCTAGTAAGGGGCAATAAAAAAAGTGTCCCACTATAAAGATTAACTATATCCAATAAACAAATCTATCTTATATTTGTATTGAAACAAATCAAAATAGAAAAATGAAAAAGATGGTTATCGCTATGGCAGCACTAGTTATGCTTGCCTCTTGTGGTGGTTCTGGTGAAACTCCTGCCACTGATTCACTTGTAGCTCCTGTAGATTCAGTAGTAGCTCCAGTTGATTCTGCAAATGTAGTAACTGACTCTGCACAACTTGAAGATGCAGTAGGTGCTGGTCAATCTGCTCATGAGATTCCAGTAAAGTAAGTACTAAGGGCTGTCGAGGATCCGCTCGGAAAGACTACCGTTGAAACGTCTTTTTCTAAAAAATCAAATACTTATTATATGAAAGTTCTCTGTATAAATGGATATGAAGGTATACTCACTGAAGGTGAAGTTTATACTGTAGCTCAAGTAACTGTTAGTAACAACTTTCTATTAGAAGAAGTAAGTGTTCCAGAAGGATATACATCATTCAACTCTAATAGATTTGTTCCTCTTATTACAAGCAATGAAGATTCATTAGCTGAAGCTTTTTGGAACGAACAACCTCCAGCAGAATATACTGCATAGATCTTTAAAATATGGGGATAACCGGTATCGATCCGGATGTAGAGGTAATACTACATGCAGGCATTTGAGTATACTGCCTTAGAAGATACTAAACAATAAACGCTGAAGAATTATCTTCATTCACTTTCGAAGACGCAATGTCTTTCGTTGGTGCTGACTACGCAGTAGCTGCCTAGTCAACTACGGGTGAGTAACCTAGGAACAGAACTACTCCGAGTATTCACGATCGACTCGTTAAAGAAGGACTGTGGTTATATAGGATCGCTGGGGCTACGGATTCCGTCCTCTCACGCTTAAACAACTAATGAAGGTGTCCTATATTAGTTTTCTTGATAGTCATAAAATCAAGTGGTGGATCCGACCATAACAAGTCAGCCCTTACGGTGCAGTAGCAATACAGTACTAAGCATGTGAGACGTTAGTATTATTGTCTCTTTCGGAGACGTGGGTTCGAATCCCACTATCTCCACCAAAAGTACTTAGCACAGTTCTCCTGGTTCACTGTCCCAGGCTAAGTCATTTATCAAACTGTGGCCGAATAAGTGGTTGAGAGCTGCTAAGGCACTGGTAGATAGCTGAAAAGCTATTGAGCTGGGTATCACAGACGGATGAGTTAAAACCACCATCACTGAGGGTAGAATGCGCAACCTGAAAGTGCTCTGGATACGCTGAAGATAATTCGGACGATCTCCGCAGGCGTTGCTGGTAGTCAATCCAGCTAGTCTTAACACTTAGACTGATCATCTTTGTGGACTATGGGTGAAAAGGGGGTCCGTCCAGGGATTATGGGTAATCGTTACTCCCATCATGTTTTTAGAGGGAGGCCAGAAATGGCTTCCTTTTTTTATGCCCCTTAAGCATTGCTGGCGATGCGCGTGACTTGTAATCACGATAACTCAGTTCGATTCTGGGCGGGGGCTCTGAATCAAGATTGATCCTTAGCTCAGTTGGTTAGAGCAACAGACTCATAATCTGTGGGTCCTCGGTTCAAGCCCGAGAGGGTCAACAAGGCTACTGTTCTTTGACATATAAGGAGAAACAAATTATGGAAACACTATCATTCGTTTTAGGGATAGCATTCGTTGTGGTTATAGCTTTAGCTATAGTTGCTACTTATGCTTTCGTTAAGGTAATAAAAGTGAAAAATCAATTAGATAATACCCAAAGACAACTTGATTCAGTTGTAGGTGAAATTTATCAGAATATAGCTGAAGAAAATAGACACTGTCATTCAAGAATTGATAGTTTTGAAAAAGATGTCTATTCTCAATTAGATTCAAGACTAGATAAATTAGAAACTAAATTAACAAATAAAAAATAAAATAGTTAGAGAACAGTAGCCTATTAATAAAAAAAGCCGGTAGAAACCGGCTCTCTCTTTAAAATAAAAAGATTGTTAATTACGCAGCTTTTTTCTTCTCCCAAATAGACCAACCAGCACCAAACAAAGTCATAACGCCACCAAGGAGTTCTTGGAATAGGCTCTCATCAATCAAACCTTTTGCAACAACGATACCGCCGACAAAAGTAAGAGCGTGTCTGATAAGGCCTAGTAATTCAGTTTTTTTCATTTCTAATGATTTAAGTTAAAAATATGTACCTTATGGTACAAGAATAAATATCTTTCTAAACCAATAAAATTAATTACTCTAAAGATCGATTATATTAATATCAAAAGATCTTCTTATATTTAAATAAATAAAACGTTATGATATTAACTATTTACATCATTAGTATAATTTACTGCATATATAAAATGTATACAAGTTATTCTAAAAGAAATGAAGATCCTCTATATGCATCTCCTGCATTAGAAACATTAGCCATATTAGTGATGGCGCCAGTATTGATGGCAGTTGATGTTAGCTTTACTTGGGTAAGAAAATACAAAGAGTATAAACAAGAAAAAAAAGATAGTATATTTTAATTATTGTCAGGTGGTGAAATAGTAGCTACACGGCATACACACCCACTCGTCTCGTGGGCGCTGAAAAACAAGATAGGTATTTAGATATGGGTTGACCACAAAGCCGGCTATTTTGTCTAATACCGAATTGCAGCATGGAGGTTCGAGTCCTCCCCTGACAGCTTCTTAAACCTGGATGGCGAAATCGGTATACGCGCAAGACTTAAAATCTTGTGAGCAGAAAAAGCTCGTGTGGGTTCAAGTCCCACTCCAGGTACTAAATTAATAGTTATGGAAAAACAAATAAAACCTAAAATTAAAAAAGTATTAACCCAAGGAAATAAATCATTATTTACCCAATATCTTAAAGTAAATAGTTATAATCCAATAACATTTATATTGGCATTTACATCAGCGTTTCTTCATGCAATTATGAGAAGTAGTATCAGTGCCAGATGGGCAGAAGGTACGATGCGTGCAGATATTACATTAGCTTTTGTAGCATTCTTTTTTTGGTTATCATTTATGTTGAATGTACAAAGAATGGTATATGGTACTAGAATAGACCAAATTATATTTTTAATATCAGCAACTATAGGAACTGTTATAGGTGTTTCTATATTTGGTTAAGATATTTATAAATACAAATACAACAAAGGGACTAGATAGAT
>JACCDW010448614.1_pt1 | contig 14551 bp, 13 predicted proteins | sample 7449781 | NCBI WGS metagenome assembly JACCDW01 (sample SAMN15323449, study PRJNA562643) | freshwater metagenome | isolation source: river surface water | place: USA:Blue River Watershed | collected 2017-08-18
CGCACCCACTTGCAGCATGCCTTGCCCGTGACGTTTGGTTTGAAAACGGCGATTTGGTTGGGCATGGTGGAGCGCAATTTGGAACGCTTGCAGCAACTTCGCCCACGTGTGTTGGTGGGGCAGTTTGCGGGAGCAGGTGGCACCTTGGCTTCACTGGGGACCCGTGGTTTGGATGTACAAGTGGCCATGATGGCTGAGTTGAAACTGGGTGTGCCTGAAACCACATGGCATACCGCACGCGATGGCTTGGCTGAAACTGCGCAGTGGTTGGGCTTGGTCACCACCTCCTTGGCCAAGATGGCGTTGGACGTTTCTTTGATGATGGCCAATGAGTTTGGTGAAGTGTTTGAGCCCTTTGTGCAAGGCCGAGGTGCATCGAGCACCATGCCGCAAAAGCGCAACCCCATCAGCTGCGAAGTCATGATTGGTGCCGCCAAAACTGTGCGCCATTTGGCAGGCTTGGCTTTGGATGGTGCTGTGCAAGATTTTGAACGCGCCACGGGGCCTTGGCAAGCCGAATGGGTGGCCTTGCCCGAAGCATTTTTGCACACCGCAGGTGCGGTGTCGCAAGCCTTGTTCATGCTCACAGGCTTAGAGGTGGACACGCAGCGCATGCGCCAAAACCTCGATTCAACTGGTGGCCTCATCGTGGCGGAAGCGGTGATGATGGGCTTAGCCCCTGCACTGGGTCGCAACGAAGCGCACGATGTGGTCTATGCCGCTTGCCGTATTGCGCTCGAACAGAAACGCACCCTGGCGGAGGTACTCAAGGCCAATAACCACGTCACGCGCTTGGTCAGCTTCGCGCAAATCGATGCCATGTGTGAGCCCACCAATTACTTGGGCTGCGCCGCGCAAATGGTGGACAAGGCACTCGCTGCCAAGCCACGTTGATTCCACTGACACTTAACCGGAGACATTCATGAAACATTCTTTTTCGCTCGTGCGTCGCACACTGCTAGCTTCTGCTGTTGGCTTGATCGCTTTTTCATTGACCAGCTTGGCTGTGGCACAAGATGCCTACCCCAACAAACCCATCACTTGGGTTGTGCCGTTTGCCGCAGGTGGACCCACCGATGCATTGGCTCGCCACATTGCCGACCGTGTGGCTCGTGAGTTGGGTCAACCCATCGTCATCGATAACTCGCCAGGTGCAGGCGGCACAGTGGGCGCAGCTAAAGTTGCCAAGGCCAAAAACGATGGGTATACCTTTTTGGTAGGACACATGGGTTATATGGGTGCAGCACCTGCGCTTTACAAGAAATTGGCCTATGACCCTGTCAAAGACTTTGATGGCGTTTTTCGATTTCCAGACACGCCCTTGGTCTTGATGGTGCGCAACAACCATCCCGCCAAAGACATGGCAGGCTTGATTGACTATGCCAAAACAAATCCAGAAAAAGTATTCATCAGTAATGCGGGCGTGGGGTCTAGCTCACACCTCATTGCTGCGCTGGTGGCTAGCTCGGCTGGCGTAAAGGTAACGATGGTTCCTTATAAAGGTGCGGGTCCTGCTTTGATTGATGTGATTGGTGGTCAAGTCGACGGCATCTTTGATCAAACGAATACTGCGCTACCTCAGATCAAAGAAGGCAAAGTGCGTCCTTTGGTGGTGACGTCCAAAGTGCGATTGCCACAACTCAAGGATGTGCCCACCTTGAACGAAACCGTGATGCCTGGATTTGAAGCGGCAACGTGGTATGGCATCTATGCACCCAAAGGAACGCCCAAAGCGGCTGTCGAGAAAGTGCAAAACGCATACTTGAAAGTGATGAAAGACAAAGCCTACACAGGCAAGATGGCTGAGCAAGCCATTCAAATGTTGCCTCCTGAGCAATACACAGGTGATGCTTTGAGTAAGCACACCGAATCAGAGGTGGCGCGTTGGCGTGCAGTCGCGGCACGCTCGGGCCTATCGCTCGATTAACCAGCGCAGCATTTTTTGCCAGAACCTTCCCCATTGAGGGGAAGGTGCTTTTTTTATTGAATTTAAGTGCTTGTTATCTGCTGACATTCACGAATGAGTAAGAGTTCACACACCTCAACACTCCGTGAGAGTATCTAAATGGATACAATAAAGCGCTACCACCTAGAGCAAACATCCGCATTCAGTTGTTGGCTTAAAAACCTCAAAGACTTGCAGGCCAAAGCGGCTATTGTGTTGCGGCTCAAACAAGTGCAGGCGGGGCACTTCAGTGATGTGAAGCATGTGGGCAGTGGCGTGTCAGAACTGCGCTGGCACTTGGGGCCGGGCTACCGCGTGTATTTTTGTAAGCGCGGAGATCAGATTATTTTGTTGCTCGCAGGCGGCGACAAGTCAACACAGCAGCGCGATATCGCTCGCGCCCAACAATTGGCCAAGGAGCAAACGCATGGGTAAGACAACAGAATTTGATGCAGCCAGCTACCTCGACAGCGAGGAAATGATTGCTGAGTATTTGAATCAAGCCTTGGCAAGTGGTGACACCGATTTATTGCTCTCTGCGATTGGCGATGTGGCCAAAGCCAGAGGTATGGCGCAGATTGCGCGTGATACAGGCTTAGGGCGTGAGAGCCTGTACAAAGCTTTCGCCGTAGGGGCTAAGCCACGGTTTGATACGGTTCTAAAAGTCTTGCGTGCATTGGGCGTTGAAATGCACGCCTATCCACAAGTCCATTGATCTTTACTTCGCCCCCAGAGCCAACTGCATCGCCAGCTGGTTATGCCTCTCAATCAACGGCCCCATATCCACCGTTGCAATTTCACCTTGACGCACCACTACACGGCCATTCACGATGGTGTAGTCGGCGTTATCACTGGCGCATAACAGCAGTGCACCCACGGGGTCGTGCACCGCGCCACCGGCCATGCTGAGTGTGTCGGTGCGGAACATGGCGATGTCGGCGCAATAACCTTCTTTGATTTGCCCTAGCTCGTGTGCGCGGCCCAGAACTTCTGCGCCACCGCGTGTGGCTAAGCGCAGGGCGTCGCGCGGTGTCATCTCGGCAGGACCGTGGTCGCAGCCAAAGTCATCCAGAGCACGGCCCACGCGTGCTAGCAGCATGGCTTGGCGTGCTTCGTTCAACAAGTGCGCCGCGTCGTTGCTTGCGCTGCCGTCTACACCCAAACCAATGGGCACACCAGCGTCTAGCATTTTGCGCAGGGGTAAGATGCCGCTGGCTAATCGCATGTTGCTGCACGGGCAGTGGGCAATGCCCGTGCGCGTGCGCGCAAACAAATACGTGCCTTCGTCGTCCAGCTTCACGCAGTGGGCGTGCCACACGTCGCGGCCCACCCAGCCTAAGTCTTCGGCGTATTGCGCGGGCGTGCAGTTGAATTTTTCTTTGGTGTACGCAATGTCGTGGTCGTTCTCGGCCAAGTGCGTGTGCAGGCGCACCTTGTGTGCGCGGGCTAGTTTGGCGGCTTCGCGCATGAGGTCTTGGCTCACGCTGAAGGGCGAGCAGGGGGCCACGGCCACATGCGTCATCGCGCCAAAGCTGGCGTCGTGATACGTCTCAATCAGGCGTTGGGTCTCTTTGAGGATGAAGGCTTCTTTTTCCACCACACGGTCGGGCGGCAGGCCGCCTTGGCTTTCGCCCACGCTCATGCTGCCGCGTGTAGCCGTGAAGCGCATGCCAATGGTGTGAGCGGCTTCAATGCTGTCGTCCAGTCGCACGCCGTTGGGGTAGATGTACAAATGGTCGCTGCTGGTGGTGCAGCCGCTCAGCAGCAGCTCGGCCATGGCCACTTGGTTAGACACCAACACCATCTCGGGCGTGAGGCCTGCCCAAATTGGGTAGAGCCCTTTGAGCCAGCTGAAGAGCTCGGCGTTTTGCACCTGCGGTACTGCACGCGTGAGGCTTTGCACCATGTGGTGGTGCGTGTTGATGAGTCCTGGCACCACCACGTGGCGGCGGGCGTCGATCACTTCGTCGACTTGCTTCAGCAGCTCGCTAATTTCGGCGTCTGTGTTCTCGCCAGCAGGAATGATGCGCTCAATGCGGCCATCCTTCAGCAGCAGCGAGGCGTCATTCAGTTCTGTATTCGCATCGTCCATCAAAGCGATGCAGCGGGCGCAGTGGATGAGCAGTGTGGTCATGGACTTGTCCTTCAAAAACAATCAAACAAGTCGTGGCCGAGTCCCCAGTTTGGGCGAGCACCACGTCGCCGCGCATCCCGGGCTTTTGCAGTGCTTTAGATTTTAAGCAGGCGTTTGGCTTCGGCCACCATCGCTTCGGGTGTAATGTTGAACAGTTTGTACAACTCATCCGCTGGGCCGCTGGCGCCAAAACCTGTCATTCCCACAAAGCCGCCATCGATGCCAAGGTAAGCATCCCAGCCTTGACGCACCGCAGCCTCGATGCCCACGCGAACGCCTGTGCCCAACACTCTTTGGCGATAAGCGGCGTCTTGCACGTTGAACAATTCCCAGCAAGGCATGGACACCACCGCCGTGCCCACGCCTGCCGCTTCAAGCTGCTCGCGCGCTTGTACAGCCAGCAACACTTCAGAGCCGGTGGCCAGCAAGGTCACTTGGCGCAGACCACAAGCCGCTTCGCGCAACACATAAGCGCCTCGACGTGTGAGGTTGTCGGTGGTGTGTGTGTGACGCACCAAAGGCAATGATTGGCGTGCGAACACCAGGCTTACCGGACCGGCTTGGTGTTGCAAAGCCAACTCCCAACACTCAGCAGCTTCCACGGCATCAGCCGGGCGCATGATCCACATATTTGGCATGGCGCGCAGCGAGGCGAGGATCTCGACCGGTTGGTGCGTGGGGCCGTTTCGACCAATGCCAATCGAGTCGTGGCTGAACACAAACTTCACCGGCAGGCCCATGAGTGCGGCCATGCGCATGGCGGGGCGTTCGTAGTCAGCAAACGCGAGGTAGGTGACCGACAACGGAATTACACCGCCGTGTGCGGCCATGCCGTTGGCCATCGAGCCCATCACATGCTCGCGCACGCCGCAGTGCACAAACGAGCCTGCGCGGTCTTGCGCGTTGAATGCGGTCAACCCACGCTTGTGGCTGGTGGGCGCTTCGAGGTCGGCGCAGCCCACCATGCGCTCGGGCAACACGGGGGTAAGCAGGTCGTTGATTTCCGCGGAGATGAAGATGCCACTGGGTGCGGGTGGTGCTTGCAAGGCTTTTTGTTTGTAGTCCAGCAGCACTTGTTGCCAGTGCGTGGGCAGCTCGCCGCGCATGACGCGTTCAAACTCGGCGCGCTCAGCAGCGGACAGGGCGGCCACGCGAGCGTGCCAGGCTTGGTGTTCGGCCGCGCTGCGCTGACCGGCGGTGCGCCAAGCCTGTTGCACGTCGGCAGGAATTTCAAACGGACAGTGCTTCCAGCCCAGCATGTCGCGTGCGGCTTGAGCGTCTTCTTCAAATAAGCGACCACTGTGGCCGCCGCGTTGGCCTTGCAGTCGTGCAATGCCTTTGGCGATCACGGTGCGGCATGCCAGCATGGAAGGGCGTGGGTCAAGTCGCGCAGCATCGAGTGCGGCAGACACGGCTTCGATGTCGTGGCCATCCAGCTCCACCACATGCCAGCCCGCCACACGGAAGCGCTCTGCCACGTTTTCGCTGATCGACAAGTCTGTGCTGCCGTCGTCGGTGATTTGGTTGTCGTCCCACAGCAGCACCAGCTTGCCCAGTTGCAAGTGACCAGCCAGTGAAATCATTTCCTGGCCCACGCCTTCTTGCAGGCAACCGTCGCCCACAAACGCGTACGTGAAGTGGTTGACCAAATCCTTGCCAAAGCGGGCATTCAGGTAGGCCTCGGCCACCGCCATGCCAAACGCATTGGCAATGCCCTGGCCCAGTGGGCCGGTGGTCACTTCAATGCCGTTGGGTGCATCGTGCGGGCGCTCGGGGTGGCCTTCGCAGACCGAGCCCAACACGCGAAAGCGCTGCACTTCTTCAATCGGGAATGCGGGGTAGCCCGTCAGGTGCAACAGCGCATACAAAAGCATTGAGCCATGCCCGTTGGACAGCACCACGCGGTCGCGGTCAAACCAACCGGCGTCTTGCGGGTTGAACTTGAGGTGGCGCGTGTACAGTGCAGTGGCAATTTCGGCCATGCCCAGCGGCACGCCTTGGTGGCCTTCCTGGGCTTTGACGATGGCGTCAATCGAGAGAAAACGGATGGCATGGGCCAAGTTTTGTTGAGCGTGTGCATTCATAGCGAGGATTTTTGCCAAGCCCGTACATGAACGCAAGCGATGAATATTCAGGCTCAGATGAACCTAATTCAACCTTTTGAATGTCTCAAGGTGCGGCTTCTGCTCTCAGCCATTCGACAAAACTCTTCACTTCTAGCCGTGACGCATGTCGTGCGGGGTACACCATGAAATGCGCTTTCACCTCCAGGCTGAGCTTGTCGCCAAAAATGGGTTGGAGCTTGCCGCTGTCAATCAAGGCTTGGCCGACACTGGCGCTCTCCAGCGCAACGCCTAGCTTTTGCACGGCCGCATCCAAGCTCATCATGGCGCGGTCAAAACGCAGGCCCATACGTTCTGGGCGTTCGCTCGCGTGAAAGCGCGAAAACCAATCGGGCCATTGCACCAAGTTGACGCTGGATTGGATGAGCGGCACTCGCATCAAGTCTTCGGGCTCGTGCAAGGCATGTGTGCGGATGAACTCTGGGCTGGCCAGCGGCATGATGCGTTCGGTGAAGATGGACTCCACCTCTAGATTGGGCCAGTTGGGCATGCCGTAGCGAATGTCGATGTCCATTTGCCCCAGCTGAAAGTCTGAATGGACATGCGAGGCCGACAACACGAGCGAGATGTTGGGGTGCAGCTCGGTGAAACGGGCAATGCGCGGCATCAGCCAGAGGCTGGCAAAGCTGGGGCTGCTATGGACATACAGAGTGTCTTGCACGCCGTGACGCAGGTCTTCGGTGGCGGTGTTGATGGCGCCCAAGGCGCTTGCTACGCGTTGCAGGTATTGCTGGCCTGCGGGCGTCATTTCTACACCGCGGGCCGAGCGCTCAAACAAGCGCACATGCAGCAGGCCTTCTAGCTTGGCGACTTGGTGGCTAACGGCAGAAGGCGTCAGGTGCAATTCCTCGGCGGCCAGTGCAAAGCTCTTGCGGCGGGCGATGGTTTCAAAGGCTTGCAGGGCGGCGAGTGGGGGAATCATGGATGAACGAAATTAAATCATGGGTGAGTTTATATCGTTTGCGTTCAAGTGCTCGCCTGTCAAACAATCGCGCCACTCGATCAACGCAGTGCAATTAAACAGGGAGACACGCATGCTACTCAAGGACAAAGTGGCCGTCATCACAGGCGGTGCAGGTTTAAACGGTTTGGGCTTTGCCACCGCACGCATGATGGCGGAGCAGGGCGCCAAAGTGGTTATCCTCGATTTGGAAGTGGCCAACCCAAAAGCCGCGGCAGCCCAACTGGGCGCCGATCATTTGGGTTTGGTGGCCAACGTGACCGACAAACCGTCATGCGAAGCAGCTGTGGCCCAAATCAAGGCCAAGTACGGCCGCATTGACATCTTGGTGAACAACGCTGGCATCACACAACCTGTGAAGTTCTTGGACATCACCGGCGCTGACTACGACCGCATCTTGGACGTGAGCCTGCGCGGCACGCTCTACGCTTCGCAAGCGGTGTTGCCATTGATGATTGCGCAAAACAGCGGTTCTATCGTTTGTATTTCTTCTGTGTCTGCCCAACGCGGCGGCGGCATTTTGGGTGGCCCTCACTACTCGGCCGCCAAGGCAGGCGTGCTTGGGCTTGCACGTGCCATGGCCCGCGAATACGGCGGCAACAACATCCGCGTGAACTGCGTCACACCAGGCTTGATTGCCACCGACATCAACAAAGGCAAGATCCCTGAAGACAAACGCCAAGCCATTTTGGATGGCATCCCATTGGGTCACATCGGTGAGCCAAATGATGTGGCCGGCTGCGTGGTGTTCCTCGCCAGCAGCTTGTCGAAGTACTGCACTGGTGTCACGTTGGACGTCAACGGTGGCATGCTGATTCACTAAATCCCCCCTCGTTAGTCGTTCACTTAAACAATATCAGGAGACAAAACCATGAAACACATTTCTCTCATTCGCCGCACTTTGCTGGCCACCGCAGTTTTGGCTGCGACAACCTTGTCACATGCCCAAGCCGTCAAGTTGACCTTGGGCCACGGCGCAGCCCCTGGCAATCCGCGCCATGAAGCCGCGGTGAAGATGGCAGAGGTCGCGAAGGCCAAATCAGGTGGCCGTATCGAAATCCAGGTGGCCCCATCAGCCCAATTGGGTGACGATGCAGCCATGGTGACGGCGCTGCGCACAGGCGCTCTGGACATCAGTGCTAACTCGCAAGGTGCTGTGGCCACTACCGTGCCAGAGTACGCAGCTTTTGGCATGCCTTTCTTGTTCAGCGATTTGCCACAAGTTTGGAAAATGCTGGATGGTCCCCTGGGCAAAGAACTGGCCGACAAGTCTGCAGAAAAAGGCTTGGTGGTTTTGGGTTACTGGGACAACGGCATTCGCCACATGAGCAACAGCAAGCGTGCGCTGGCCAAGCCTGAAGACCTCAAAGGTCTCAAGATGCGTACGCCCCCTGATGCCGTGACGGTTGACATCATGCAAGCGCTGGGCGCTGAGGCTCAACAGATCAAGTTTGCTGAGTTGTATGTGGCTTTGCAGCAGGGGGTGGTGGATGGTCAGGAAAACCCGCTCATGAATATCCACGCCAGCAAGCTCTATGAAGTGAACAAGTTCATTTCGATGACAGGCCACAAATACGAAATGACGCCCTTGCTGATGAGCAAGCGCAGCTGGGACCGTTTGAACGATGCAGACAAGAAAGTGTTGCAAGAAGCTGCCGCTGAGGCCACAGAGTTGCAGCGCAAGTTGTCTAAGGAGAGCGACGAGAAGTTGATCAGCGAACTCAAAGCCAAGGGCGCTCAGATCAACACCGTAGACAAAGCAGCTTTTGCCAAGGCGACTGGCAACGTGGATGACAAATGGTTGGCTTCTCCCATCGGTCCTTTCCTGAAAAAAGTGATCGCAGCTGCGCGCTGATCTTCAAGGGCTTGCAAGCCTCTTTGTCCTACCCCCGCACGCTAGCGCGTGCGGGTTGGAGAACCTCATGAATTTGATTGAACGGACCATCTCGGTCTTGTGTCAGGTGTTGCTGTGGATCAGCACCGTGGTGATTTTTGCCATCTTAGTTGGCAACACTATCTTGCGTTATGCCACGGGCGCCAGTTTGCAATGGGCCAATGAAGTGCCTGAATTGCTGTTTCCCTGGCTCGTCATGTCCGGTGTGGTGTTGGCTGCACAGCATGGCGCGCACATCACAACGAGTTTTTTGATGGACAAGATGCCGGGTGCTGCACGTCGGCTCTGGGGCGTCTTGGGCTGGGTTGTGGTTTGCGTGCTTTACGGCACTTTGACACTGGCGACTTGGCGCATGCTGGATATCGTGCACGACGAGAAGTCCCCTATTTTGCAAATACCAGGTTCGATCACCTACGCCTGCGTGATGGTGGGGATGGCTCTGCTCGCTGTGTTGGCTGTGATGTCGGCTTGGCGCGCTTGGGTCGCCGATCCGAATGCCCCTGTGTCTACTGAACCTGCACCGGTTCATTGGTGAGAAAGATAGAACCATGACCGCATTGATCTTGCTTGTTTTTTTGGGCGCTGCCGTGATCGCTATACCGATCGCTCATGCCTTGTTGGTGGCCGCTATGGCTGCCGCCGCAACCTCAGACCGTGTGCCATTGGATTTGCTGGTGCAGCAAATGGTGGCGCAGGTGCAAAGTTTTCCTTTGATCGCCATTCCGTTTTTCATGCTCACTGGATCGCTCATGATGGGCGGCAAACTGGGTGAAGCGCTGATTGGCGTGTTGTCCACCTTGATCGGCCGCTTTCATGGCGGCCCGGGTCAGGTTGGGGTGTTGTCGTCCACCATTTTTGGGGGTGTCTCGGGCTCGGCTGTGGCTGATGCTTCGGCCATCGGGTCGTTGTTGATTCCGTGGCAAAAGCGTTTGGGTTACCCGCCCGCTTTTTCTGCAGCGACGTTGGCGGCGGCGGCCACCATCGATATTTTGATTCCGCCTTCGATCCCGATGATTTTGTTTGCACTGTCAAGCAACACGTCGGTCGCCGCGCTGTTTGTGGCGGGCATCATGCCGGGCTTGTTGATGTGCGGCGGCTTCATGGCTGTGTGTTGGTGGGTGGGGCGTCGACGCAACTTCCCACGGGAGACACGCAAGCTCAATTGGGGCATCTTCGGGCAGCAGCTGTTGTATGCAGCACCTGCTTTGGTCTTGCCTGTTTTGATTGTGATCTTCTTGCGCTTTGGCATTGCCACGCCCACCGAGGTGAGCGTGTTGTCTACGCTGTATGCGGGGGTAGTTTCTGTCGTGGTTTACCGTGATTTGGGTTGGAAACGTTTGCATAAGGCGGTGATGGAAGCTGGCTTGTCAACAGGTGTTGTGCTGTTGGTCATCATGGCGTCGGCCGCCATTGGTTGGTTGCTCACGTTTGATCGTATGCCCGATGGCGTGGTGGGTTGGGCACAGGCCAATTTGTCTAGTGCTTGGACTGTGATCTTGCTCATGAACGTCCTGATGTTGGTCTGCGGCATGTTCATCGACTTACCCGCTGCCGTGTTGTTGTTGACCCCTGTGTTTGTGCCGCTTGCTAACTCGATTGGCATGGATCTCACACAGCTGGGCATCATGATGACCGTGAACTTAGCCATTGGTCTTTACACCCCGCCCGTGGGGACTACGTTGTTTATCACCAGCTCCTTGGCTAAGGTCAAAGTGGGTGAAACCGTGCGCGAACTCGGCCCGTTTTACTTGGTCGCCTTTGGCGTGTTGCTGTTGGTGTCTTATGTGCCTGAAGCCATTTTCAAGTGACCGAATATTGATTGCAAATAGTTGATTGGAGAAATGAATGAATTCAACTCAGGACAAGTTGTCCTCCATTGCTCAGTGCGCTTATCGCATTCGCCGCTATGCCTTGCGCATGGGCGAGGTACAAGGCCAAGGCTATGTGGGCCAAGCTTTGGGCTATGCCGATGTGCTAGCGGTGGCCTATGGCCACGCGATGAACTTCCGTCCGAACGAACCCGAGTGGGAAGGGCGTGATCGCTTTTTGCTATCGCACGGTCACTACGCCATTGCGGCGTATGCCGCAATGATTGAGGCGGGCATCATCCCCGAGTCCGAACTCGAAACCTACGGCAGCGACGACAGCCGCTTGCCTATGTCGGGCATGGCCACGTACACACCCGGCATGGAAATGTCAGGCGGTTCGCTCGGTCAAGGTTTGCCCATTGCGGTGGGCATGGCCTTAGGGCTGCGCCACCAAGGCAGCTCGGCGTTTGTTTACAACTCCATGTCCGACGGTGAGCTCGACGAAGGCTCCACATGGGAAGCCGCCATGTCTGCCGCGCACCACGGTTTGGGCAACTTGATTTGCATGGTCGACATCAACAACCAACAGGCCGATGGCCCATCGACCAAGGTCATGGGTTTCGAGCCTTTGGCCGACAAATGGGCGTCGTTTGGTTGGCATGTGCAACGTGTCGATGGCAACCATTTGCCCGCCGTGCTGCGTGCCTTTGACACTGCACGCGCCTTGCCCGATGCCAAACCCCGTGTGATTTTGTGCGACACCTTGATGGGCAAAGGCGTGCCTTTCTTAGAGACACGTGAGAAAAACCACTTCATCCGCGTGGACCCACCTGAGTGGCAACAAGCTTTGGAAGTGCTGGACGCCAACCGTCCTTAACAAATTCTTGGGGACAGATCTTTAGCTCTGTCCCCTCTGGAGAAGATATGAATGCTGATACTGAAAAAAAACCTCGGCTGACCACCTCGGCCATGATCGCCTCCATCGCAAGTGAAGGCCAACGTGTGCAAACCGCACCGTTTGGCAAAGCCTTGGTGGAATATGCCGCCAGCCACCCCGAAGTGGTGGGCATGACCGCCGACCTCGCCAAGTACACCGACTTGCACCTGTTTGCTCAGGCGCACCCCGAGCGCTTTTTCCAAATGGGCATGGCAGAGCAGTTGCTCATGGGTGCAGCGGGCGGCATGGCCAAAACAGGCTTGGTGCCATTTGCCACGACCTATGCCGTGTTCGGCACACGCCGTGCGTATGACTTCATCCATCAAGTGATTGCCGAAGAAAACTTGAACGTGAAAATTTGCTGCGCCTTGCCCGGTCTCACCACCGGCTACGGCCCCAGCCATCAGGCTACCGAAGATTTGGCCATGATGCGTGCCATTCCTGGCCTCACTGTCGTGGACCCTTGCGACGCGCTCGACATCGAGCAAGCCGTGCCACAAATCGCGGCCCACCAAGGCCCGGTGTACATGCGCTTGTTGCGTGGCAACGTGCCGTTGGTCCTGGACGAATACAACTACAAGTTCGAATTGGGCAAAGCCAAGATGCTGCGCGAAGGCAATGATGTGCTAGTGATTTCCAGCGGCTTCATGACCATGCGCACGCTCGAAGTGGCTAAGACGCTCGAAGCCGACAAGATCAACGTGGCGGTGTTGCATTGCCCCACGATCAAGCCGCTCGACGAAGCCACCATCTTGGCCGAAGTGCGCAAGCCCGGACGTTTGGTCGTGGTGGCTGAGAATCACTCAGTGATTGGCGGCTTGGGCGAAGCGGTGGCTGGCTTGTTGTTGCGCGAAGGTGCAGCACCTGCCAAGTTCCGCATGTTGGGTCTGCCTGATGCGTTCCTCGACGCGGGTGCATTGCCCACCTTGCATGACCGTTACGGCATCTCGGCTGAAAAAGTGGCCGCTTCGCTCAAGGCTTGGCTGGCCTAAATCCGCTTGAGCGGCGCTAGGATAGATGGATGATTGATCCACACACTGATCCCCAATCTTTCCTGCGTCAGCTCTACGACGCAGCAGTGCTGCGCGCTTTGCCCCTGCACAACACCGCCGCCTATCTGCCGCAGCCTCCCAAAGGCCGCACCATCGTTTTGGGTGCAGGCAAAGCCGGTGGCGCAATGGCCCAAGCGGTCGAGGCGCTGTGGCCTGCCGACAAACCAATGTCCGGCTTGGTCGTCACACGCTACGGCCACACACCACCGCGCCCTGCGGGCGTGCCCGAGCGAATTGAGGTGGTCGAGGCCTCGCACCCTGTGCCAGATGCCGCGGGCTTAGCCGCTGCAGAGCGCATCTTGGCGTTGACGCAAGGGCTCACTGCTGACGACTTGGTGCTGTGCCTTATTTCTGGTGGCGGCTCTGCTTTGCTCACGCTGCCCGCTGATGGTCTGACCCTGGAAGACAAGCAGCGCATCAACCGCGATTTGCTCAACAGCGGCGCCGGCATTGGCGAAATGAACTGCGTGCGCAAACACCTTTCGCGCATCAAAGGTGGCCGCTTGGCCGCCGCGTGTGCGCCCGCGCAAGTGGTGACGCTCACCATCAGCGATGTGCCGGGCGACGACCCTTCGGTCATCGCCAGCGGCCCCACCGTGCCCGACGTGACGACCTGTGCCGACGCATGGGCCATCTTGCAACGTTACAACATTGAAGTGCCTGCCGCCATCGAGGCCGCCCTGAAAGTCGGCGCATTAGAAACCCCCAAGCCCAGCCCCGCGTGGGACAAGCAGCCCGTGCGCCTGATTGCCACGCCTCAACAGTCGCTCGAAGCCGCGGCTGAAGTGGCCCGCGCTGCTGGCCTGAATGCCTATGTGCTTAGCGACGAGCTAGAAGGCGAGTCCCGCGAAGTGGGCAAAGTCCACGCCGCGCTGGCGCGTGCATCAGCACACGGCAAAGGTCCGTTCCAAAAACCTTGTGTCATCCTGAGTGGTGGCGAAACCACCGTGACCATCCGAAAGGCCGAGCGTACGGCAGAGCGCTCTGCGCAGGTCAAGGAGGAGACCGCGCAGCGGGCGGGGGACAGGGAGCAGAGCGCTCTGCCGCACGCTCGGCCCGGCCGAGGAGGCCGTGCCGGTGAGTTTTGTCTAGGCTTAGCCGTGGCGCTGCAATCGCAGGCAGGCGTGTGGGCCATCGCTGCCGACACCGATGGCATTGATGGCATCGAAGACAACGCAGGTGCCTTGGTCACGCCCGACACCTTGGCCCGCGCTGTGGCTCAAGGCGTGAAAGCCACTGACTGCCTAGATCGCAACGATGCCTATGGTTTCTTTGAGGCCGTGGGCAACTTGGTGGTCACCGGCCCCACGCATACCAACGTGAACGACTTCCGCGCTATGTTGGTGTTGTAACCTACGGGGATGAGCCAGCCCCGCCTTTTACTCTCCCACATCACCAAGCGTTACCCCGCCGTGGTGGCCAATGATGCCGTGACCCTGACGGTGCAGCCCGGCGAAATTCACGCCGTGTTGGGTGAAAACGGCGCTGGAAAATCTACGCTGATGAAGATCATCTACGGCGCGGTCAAGCCCGACGCAGGCGAGATTCGTGTCAACGGCGAAGTGGCGAACATCCGCAACCCGCAAGAGGCGCGTCGTCTGGGCATCAGCATGGTGTTTCAGCACTTCAGCTTGTTTGACACGCTCAGCGTGGCTGAGAACGTTTGGCTCGGCCTCGACAAGTCGCTCAGCCTCGCC
>JACCDW010149223.1_pt1 | contig 14550 bp, 6 predicted proteins | sample 7449781 | NCBI WGS metagenome assembly JACCDW01 (sample SAMN15323449, study PRJNA562643) | freshwater metagenome | isolation source: river surface water | place: USA:Blue River Watershed | collected 2017-08-18
CTCGTCCCAAGGTATTCGACCGAACCTACTCGACCGAGGCTACCGCTCTGGCCGCGACCCCCCCCGGACCGGAAACCCCGGAGCTCGGGGATCGCCGGGCCTGGCACCGCCGCGATTCGGAGGGGCTCTCTGCAAGAACGCATCGCGGCTGGCCCAATGGGATGACGCGGCAGACCAGGCGTGGTCACCGGACCTCGACCCAATAGAAAACCGGCTGTCCCACCGGGGGTGTTTCGGTCATCGAGCCCCCGGTCAGGCCACTGGCGATCACGGTCGAAAGCCCATTCCAACCCACCGACCGGACCACCGTGTAGGTGAACCCGGCTTGTGTGGGCCAGGTCAAGCGGACCGAGCCTCCGGCACCGGGTTCGGCCTGCACGCGGATGGGCAGGACGGTGGGGTCAGTGAGCAGAGTCAAGGAGGCCTCCTCGCTCAGGACCGACTCCTGACCGTCGCTGATGCGCACGGTGTAGATTCCCAACTGATCGCGGTACACCTGCGCCACCCGCAGCTCCGGACGCGTGGCCCCGGTGAGCGGTTGTCCATCGAGGCACCATTGATAGGTGAGAGGCGTGCTGGCGGACGCCGCCACCCGGAACAACGCCCCACCGCCCTCGGGAACCTCCAGCGAGCGGGGTTGGCCGGTGATGACGATGGCCGGCGGTGCGGAGGTCGAACCGGAGCCGGAGGGATCGGACGGGGGATCCTGCGGCTGCGGGTCCACCGGCACCCCTCCCGAGGCGACCCCCATCAGCCGGAGGTGATCGATCCGCCAGGTGCCCACGGTGCTGTAGGTGCCACCGACTGCCGAAAAGGAATCACCCTCGAAATCCGAGACCAGACGCACGCGGAAGTCGGGATTCTCGGCCGCTTCGGCGATGTCCGAGAGATCGACGCTCAGTCCATTGGTGAACACGCTCGCCACCGTCCAGGTGAGTGTGGGACCGGGGCGCCACGGCTCACCACCCGAGGCATACAGGACCTGCAAGCGTCGGCTCGCCGTGCTGGTGGCCCGAAGGTCCAACCGGACCCCGATGGCGCGATAACCCACCGTGGACGCGGCGATTTCAAGGCCCGCCGTCCGGGCCCCGGTGCCCTGTTTGGGAAAGCCTGTGAGTTGCAGGGCGAAATCGGCATTGGTGGTCGGATCGCTGGACCCCACGCCCGAGGCCGGAGCCGAACGCAACCCCCCTACGACCGCCAACGTGGCCGCGCCGGACGTGGCGCGCAGGAGATCGTTGGTCCGGTTGAAATCCCAGAGTGCGATGGGTTGTTGGGCCTTCAGGCCCACCGGCGCCATCAAAACCAGAAAGGCCAGGAAGGCGAGGGTGCTGCGGGTTTGAGCCCGGGTTTGGGCCAGGGTTTGAGCCAGGGCTTGAGCTATGACGGTGATCAGGAGGGAGACACGGGAATGGGTTTTCATGGCGAGGATCGGTTTGCAGGGGCGAAACCTCCATGGCTCCGCCGTCACCGAGGGATTCGTGGGCAGGGGCGCCGTTCTTTCAGAAAAAACGCGGGCGGTTTCACCCGAGGCGCGACTCGACATCCCTCGGGTCCCACTTAGCCTCGCGCCATGAGCGTCGCAGCTGCAGGGAAAGTGGCGTGGGCAATGGCGTTGACTCTGGGAATCAGCGGGGTCGCTGCCAACGGGCTGCCGGCACCCGGCTTCACCCCGGAGTCCCGCGGCGAGCACGCCCTGACCGGTGTCCTGGCCCATGTGCGCCCCGGGGTCACGCTGACCAATGCCACGCTGCTGATCCGTGAGGGCCGTATCGCCTCGGTGGGCGTGGGCCTCACCGTGCCCGCCTCGGCCCGGACCTGGAACCTGCCCGGCGCGCACATCTACGCCGGATTCATCGATCCGTACCTGACGCTCGGATCGACGGCCGGCGCGGTGACCACACAGGGCTCTGATTTCCCGGCGACCGGCACAGGATCCCTCACCTCCGGGGCCCCGCGGTTTTTTGGAGTGCCCGGCCAGGAACGCGATGCCGGATCCCCCGGTCCCGCCCACGGCATCGCCGAGGTCACACCGGAACGCCGGATGATCGAGGGCTTATCCCCGGATCCCAAGGAATTGGCCACCCTGCGTGAAATGGGCTTCACCGCCGCCAATGTCGTTCCGGCCAAGGGCATCCTGCGCGGACAATCCGTGGCCATCAGCCTCTCGGACGTGTCCCCGAACCGGGCGATCCTCAAGCCCGACACCGCCCAACACGTGGCCTTCGCCGTCGGCGGCGGCGGCGGGGACGCCTATCCCAAATCGCTCATGGGAGTCATTGCCACGGTCAGGCAGGCTTGGATGGATGCGGCGTGGTACCGCGCGGATCAGGCCGATTACAATTCAGCCGGACGCTCCAGCACCCGACCGCGTCCCGAGTTCAACGCGGCACTCGCTGCGCTCCAACCGACGCTGGGAAGCCCTTCCGCTGCAGGCTCCCAACCGGTGGTCTTCGAAAGCGGCAGTATCCTGATGCAGGACCGGGCGTTCCGGGTGGCCTCCGAAGCGGGGGTACGCCCGCAACTGGTCGCCAGCGGTCAAGAGTGGCGACGGCCGGACCTCCTGGCACCCCTAGCCAAGGCGGCCGTTCCGTTCATCGTGCCGCTCCATTTCCCGGCGCTGCCCAAATTCCCGGAAGATTCCGCCTGGGATTCCGTTTCGCTCGACGTGCTCAGGGCCTGGGATTGGGCCCCAGAAAACCCGGCCCTGCTCGTCCGCTCCGGGCTGACCATCGCCCTGACCACCCACTCCCTACCGGACCGGAAATCCTTCCGAACCCAACTCCGGACCGCCCTCGACCGTGGGCTCTCCGAATCGGAGGCACTGGCCGCCCTGACCACCGCTCCAGCCGGGCTGTGTGGATTGGGGGATTCACTGGGCACCTTGGAATCGGGAAAGCTCGCCCACTTGACCGTGGTGGAACCGGGGGGCGGGTTCTTCGATCCCGCTTCTCGGGTCACGGCAGTCTGGATCGATGGCGTGGCCTACGAAACCGACGCCGCCCTCAAGATGCCTGAAAAGAAAGAACCCAACCCGGAGGCTGAGGCCAAGAAGGCTGCCGAGCGGGATCTGGCCAACCGACGGGTGGCTCATCCGCCCACGGAAGGCAGGGGACCCATTGCTCAACCGGGTTCGGTGATCGTCCGCAATGCCACGATCTGGACGAGTGGTCCCCAAGGCATCCTGCCCCGGGCCGACCTGCTGGTGGCCCATGGAAAGATCCAGGCCGTGGGTGCTTCGCTGGCGGCCGGTCCGGCGGTCCAGGAGATCGATGGCACGGGGTTGCATGTCACCCCCGGCATCCTTGATTGCCATTCGCACTCCATGATCCTGGGAGCCGTCAATGAAGCGACATTGCCCAGCACGGCCATGGTCCGCATCGCCGACGTGGTGAATTCGGAGAGCGAGAACATCCACCAGCAACTGGCCGGCGGCACCACGCTGGTGAACTTGCTGCACGGATCGGCCAACCCCATCGGCGGCCAGAACTGCGTGATCAAGCTGCGCGAAGGAGCCACGCCCGAGGCGCTGAAATTCGAACCGGCACCCGGTGGCATCAAGTTCGCCCTCGGTGAGAACGTCAAACAATCGGGCTGGGGCGACAAGGCAGTGACCCGATTCCCGCAAACCCGGATGGGCGTCGGCACCTTCTACCGGAATCGGTTCACCGCGGCGCAACAGTACCGTGAGGCGTTTCGCAAAGGACGCCAGTCCGACGGCTCGCCGGTTCGGCGGGATCTCGAACTTGAGGCCCTCATGGAAATTCTCGAAGGCACCCGGCTGATCCACTGTCACAGCTACCGTCAGGACGAAATCTTGGCGTTCCTGCGCATGATGGAATCCTTCGGGGTCCGGGTGGCCTCGCTCCAGCACATCCTCGAGGGCTACAAGGTGGCCGACGAGATCGCCCGCCACGGAGCCGGCGCCAGCGCCTTCGCCGATTGGTGGGCCTACAAGTACGAGGTCATCGATGCAATTCCCTATGCCGGAAGCCTGATGCGGGAGCGCGGGGTGACGGTGAGCTTCAACTCCGACTCCAGCGACCATGCCCGTCGGCTCAACTTCGAAGCAGCCAAGGCCGTGAAATACGGCGGCACGCCCGAGGCCGAGGCGTTGAAGTTCGTGACCCTCAATCCGGCCAAGCAACTGGGCATCGACCACCGGGTGGGCTCGCTGGAGGCGGGCAAGGATGCCGACTTCGTGCTGTGGAGCGGCTCACCGCTCGATTCCTCGACCCGTTGCCTCGAGACCTGGGTGGACGGCCACTGCTACTTCCGCCTCTCGGCCGAGACCTCACGGGTGAAGAGCCTGCAGGATGAGCGGAGCGCCCTGCTCGCCAAGGCCCGCAAGATCGCCGGGGGCGGTGGCGACGCCAAGGCCTCCGACCAGGCCCGGAAACAATTCTTCGAGCGCGCCCTCGAACAGGCCCGCCACTGGGGAGTGAAGGAATGTCAGGACTGTCAGGTCCGTCAGGCGGAGTGACGCCCGGCGCGGTTCCGCCATGAACACCCCGACTCCACGACGGGTCACCCGGCGTAAACCCGAGGCCCTCGGCTATTGGCTCCGGGTCCCTCTGCCCCGGCGCTCGACCCGCCCGGGACGGCCGAACCCTTCGGGTCCGGTGGCGATCTCGGGCTGCGATTATCTCGGATTGTCTGAAGATCCGGTGATCCGTCGCGCTTGGCTGGAGACCTCGGCCACCGGGCCGCTCCAGACCGGGGCTTCGCGGGCGACCACCGGAGACCATCCCCTCTACCGACGCGCCGAGGCGGCCATCGCGGGCTTTCTGGGAGAACCGGCCGCCATCCTGACCGCCACCGGCTACCTGGCGTCACTGGCGGTGGCGCAAGGCTTGCGCGACCGGGCCACCCAGGTGCTGGTCGACGGCTCGGCCCACAACTGTGTCCAAGACGGAGCCCGCCTGAGCGGATTGCCGGTCATCACCTTCGCTCCGGGAGACCCGAAGGCCCTCCGCGCGGCGCTGCGCGGCCTGCCCCGGTCGGCCCGACCCCTGGTGGCCACCGATGGAGTCCACGGGATCCGCGGGGGCATGGCCCCACTGGCCGAGTACCTGCGGGCATTGCCCGTGGCGGGATGGCTCTGGGTCGACGACGCCCATGGCCTCGGATCCGTAGGCCCGACCGGTCGAGGATCACCCGAGGTGTTCGGCCTGCGGGATTCCCGGCTGATCCGAAGCGTCACCTTCTCCAAGGCCCTGGGCGTCTCCGGCGGAGCGGTCATCGGCGAGGCGGCCCTGATGGAACTCCTCCGAAGCCGGGCCGGAGCCTATCTGGGATCGTCGGCCCCACCGCTCGCCGTCGCGGCGGCCATCGCGGCGGCCGTGGGTCGGGTGCACCGGCTGCCGGGCCGGGTCCGCCGCCTGCAGGACTGGGCCGTCCGTTTCTCGAAAGCGCTGCCGTCCCGGCCCGAGATCCTCAACGACCCCCGGACTCCGGTCACCGCGATCCATCCGAGCGATGCAGCGCAGGCCCAGCGCCTCACCGAAGCCCTGAGCCGGGCGGGTTTCATCCCGCCGTGGATCCGCTATCCGGGCGGCCCCGGCGGCGGATTCTTTCGCATCGCTCTGAAAGCCACCCATTCCCGAAGTCAGATCGATCGGCTGGCGCAGGCGATCCGCGCGGGGTTCGAAGCCTAGGCACCCTCAGGTCGAAATCCCGTCGACATCGGGGTGGCACGACTTCGATCCGGACGACCGATCCCACCGACTCGTTCCGGCTCAAGGAGTCCCGTCGGTCTCGCGGAAGTCCGCACCACGCCGCAGGCGGAAAGGATCGCTGCGGACGATCTCGAGGACCAGCCTCGGGGCCCGATGCCCGTCGGCCTCCACGGTCTCGACGATGTGCTTCACGGCGGGAATGTCGTAGTACTCCACGCCCCGACCCAGGGCGTAGGCGAGCATCTTCTCGGTGAGGTGGCGCAAGAACAGGCGCTTGCGCGCCAGAAGCACCTTCTTGAGCGCCTCGGGCCCGACGATCACCTCACCGCCGGGCAACTCGCCGCGGGCATCGACCCCCTCGCCGGACACCTCGGTGCGCCAGCGACCGATCGGGTCGAAGTTCTCCAGAGCAAATCCCAGCGGGTCCAGGCGGGCGTGACAGGCTCCGCAATTGGGATCCTTGCGATGCTGCTCGAGGCGTTGGCGGAAGGTCAGACCGTCGCGCTTCTCGTCATTCGGGGGCAAGGTGGCCACCAACGGCGGCGGAGGCGGGGGCGGCGTTCCGAAGACCTCTTCGAGCAGCCATTTGCCCCGCAGCACCGGGCTGGTCCGCTGGGGATAACTCGTCTGGGTGAGCACCGCGGCCATGCCGGTGACGCCGCCGCGGCGGCGGTCGGGCAGGGAGACCTTCGTGAAACCGGAGCCGGTCACCCCGGGCAATCCATAGTGCCGCGCCAGCTCGGCATTCACCCAGGTGTAATCGCTGTCGAGCAACTCGAGCAGGCTGCGGTCCTCGCGCAGCAGGCCGGCGAAGAACTCGCTCGGCTCGGCCACCATGGCCTCTCTGAGTGCCGGGGTGAATTGAGGGAACTTGTGGGGATCGGGCGCGGCGACCGAACCCAGGGTCCGGATGCCGAGCCATTGGCCCACGAACTGTTCCGACAAGGCCCGCGCCTTCGGATCGGCCAGCATCCGCCGCACCTGGGCCTCGAGCACCCCGGGTTGTGAGAGGCGTCCGGCATCGGCCAGCGCGAAGAGGGTCGCGTCGGGCATCGACGACCACAGGAAATAGCTCAGGCGACTGGCCAGGGCATGATCGTCGATGGGCGCCGGCTTCGGGCCTGGCGGATCGGCTTCGACGCGGAAGAGGAAATTCGGGGACACCAGCACCGCCTTGGCCGCCGCCAGCGTGGCCGTCCGGGAATCGGCCCCGCCCCGATGGATGCGGTGATAGAATCCCATCAGGCGAGTCACCTCGTCATGGGACACCGGACGACGCCACGCGCGCCGGGCGAACTCGCGCAGGTTGCGGGCCGCCGCCGCCGACTCCGACCGGTACCAGGTCACCGGGGTCCGAAACAGCGCCTCCGCCGGTGCGGCGGCCAACACCTCCTCGGCGGCCGCGAGGTATTTCTCCAACAACATCGGCGGCACGAACAGGGTGCTGGCATTGTTGTCGAAGCCGCCGCCACCGCCGCCGTCGGCCGGGAATTCGTCGGCCGGACGCAGGTTCACCCCGAGGAGATCACGGACCGTGTGGTTGTATTCGGCGCGACTCAGGCGGTGGGCGATCTTGGGTCCGGGATCCAGCGGGATGCTTCCGGGAGCCGGATTGTCGAGCAGTTCCCGAAGCCCTTCGCCGAGCACCAGGCGCTCTTCCTCGGTCGGTTGGATCTTGCGGCTCTCCGGGGGCATCTGCCGCTCTTCGATCTGACGCACGGCGCTCTCCCACAACTTGGGATTGCGGTAGATCGATACGAGGTTGGTGAAGCCGTCGAGACGCACGCCCCCCTTGGCCTTGCGGCCGTTGTGGCAATCCCAGCAGTGCCGCTGCAGTTGCGGCAGCAGGTCCGCCTGGAAGTCCGCGGCCCGAACGGCACACACGGCGGCGGTGGCCAGGGACAGCAATGCGATGGGACGGTTCATAGACGAGTTTTTCAACGCTCCCAGGTCCCGTTCAGCGCGGCCTCGGGTACGTCCGGTCCCGGAAGCGTGACCGTTCCGGCACGAGTCGCAACCCCGGCGCGCCGACATGGCGAAAGGGCGACGCATCGGCGCGGATCACGAATCGCCCCCTCCGGCATTGCCTGCGGAACCACCGCTGGCACTCTGCGCCCCATGCCCACGCAGTCCCCCCGTCGTTCCCTCGCCGCAGGTGTGCTGTCCCTCGGCGCAGCCCTGTCGGTCGTGGCGGCCACCTCGGCTCCGGTCCCGTTCCAAAGCCCGGAGACGGCCCTCGATCGGTACGTGGCCCAACCCGATGCCGCGTTCCGCTGGAAGGTGGCCGCATCGACCAATCTGGGACGCTCGCAGGTCACCGTCATCGACCTGACCTCCCAGAACTGGCTCACCACCAACGAGGTGAACCGCACTCTCTGGAAGCATTGGCTCACCGTCGCCCGACCGAAGGATCTGGCCCACAAGACGGCCCTGCTGGTCATCGCCGGTGGAGCCAATCGGGAGGGTGAACTCCCCAAGCCCAGCGCCGAGCTGTCCCGGATCGCCGAAGCCACCCGCTCGGTGGTGGTGGAGCTGAAGATGATCCCCAATCAACCGCTGATCTTCCACCGCGACGGCAAGGAGCGCGTCGAGGACGACCTCATCGCCTACACCTGGGATCAATTCCTCCGCACCGGCGACACCCGTTGGCCGGCCCGCCTGCCGATGACCAAGGCGGTCGTCCGCGCGATGGACGCGGTGAGCGCCTTCACCGCCACCGACGCGGGGGGCGGGCAGGCGGTGGAAACGTACGTGGTGGCCGGCGGCTCGAAGCGCGGGTGGACGACCTGGACCACCGCGGCGGTGGATCGGCGGGTCGTGGCCCTCTGCCCCATCGTGATCGACCTGCTCAACATCGAGCCCTCCTTCGTCCACCACTTCCGGGCCTATGGCACTTATGCCCCCGCCGTCGGGAACTACGTCGAGCAGGGCATCATGAACTGGCAGGGAACCCCGGAGTACCGGGCGCTGATGAAGATCGAAGAGCCCTTCGAGTACCGTGACCGGCTCACCCAGCCCAAGCTCATCATGAACGCCTGCGGTGACCAGTTCTTCCTGCCCGATTCCTCGCAATTCTACTTCGATGAACTGAAGGGGCCGAAGTACCTGCGCTACATCCCCAACACCGACCATTCGCTCAAGGGTTCCGACGCCTACCCCACGCTGATGGCCTGGCACCATGCCACGGTCAACAAGACCCCCCTGCCCCGGTTCACCTGGAAACAGGAGGCCCCCGGCCGCATCCGCGTGCAGGTCACCGATGCGCCGAAGGCCGTGAAGCTCTGGCAGGCCCACAATCCCAAGGCCCGCGATTTCCGTCTGGAGACCCTCGGACCGGTCTGGACCTCGACCGACCTCACCCCGGACGCCCAGGGAAACTACCTCGGGCAGATCACGCCTCCCTCGGCCGGCTGGACGGCGGCCATGGTCGAATTGACCTACGACCTCGGAGCCGCAGCGCCCCTGAAGCTGACCACGGCCGTCTACGTCACCCCGGACCGCCTGCCCTTCGCCGCCGACAAGCCCGAGCTGCGCGTCAAAGGATTCCTGAGTCGCTGAACCCAAGGGTTCCACGCCGGGGACACGCCCGGATCCCCGGCGAAGGCCCGGGTGAGCGGATCGGGCCTCCGAACGCTTTTCGTTTCTTTTCGGGGATCCCGCTTTTGTCTGGACAAAACCGGAGACCTTGGGTTCATAGCGATATTGCCCGTAAGAGTTTTCCACCAGAGGACCATTCTGGTCCAACGCACGGAGTGTGTTGCAGATCGGCGATCGATGGGTGGTTCGAGCGGGTGATCCGAGCCTCATACCCCCAACCATGAAACATTCGATCAACCATCAGGGTCTCTTGGCAGCGGCTGTCGCAGCGGCACTCCTCCAGACACCCCTCACCACGCAGGCAGGTCTGTTCAAGATCGACTTCGGTCATCTGGAGAACGAACGGATACCCACCGATGCTAACGACACGCCCCTCGATCCCCAACCCTTGCTGCTCGATTGGAATGTCATCCCCACTTGGACCTTCGGCGATCCGAACGCCAACGTCACCGAAGGGTCCGCCAGCATCAAAGGTACGGCCAATGCCGCCGGCACCGAAGTCACTTGGAAACTGAAGGACACCTCGACGACCCCCAACAACAACGTCACGTTGACCATCCTGGACAACCGGACGCTCGCCGAGAAGCTCTCCTCCGACGCGCCGCCCTACATGCTGGGCCAGACCGCCAACAATCCGACCAAGGAAGGCCGGGACGTGGTGTATGACGGGGTCCGCGTTCCCGGTGTCGTCAAAGACGATTACCTGTACCGCAATCCGGATGCCGATGGCTCCGAGACCCTGATGCGCATCGCCAACCTCGACCCCGGAACCTACAACGTCACCGTGTTCGAAGGGCGCACCACCGACGGCTCACGCACCGGCAAGGTCTGGGTCGACGACATCAAGGGCCTGAAGGAACCGGCCGACCAGAACACCGGCAACTACGCGGGCAAGAACGACGCGGGCGATGTGTTGCTCGACGGACAACCCCGGACGGTCACCGTGAAAATCAATGCTGGGGACTACCTCTGGTTCGCCGAGATGGAAGACAACTCCGGCGGCATCAGCGGCATGATCATCCGTTCGGTGATTGATCCGGCCGACTCGAAGGGGTTGTTCAAACTCGACTTCGGTGAGCTTGAGAACGAGCGGGTGCCCAAGATCACCACCGCGAACAAGGACCAAGCCGGCGAGGACGCTTCCGCCCCGGCTCCGTTGGCCGATTGGAACGTGATCCCCACGTGGACCTTCGCGGATCCCAATGCGAATGTCACCGATGGGTCGGGCAGCATCAAGGGCACCGCCAATGGCGACGCCACGGAAGTCACCTGGAAGCTCACCGACTTCTCCAAGGACCAGAACAAGAACGTCACGGTGACGATGCTCAACAATGTCGCCCTCGACACGGAAAAGTCGTTCCCTCCGGCCCTGGGTCAGACCGCGAACAATCCCACCAAGGAAGGCATCGCGGTGATGTATGACGGCATCCTCGTTCCCGCCGCGGTGAAGGACGACTACCTGTACCGCAATCCGGACACCGACGGCAGCGAGATCCTCATGCGCTTCGCCGGCCTGAATCCCGGCAAGTACAGCGTGACGGTCTTCGAGGGACGCACCACCGACGCCAACCGGACCGGCAAGGTCTGGGTGGACGACATCAAGGGGTTGAAGGAACCGGCCGCCCAGAACACCGGGAATTATTCCGGCAAGGGCGCCGACGGAACCACGCTGCCGCTGGGTCAACCGAGGTCGGTCGTGGTGGACATCAAGGCCGGTGAATACCTTTGGTTCGCCGAAATGGAGGACAACTCCGGCGGCATCAGCGGCATGATCATCCGCGGCCTTCCGGCGGCCCCCTCGGCCGTCACGCTGCAGAGCGCCTCGGCCCTCGGCGGCGCCTTCACCGCGGTCACCGGTGCGACCGTGGACGCGGCGGCCAAGACCATCACCATCCCGGCCCCGACGAGCTCCGCCTTCTACCGCCTCAGTGGTGCCTCGAAGGTCGGCATCTCGACCAGCGGTGCCACTCTGGTCTTCAAGTACGAATGACGGCTGGAGAACACGCACACGTTCCCCTCCGCATTCCTGTCCGAATTTCGCCAAGGGCCTCGGGGCATCCCCGAGGCCCTTTTCAATCGAGGCACCTATTCGTCGCCGCCGCCACCGCCACCGCCCCCATTGCCCCGCTTCTCCCAGCGACGCTGGGCTCGTTCGGGCAAGCTGTTGTCGACCTTCACCTGATAGGATTCCGCTCCGAAGAGGGCCACGATCGCGTTCTCGAACTCACGGGACGGAGTGACATGATAGCGGTCGTTGGGCTCGATCCACACCGACTCCCCTCCGGGCATGCGGATGCACAGGTACATCAGCACCGAACCCGAATGGGCTTCGACCAAGGCCTTCAAATCCGCCAACCGCGTGTCGCCGAGTTGGTCGGACCTCAAGCGCAACTGGACCCGCTTGGTGAACTTTTTCGGGGCCGCATCCAGCGGCAGGATTTCTTGGGGGAAAAGCTTCGGCCGTTCCTCGCCGGTGCTGACCTCGGCGGTGACGAGCAGCGCCTGATTGGGGACGAAGAGGTCCACATAGCGCTCGTACGACTCGTTCATGGCCAGCGCGGTGACGGTGCCGGTCATGTCCTCCAGCGTGACCATCGCATAGGGTTTGCCCGTCTTCTTGGACGCCCCCTTCTGGACGGCGGAAACCAAGCCCCCGATGCGGGTCATCGACCGGTTGGGTAGGGTCGCCAATGCCTCGATGGTGTGTGTGGTGTGCCGCGAGAGCAGCTTTTCGTAGGGGCTCAACGGATGGCCGCTGACATAGAAGCCCACCAGTTCCTTTTCGTCGGCCAGCTTCTGGGCCAGCGGCCAGTCTTCCTGGACCACGGGCTTTTCCGCGCGTTGGCGGGCCGCAGGCGCGGCCTCGAAGGTATCGAAGAACGAGACCTGACCCCGGGATTTGTCGGCCGCATTGGCGCTGGCCCGGGCCATGGCACCATCGATCTGGTGGAACACGGTGGCCCGGTTGGGCCCGATGGAATCGCAGGCGCCCGCCTTGATCAGCGCCTCGAGCGCCTTGCGATTGATGGCCTTGGTGTCCACCCGACCGCAGAGGTCCTCGAGGTTCGTGAACGCCCCCCCGTTGGAGCGGGCCGTGAGCAGCGCCTCCACGGCCGCCTCGCCCACGCCCTTGATGGCCGCCAGACCGAAGCGGATCACCCGCCGATCTTCGGCGGCCGCGGCCGGAGCGAAGTGCAGACCGGAGGCGTTGACATCGGGACCCAGGGTCTCGATGCCCAGGGTCTTTGCCTCCGCGATGTACTGGCTGAGCTTGGCCGTGTCGCCCTGATCGTTGGTCATCATGGCGCTGAGGAACTCCACCGGGTAGTTCGCCTTGAGCCAGGCCGTCTGATAGGCCACGACCGCGTAGGCCGCCGCATGCGACTTGTTGAAGCCGTAGCCCGCGAATTTCTCGAGCAGGTCGAAGACTTCGTTGGCCTTGGGGGCCGCGATGCCATTGGTGTCGGCGCAGCCCTTCACGAAGGTCTCGCGCTGCTTGACCATCTCCTCGAGCTTCTTCTTGCCCATGGCGCGGCGCAGCAGATCGGCGCCACCGAGGGTGTACCCGGCCAGGATCTGCGTCGCCTGCATGACCTGCTCCTGATAGATGAGGATGCCGTAGGTCTCGCGGGCGATGGGCTCCAGCAAGGGATGCGGATAGATGATCTCCTGTTCGCCATGCCGGCGCTGGATGAAGTCCGGGATCAGGTCCATGGGACCCGGCCGGTAGAGCGAAATAAGGGCCGTGATGTGCTCGACCGAGGCGATCTTGAACTTCTTGCACAGGTCGCGCATGCCCCCGGATTCCAACTGGAACACGCCGAGGGTCTGGGCGTTGTTGAGCAGGTCGTAGGTCTTGGTGTCGTCGAGCGGGAGGTTGTCGAGATCGAGCTGCACCCCGGTGGACTTGTGGACCATCTCGGCCGTGTTGCGGATGACCGTCAGGGTCTTGAGACCCAGGAAGTCCATCTTCAGCAGGCCGAGGTCGCCGACCGGGCCCATGGCGTACTGGGTGACGATCCCGCCCTCGTCGTCCTGCTTGAGCGGCAGCAGGTTCACCAGCGGTTGGGCCCCGATGACCACGCCGGCCGCGTGCACGCCGACACTGCGGGTCTGGTCTTCCAGCAGCAGGGCCGTGTCGATGAGTTCGCGGGTGACTTCCTCTTCGTCGTAGGCCTGCTTGAACTCGGCGTTCTTCTGGAGCGCGTCCTTCAGGCCCCACTTCACGTCGGTGATCATCTTGGCCAGCCGATCGGCCTCGGAGACCGCCAACCCCATGACCCGTCCCACGTCGCGGATGACCGACTTCGCCCCCATGGTCCCGAAGGTGATGATCTGGGCGACGGCATCGCGGCCGTACTTGTCCCGCACATACCGGATCACCTCGGCCCGACGGTCGTCGGCGAAGTCGATGTCGATATCGGGGGGGCTGACGCGCTCGGGATTGAGAAAGCGCTCGAAGAGCAGCCCGTAGCGCAACGGATCGACGTTCGCGATCTCCAGCAGGTAGGTCACCATCGAGCCGGCGGCCGATCCGCGCGCCACGCAGGCGATGCCATTGTCGCGTCCCCAGCGCACGAAATCGCCGACGATCAGGAAGTACGACACGTAGCCGGTCTTCTCGATGACCCCGAGTTCGAGATCGAGCCGGTCGAGGATCTTGCGGACCGCCGCATCGACCTGCGCCGGATCGATGGGATCCGGGGTCGCCGAGGCGGAGGGAACCGGCGGCGCAACGGGCGGGACGGAGACGTCGGTGGCGCCGGTTTCCGACTCGGGGGCCGGGGCCGGGGCGGCCGGTTTCTGCGGGAAGAGGAAGGCCAACCGCTCGGGCTGGGTCACGGCCTCCACCACGATGGTGGAACCCTCGACATGGGCCTGGATCGAGTATCGGAGGCGGAGTCCGTCGCAGAGCAGCTTGCGCAGGTAGCCCTCGCGGGTCCACGTCTCCGGCGGCTGGAAGACCGGGTAATGTTCGGCCCCCTTGCCGTAGCGAATCTCCAGGTTGCACTTCTCGGCCACCTCGACGGTGTTGAGCACCGCGTCGGGCACCTCGGCGAAGAGGTGCTTCATCTCCTGGGGTGATCGCAGGAAGAACTGCTCCTGCTGATAGCGCATCCGCTTGGCGTCGCTCAGCAGCGCCTGGGGGCCGATGCAGATCAGGCAGTCGTGGGCCCGCGAGTGGTCCTTCTGGACGTAGTGGACATCGTTGGTGGCCACGCACTTGAGGCCGAACTCCTGGGCCCAGGGGATGAGCTGCCGGTTGACCTTGGCC
>JACCDW010161638.1_pt1 | contig 14548 bp, 12 predicted proteins | sample 7449781 | NCBI WGS metagenome assembly JACCDW01 (sample SAMN15323449, study PRJNA562643) | freshwater metagenome | isolation source: river surface water | place: USA:Blue River Watershed | collected 2017-08-18
ATGACAAGGAGTCTCGATCACTGATGTCAAAGCTTTCAGATCTTCAGATTGAAACCCTTCGCCATGTTGCTAATGGATTAACCAACGCCGAAATAGGACGTTTACGATTTGTGAGCGAAAAGGCGATAGAGCAGATCCTTTCTCGGGTTGCTATTACTTTAAATATTCAGCCAGATCACAGAAAAAACATGAGGGTTCAATTAATTAATGAGTATCTCAAGTGGATTGGCGCGCCGACTCACTAAGTAAAGAATGTAATGGGGTTGAAAGGTAAAGTTCTGCCCTATGGAGATAGAGCAGATTCGCAGCCGCTGGAACGATGTTCTAGATGTCCTCGAATCTCACAATCGCGTCGCATGGATCGCATACTTTGATGCTCGATTAATCTCATTCCAGGACGGGGTCATAACCCTAGATTTTTCCGACAGTCGTAAATTTGCAACATCTCATGAGTACTCCGAGACACGTCCCAATCTCAAGGCAGCGTTAATCGCTTCTGTCTATCAAGTCCTTGGTTTAAAGGTGGAGATCCGGGAACAATGAAAATTAAGGTATTTCTACTGACGATAGCGCTGGTGCTTGGCGTTGCAGGTGCACCGCAATCACTAGCGGCTGCATCGACCTTGAGTATGCAGATCCGACAAACCCCCAGCGCATCTGAATCTCTACTAACGATGTATGGAAATTTAAAGCCCAACAAATCAGGCACAACGGTAAAGATTCAAGTTGATATGGGTGGCAAGTGGACGACAACCCGGTTTACAACGAAGGTAACCAAGGTTGGAACCTGGAAAGTCACCGCACTTGCGACGGCACTTGATGCACAGGTTCGTTATCGCGCAGTTTCAGTAATTGCTGGAAAGAGTTTGTACTCCCCTATTCGGGCAATCACCGTTAAGCAGCAACCCGAGATTTCAAATGCAGACCCTGCTCAATTTATTGATTTGCTGGGACCAGGTGGTCGAATTCATGGCGCAGATGTCAGTAGATGGCAACATCCCAATGACAAGCCCATTGATTTTGTAAAGATGTATGAAGCGGGAATGCGCTTTGTTTTTATCAAAGCATCAGATACCCGTGAATCTGCCGATCTGCTGGCGGTTAAGTATGCAGCGATGGATCATCATGCTGCGCAAGCTGCAGGAATCTATACAGGTTTTTATCACTACGCGGTTTTGCCAGATGTAACGGATCCTGAAGATATTAAGAAGGATGCTCTGGCACAAGCGCAAAAAGTGGTGTGGCGATTGGCTTCTATGGGTGGGTATTCGGAACGAGATTTACCCTACGCATTAGATCTAGAAAATAAGTGTGTTAGGTACTCATCTTCGGGTGCTTGCCAAAAGTATGCAACACGTAGCGCGGTAACTTTATGGGCAACAACTTTCTTGGCATCGCTCAAGGAAAAAACTGGTCGCACACCGATCCTTTATTCATATGCAAACTTTCTTGAAAGCTCGATGACTCGTACACCCGAGCTTGCCCAATATCCATTGTGGCTTGCTCAGTATGCGATTGATCCAGCAAATCCCATTAACCAACCAGGATTGAAAAATGGTGGTTGCTATGTTCATTCATGGACTGGTGCTAACTGCGATTCGCAATGGACTGTTTGGCAATACTCTTCCTGCGGTATCGCCCCTAAGTACGGAGTACCTGGCAATCGCTTAGACCTCAATGTTTTCAGAGGAACGCCTTCTTCTTTCCTAGCGTTAGCAAAGGGAAGTTGGACGCCTTCTCTGGTTGATTTAATGCCACAACAAGAGCCAACGGTTTTGACTGTGGTGAATCAATCTGCAAGTACCACCAACAAATTAGTTACCTTCAAGGTCAATGTTGTGCGACCAAGTGGATCACCTGTTGTAACTGGAAATGTGAAGTTGGTTTTTGATAAAACCACACAGCCAGCTGTAAAACCAACTCAAACAATTTTGCGTGAAACAAGCGGAGTTTGGACCTTAGCGCTTAAGGGAGTACCTGCTGGAAGTTATATCGGTAAGGTTTTATTCCAAGATATTTCCGGAACCCATGCAGAATCTACTTTTCCAGTTACCTTTGAAGTGCTTCAGGGACCAACACCAACTCCGAAGCCAACACCATCACCTACTGCGACTAAGAAGCCAACAACCGATGGGTGCAGAGGACAGATTAAGAATTAGCCTCGAGCAGCTCATCTAACGCTGCTAGTTCTCGATCTACAAGCTCTTCGTATGCTGCGATAGATTCTTTGCGCTCCTTTGCGCTCCATCCAAGAACGGGTGCAACAAGTGCGCCAACCTCATCTGCAAGATGTACGCCATGACCTTCGGCTTCAAAAGCCAACCGTGTACGGCGAGACATAACATCATCAACGGTGCGCGCACCTTCATGAGTTGCTGCGTAGACAATTTCGGCCTTGATGTACGGAAGATCTGCATCTAACTTCTTGGCAAGCTTTGGCTCTTGCGCAATGAGCTCAAGAATTTCGCTAATCAGCGATCCGTATCGATTAAGTAGGTGAGTAACAGTCTCGACAGCTAGACCAGATTCCTGGGCGATGCGCTCTTTTTGTTGTTCCAAAGCAAAGTATCCATCTGCTCCAACAAGTGGAAGTTTTTCAGTAACAGAGTCTTGAGTAATACGACGAAGTTCAATAACTGCACGATCTACCGCATCCTTACCCATGACTCGATAGGTTGTGTACTTTCCACCGGCGATGGAAACAAAACCTGGCGCTGGACGATCAACTGTGTGTTCACGAGAAAGCTTTGTTGTTGTTGCACTCTTTATATTTGCTACCAATGGACGCAAACCTGCGTACACACCAATAATCTCTTCAGCCATTAACTTTGGCTCTAGAACGCGGTTTGCTTGATCCAAGATGTACTGAACATCCTCACGTGAAGCGTATGGCTCTGCACGGTCACCCTCGTATGGAGTATCTGTTGTTCCAACAATCCACTTGTCTCCCCAAGGAATTAAGAACAGCACAGAAACCGCTGTCTTTAAGATGATTCCTGCATCAGATTTAATCGCAGAACCTGGCAGCACAATGTGCACGCCCTTGCTCATGGTTACGCCATAGCCGGCTTTTAACTCAAACTTTTCATGAAGCTCATCACTCCAGATACCTGCACACATAATTGTGGCTCCGGCCTTAATGGCAATCTTCTTTCCGGATTCAAGGTCACGGGCGTTAACACCAACAACACGCTTGCCTTCACGAATCAAAGACTCTGCAGCCACACGTGTAGCGATAATTGCACCGTGACGGGCAGCGGTGCGCGCAACTGACATTGTGTGCCTTGCATCATCAACTTGTGCATCAAAGTACTTAATCGCACCGGTGACAATGTCATGGCGCAGCGATGGTGCGATCTCATTAATCTGCTTTTGGCTTAAGTGTTTGTGCCATGGCAATGCACGTTGGAATCCGCGAAGAGCGTCGTACAGAGCAAGACCTGCGCCAACATATGTGCGCTCTTTAAACTTCTCAGTTAAAGGAAAGAGAAAACCAACCGGCTTTACAAGGTGAGGGCACAAGGTTGAAACCATGAGCTCGCGTTCATGCAACGCTTCGCGAACAAGTTTGAAGTCATACTGTTCTAGATAACGAAGACCGCCATGGATTAACTTGCTGGAGCGGCTCGATGTTCCAGATGCAATATCTTGAGAATCAATCAAGGCAACTTTCAGTCCTCGAGATGCTGCATCAAGGGCGGCACCAACACCGGTAACTCCCCCGCCGATGACCACAATGTCGAAATTTTCGGTGGCTAATTGTGAGATCGCAGAGTCACGCTGGTCTGGGCCAAGCTGCGACAAGAACATATGCGTTGAATCTCCGTTACGACTGAGTACTCTAAGACTAACTTACAGCGAGAGGTTTTGTGCATCGTGGCTTATATCGGCAGCTTGGATCAAGGAACCAGTAGTACTCGTTTTATGATCTTTGATCACTCGGGTCAAGTGGTTGGACAACACCAACTAGAACATCGCCAGATCCTGCCTCAGGCTGGTTGGGTGGAACATGATGCCGCTGAAATTTGGGAGCGGGTGCAAGAGGTCATCGCTGGAGCGTTAAAGCAAGCCAATATCTTGGGCTCAGATTTAGCGGCAATTGGTTTAACCAATCAACGTGAAACTACCGTTGTCTGGGATGTAACGACAGGCCAGCCCCTGAGCAATGCAATTGTGTGGCAGGACACTCGTACAACAGATTTCCTGTCAACTTTGACGCAAGAACAACAGAGCGCAATTCGACACAAAACCGGTTTAACAATCGCGCCGTACTTTGCCGGAAGCAAGATGAACTGGTTTCTCTCCAATGTTCCAGCAGCAAAGGGTGAGAATGCCCGCTTCGGAACTATTGATTCCTGGTTGCTCTGGAATCTGTCTGGTGGAGTTCGCGGCGGAGTACATGCAACTGATGTGACTAATGCAAGCCGCACCCTTTTGATGAACTTAGAAACCCTTGATTGGGATGAAGAGTTGCTAACAATTTTTGGAGTTTCTCGTTCTGCTCTACCTGATATCAAATCCTCATCTGAAATTTATGCAATGACCGATCCCCATGGTCCATTTGGAACAGCAATTCCAATCGCCGGAATTTTGGGAGATCAGCAATCTGCAATGGTTGGCCAGGTCTGTTTTGAACGTGGTGAATCTAAAACCACATATGGAACCGGAAACTTTGCACTGCTGAATACCGGAACAGAGATTGTCAGATCAAAAAATGGTTTATTAACAACGGTGTGTTTCAAGTTAGGGGATCAACCTGCACATTACGCCTTAGAAGGTTCGGTTGCTGTAACGGGCTCTGCGATTCAGTGGTTGCGCGATCAATTAGGAATCATCTCAAACGCCGCTGAAACTGAAGCGCTTGCTTCATCTGTGGCAGATACCGCTGGCGTCTACTTTGTTCCAGCCTTTTCAGGATTATTTGCACCGTACTGGCGAAGTGATGCACGTGGTGTGATTGTTGGTTTAACACGGGCTGCAACCAAGGCCCACCTTGCACGAGCAGCACTTGAGGCGATCTGTTACCAAACCCGCGATGTTATGGATGCGATGGTTGCAGATAGTGAAGTGCCGATGAAAGAGATGCGTGTAGATGGCGGAATTACCGCTAACTCTTTATGTATGCAGATGCAGGCCGATGTAATGGGAATTGATATCACCCGTCCATTAATTGGCGAAACAACAGCACTTGGCGCCGCCTATGCTGCAGGTCTTGCAGTTGGTTTCTGGTCATCAACTGATGAGGTTAGAAAACAGTGGCAACAATCTAGACGTTGGAGCGCTACTAGTACTGAGCAGCAACGAACAGTTGGTTACGCCGGTTGGAAGAAAGCTGTCGAGCGTACGCTGAACTGGGTTGATTAAGCTTTCGTAATCTCAATCAAGAAGGCGTTTGCTGGCGCAAGTATTGGCGCAGTTACACCAATAGATGCAAGTGCAGATCCTGACAGAGTAATTCCGCTCATCCATTCAGGTGGAGTAATCAACATGAATCGTGGCTTGCCCGCAGGAAATACCGCTTTAACTGTGTAGCTAGCTGATTGATCTAAACCAGGAAACTTCAGTGGTGATGGATGAATCGCAACATTTGGTGTTAATTGAACATAGGCAAAGATTGCACGTGAACGATCATGTGCTGTTACTCCATGCAGATAGGCATGTGCCTCAGGGTAATCAACACGAACCATCTTGCCGGAATGCAACAGTCCCCTATTTTCTTTGTAGTACTTAGCCCAAGTTGCTAGGTGTTTACGCTCTTGCTCAGTTGCTTCGGTGATATTCCATTCAATACCGGCATGACCAAATAGAGCAGTAGCAGCACGCATTGATAGTTCAAGAGTACGTCCTGTTTGATGTCCATGGGTTGGACCAATGTGGGTACCAAGTAGTTCTGGTGAAATTACTTGTGCTGTCCAACGTTGAATTGTTTGGCGCTCAAGTGCATCGTTGTTATCACTAGTCCAGAATCGATCTACTAAATCGATTACTCCAAGATCAATACGAGCACCACCTGATGCGCAGGATTCAATCTCTAAACCGGCGTGACGCTTCTTTAATTCTGCAAACAAACGATAAATCGCTTGTGTTTGGCGATGAACTCCTGCTTGACCAAGATGGCCAGCATCGACAAGTACACGGTTGTGATCCCACTTAATGTAAGCGATGTTATGAGCTGAAAGCACGGCGGATGTTTGCTCCAAGACATGATTGAAGGCGCCCTCATGTCCTAAATCCAAAACTAATTGATGTCTCCAAAGCGGAGGAACTCGATCTCCTTCTTGCAAAATCCATTCAGGATGAGCGCGGTAAAGATCTGAATCAGGATTAACCATCTCTCCTTCAAACCACAAACCAAACTCAATTCCTTTGTCATTGATGTACTTAATGATGGGTGACAAACCATTAGGCCAAACAGCGGGATCGATGACCCAGTCACCAAGACCGGCTCGATCATCTCGGCGTGAGTGGAACCAACCATCATCCAGAACTACCCGTTCGATGCCAATTTCAGCTGCAACATCGATCAATGCTTTGATCTTTCCTTCATTGTGATCGAAGTACAGCGCCTCCCACATATTGAGGGTTAAAGGACGAGGGCGTTGTGGATGCATTGGACGTGCACGAAGATGTGAGTGATACGCAGCGCTAACGCCATCTAAACCTTCAGATGAGAAAACCGAAATAAGTGCAGGAGCTTCATAACTTTCTCCTGCAGCAAGGGTTAATTCGCCAGGAAGTAACAACTCTCCTGCACCAATAGAGACTGAACCATCAAAGAGTTTTTCAACTAAGTAATGTGAATTTCCGCTCCAAGCAATACTTGTCGCCCAAGCATTTCCGGATTGGAATGATGTTTGCGGAGTTAATGCAATATCTGCAATCGAGAAGTTGTGTCCGCTGCGTCCTTCACGAGATTCGCGAACCCAAGTACCAGTGGCGATTTCTTTTCTCTGCGGGTTTCGCTCATTTGACCAACGACCTGCAAAATCTAAGGTTTGTGTTGCTTCCTTTGGAAGTGGAAGCCAATGGATGTATTCGTTGAGGGCGTAATCAGTTGAACCAATGTTCTTAACTGAACTCTTTTGGGTCAAGACTCCATGTGCATCTAGATCAAAGGTAATGACAACCTCTAATTCGGCATGAAAATCTCGCAAGGTAACTGCAACATGATTAGTGTTGTGATGAAAATCTGTTACCTCAAACTTTGTTGACCACGCTTTTCCGTGGCGATGTCCTGACAAAGTTGGACGTCCTAAAAATCCCCGAGAGCTTTCACGCATAATTCCTGGAAATTGAGGAACATCCCACGAGCTGTTTGCAATTGATGGGCGAATCGCTGTTTGCACCGATGCGAGCTCTCCCTGCAGAGGTGCTCCCCAGTGTTGAATGATGAGCGCTCCATCTACTACTTCAAGTAACAAGGCAGATGTAGGGGCGCTCAATAGTGCAGATTGCTTGCTCACAAAGGTAGAGTAACGACACTATGAGCGAGAGTAAAAAACTTAACGCCGGCGTCACCAGAAATGATCGCCAGATGGCAGATGGCCGAACAATTCGTTATTACGACACCGCTGGCCAAGCGCGTACCGCTCTCGATGCTCGTCCTCAAGAGGAACAACCTGGAATTGGTGAACTTCGCTTAGATCCATTGGTCAATGAGTGGATCGCAATGGCAGCTCATCGACAGGGGCGAATCTTTTTGCCGCCTAAAGAGTTGTGTCCTTTGTGCCCGACTACGGGTGAGCTTTTAACTGAGATTCCTGAATCAGATTTTGAGGTCGTTGTCTTTGATAACCGCTCCCCTTCATTGCGACCACCAGTTGGAGATTGGGCGCTTCCTGACATTGTTGGCCCAGATACCGATTTAGGAACTGCAGCTGGAAAGTGTGAAGTAATTTGTTTTACCGCAGAACATGGAAATGCATTTAAGGATTTATCTGCCCAGCGCGTTCGAGTATTGCTTGAGGCGTGGATTGATAGAACCGCTGAGTTATCAAAGGAAAGCTTTATTCAGCACATCGCACCATTTGAAAATCGTGGTGAAGAAATCGGCGTAACCCTTTCTCATCCTCATGGACAGATTTATGCGTACTCGTACCTACCTCCACGTGTAGAGAAAATGCTGGCAGCGGCAAGTAAGTACCACGAGGAAACCGGCAAGGTTCTCTTTGACGAAGTCGTTGCACGTGAGCTTTTGGATGAAGAAAGAATCGTTGCACGCAATGATCGCTGGGTTGCCTATGTTCCTTACGCCGCCCGCTACCCGTTTGAAATTCATGTCACGCCTCTGAACCCGGTTGCAGATTTAACTGAACTTACCGATTTAGATCGGGATGCATTCCCTGAAATCGCACTTGAAGTAACTCGACGTTTAGATGGCGTATTTGGAATTGAAATGGCATATATCGCCGCTTGGCATCAAGCACCGGTTCGCGTCGGAAGAGATCTACTGCGCCTGCATTGGCAGATTACAAGTGTCCGCCGTGCACCAGGAAAGTTAAAGTACTTAGCAGGATCTGAGTCAGCAATGGGTGCTTTCATTATGGATATGCGCCCAGAGCAATCTGCTGCACAACTTCGCGAGGTGGTTTTGTAATGCGAGTTCTAGTCACTGGTGGAACTGGCTATATCGGATCTACCGCTGTTGAGATTTTGCTTGGTCAAGGCTTTGAGATTTCAATTCTTGACGATTGCAGCATGGGTCATGCCGACACTGTGCCAGCGGGTGTGCGTTTCATACAAGGATCACTGCTCAATGCTGCTGAGGTTGCCGATGCCCTAACTGGATGTAACGCGGTAATGCACTTTGCCGGGAAATCCCTTGTTGGTGAATCTGTTGAAAAGCCAGATTTGTATCACTCGGTCAATGTTGATGGAACCCGAATTTTGCTAGATGAAATGCGCAAGCAATCAATTACAAAGATCGTCTTTTCATCATCTGCTGCGACTTACGGTGAACCCAAGGTTGTTCCAATCCTTGAAACCGCAGAAACCAACCCAACAAACCCCTATGGTGCAACAAAGTTGGCCATTGATCACATGATTACTAAGGAAGCAACAGAGCACGGAATCTCTGCGGCCTCGTTGCGCTACTTCAATGTAGCTGGTGCTCTGAAAGCAGATCGTGGCTGGCTCGCAGAACGCCACAACCCCGAGACTCACTTGATTCCAAATGTTTTGCGCAGCACGCAAGCAAACCCAGTAAAGATTTTCGGTACGGATTGGCCAACAGCTGACGGCACCTGCATTCGAGATTATGTTCATGTAATAGATTTAATCGATGCTCATATAAAGGCCCTGAACTCTTTAGGTGCCACAGGACATGAAATTTATAACTTGGGCAGTGGTTCTGGTTACTCGGTTCGCGAAGTAGTAAAAGCTGCAAGCGATGCCATCGGCCATCAGATTCCATATGTTGATTCACCACGTCGAGCAGGAGATCCAGCGGTGCTCATCGCAGATATTTCAAAGGCTAAGAGAATGCTTGCGTGGGAACCATCCCGAGATATGACAACAATGGTCGCCGATACCCTCAATTCAATGGCTTAATCATGAGCAGGATTGAAGAAAAGTTTTTAGAGACCTTTGGTGAAGAGCCTGATTTAGTGGCCGCAGCACCTGGTCGAGTAAATCTGATTGGTGAACACATCGATTACAGCGATGGTTTTGTTCTGCCCTTTGCCATTAAAGATCGAACCCTAGTTGCCGCCAGAAAACGCAGTGACTCAACGGTTCGTATCGCATCTGCACAACGCAGAAACAAGGTGGTAACGGTTGATATCAATCAGGTTAAGCCTGGGCTCAAGGGTGAATGGGAGCGTTACGCCCTCGGTGTCTTGTGGTCTTTGGGTGTTAAAGATGGTGTGGATCTTATGATCGATGGCCATGTTCCCCTAGGTGCTGGCCTGTCATCATCTGCCGCCCTTGAATGTTCAGTTGCAACTGCGATTAATCACCTCTTTGATTTGGGATTTAATCTTGAAGAGTTAGCCCGTTTAACTCAAAAAGCTGAGAATCAATATGTAGGAGTTCCATGCGGAATCATGGATCAATCCGTTTCATTAATGGCTACACAAGGCTCAGCGTTACTTCTAGATTGCCGGGATCTTTCTACCAAGAACATTCCATTTGATGTTGCATCCAGCGGTTTAGAGCTGTTAATCATTGATACCCAAGCCCATCACGCTTTAACTGATGGTGGATATGCAGAACGTCGTGCATCTTGCGAATCAGCGGTTGCAAAGTTAGGTATTACCTCGCTGCGCGAATTAACATTAGAAAAGTTACAAGAAGCTGGTGCCTTACTTACTGAAACAGAGTTCATCCGTGTACGTCACGCTGTTACTGAAATGAAGCGGGTATTGGATTGTGTCGACGCGTTGAGTGCCTCTGATTTTGAAAAGGTAGGTCAGTTGATCAACCAATCACATGCCTCTTTGCGTGATGATTACACCGTTTCTTGCCCCGAATTAGATACCGCGGTCGATGCAGCGCTTGCTGCAGGTGCGTTAGGTTCGCGAATGGTAGGTGGAGGATTTGGCGGAAGTGCAATCGCTTTAATTCAGGCCTCAAAAACTACTGAAACAATTAAAGCGATTGAAAAAGCATTTTCACAAAAAGGGTTTAAAGCTCCACGATTCTTTACCTCTTTGCCAAGTCAAGGCGCAGAGCTACTTTCTCGACGCTGATTACAAAGGGGTGATTGAAAGTACTTCTACCCCACCGATTGCACCTAAAACATTGAGCAAATCGGTTGGATCGCTTCCTGGCACAGCAACAGTGATGTCATCGTAACCACGACCATCTTCAGATTTCACAACCGCGAGCGCGCGAATATCTCCACCAGCTGCTCCAATTGCAGAAGCTAATAATCCAAGTGAACCTGGGCGATCTGGGATTGCTACGTTGAGTTGAAATAGTGCCATGGCTCAACAATACCCTGACACTATTTCAACCAAGTTACATTAATTTGAAGGTGCGGTTCCAAGAGTCACTTTGAAGCTCTTAGAGCCACCCGTTGGCAGATCGACAGTTACCGTGATGGTGCTACCTGGAGCGTATGAGCGAATCTTCACAATCGCGCCTACCTGATCAGCGATCTTGACTCCATCGATAGAGGTGATGACAGAGCCAGCTGGAATTCCAGCCTTTTCTGCTCCCTCATTAGGACTTAAGCGACCGATCTTCGCACCAGTTCCTGTGTAACTAGTATCAAAGAAAACTCCCAGTACAGGACGAGTTGATTTACCGTTGGCGATTAACTCATCAATCACACGCTTAGCCTCATTGATTGGAATTGCAAACCCCAATCCGATGCTTCCGCTGGTTCCCCCAGAAGATAAGGTCGCAATCGCTGAGTTAACACCGATGATTCTTCCCTGAGAATCAAGAAGTGCTCCCCCTGAGTTTCCAGGATTAATTGCCGCATCGGTCTGAATCGCATTTACATAAGACTCTGCCCCAATAGTTCCTGTTGTCACAGGTCGGTTAAGAGCTGAAATGATTCCACTTGTTACGGTACTGGCTAATCCCAATGGAGAACCAATTGCCACAACAGATTCGCCAACACTTATCTTTGATGAATCTCCTACAGAAACAACCGGGAGATTTCCACGATTAATCTTTAGGACCGCCAAATCGTAAGCAATATCTCGACCAACAATTTGGGCAGGGATTGTGTCGCCATTGAGAAGTTCTACAGTGATTGTGCCACTTACAGCTGCGGCCTCAATTACATGGTTATTAGTAATGATAAATGAATTGCTCTTATCGGATTTGTAGATGGATCCACTTCCGCTGCCACTACCTGAGACAGTTACAACCTTTATGGAGACAACTGATGGATTTACGACAGCGGCAATACTCTTCACATCAATGGTTGGTGCACCTAGTGTCAGCGCGGTTCTCGTGGTTGAACAGCCATTTGAACCTGCAAGAAAGATTGCTTGGGTTTTCTTATCCACACACACTTTAACGCCAAGTGGTTCAGATGTAGCCGCTGTTGCAACTCCACCTGCAACTGATGCTCCTAAGAGAAAAGCTACGATGATCTTTACCGATGATTTCTTCATGTCAACCTCTTTCGCCACGGCAAGTTTTCATAGAGACCTGAGAGAAAGTTTAAAAAGGGCTTACTAATTGGTGCAACTTATGCGAGTACTACCCAGCCGCTCTTCACCGCAACCTTCACTGTGGGCAATGGATCTGTTGCTGGACCTGTCACAACTGCACCCTTTTTAAATGGATCAAAGCTTGCATTATGTACTGAGCAGACCAACAACTTTTTTGGGCTGAAGTATTTAGTTAATCCACCTTGGTGGGTACAAATAGTTTGATAGGCAAAGACGCCGGTCTTTGTTCGGAACAAAAGTGCTGGAGCTCCATTGGGTAATTGGAATTGAAATGTTCCGCCAACCTTGATTTTGGTGAGTCGGATGATTTGGGAGTTGGCGGCCTGTGCTCGACCTCCAACAAGGGAGGTGGCAACGCTGGCCAATGCCATACGAAGAGCGGATCGGCGTGTGATTTTCATATGCTCCCTGACTTGGATTCGAACCAAGAACCTGTCGATTAACAGTCGACTGCTCTGCCGTTGAGCTATCAGGGATTACGTGTGCAGGCGCAAACTCTAGCGCACGCACGCTGAAGGGCAAAAATTAGAGCGTTGTTTAAAGGCTTCCGAGCGCCAGATCATGCAGGGAGCGACGGGCACTTTCCAGGGCTACTAACTGGGCAAAGGCGGCGTTGTACTCAATCTCATTTTCTACAGGATTAAGGCGCTGTAGTGATGATTTGAGATCGGCGATAGAACGAGAGATTGCTACCTCGCGCAGCCGGGCAACGATACTTGCAACATAGAGTTGAGTGGGCTTTCCATCGGCGCGAATTGGTTCGACAGTTAGTTCAGTAAACAGCGCTCGTAAGTTTTCATCGGTGATTACCTCTGGTGAAATCTTCTCATGTGCATCAATCGCAGTACGCATGGCGCTGTAAGCAGGATGTGTAAATGCGCCCGGCTCGATTGAACTCCACAGATCACCTTCAAAAAGTTGTGGCTCTTGCAAACGAGACTTAAGAACTTCACGTTCTAAAATCAATCGAGCCTCATTGGGATCTGGTCTGAAGTTTTGTTGTGCCGGTACTTCTTCAACTTGTTGGCGAGATTGTTGAGGAGCAGCTTTGGCACCTTGTGCAACTGCGCGAGTAACTATCTCAACCTCAACACCTAACCACCCTGCTAACAAACGTGTGTATTCAGGTCGCAATGATTTATCACGAATCTGCGCAACCAATGGTGCTGCAGCATTTAATGCATTGACGCGACCTTCGGCGGTATCTAATTTGTGGTGTGCAAGCTCTGCACGAATTGCAAACTCAAAAAGTGGAACTCGACGAGCGATCAAATCGCGAAGTGCCAGATCACCTTTTTCTTGGCGTAATTCACATGGATCTAAACCATCTGGTTCAACAGCAACAAAGGTTTGCGTTACAAACTTTTGATCCTCGCTAAAAGCGCGAAGCGCAGCCTTTTGGCCTGCCGCATCGCCATCAAAGGTAAAGATAACTTCGCCGCGGAATGAATCATCATCCATCAAGAGGCGACGCAAAATTCTGATGTGGTCTGCACCAAAGGCGGTTCCACATGTTGCAACAGCGGTTGTAATTCCTGCGAGGTGCGCAGCCATGACATCGGTGTACCCCTCAACGATGACCGCCTGGCGCTTCTTGGCAATCTCTTTTTTAGCGACATCTAGGCCGTAAAGAACCTGGCTCTTCTTATAAATCGGGGTTTCCGAGGTATTTAAATACTTTGGACCTTGATCCTCTTCATCACTTGCTAACTTTCGAGCACCAAATCCAACGATGTCACCGGAGATATCTTTAATCGGCCACATCAAACGATTGCGGAACTTATCAATTGGTCCGCGTTGACCCATCTTGGACAATCCAGCCAGTTCTAACTCATCAATTGAATATCCCAAAGCGCGAAGATGCTTGGTTAACCCATCCCATTCATCAGGAGAGTAACCAACACCAAATTGTTGGCAGGCGGCTTTATCAAAGCCACGCTTCGTTAACAGCTCCCGACCATGTGCTGCATTGGGAGAAGTATTGAGCTGCTCTTGATAAAACTTTGCAGCCTCTGCATGGGCAGCGATTAAACGATTACGAGTACCTGATGTAACAACGGGACCTGATGAGGCGGAGTTTCCTTCTTCATATCGCAGGGTGTAGCCGATGCGATCTGCTAAACGTTCAATTGTTTCGGTGAAAGTTAAATGATCAATCTTCATTAAGAAAGCGATGACATCGCCACCGGTTTGGCAACCAAAGCAATGAAAGTATCCCTTGCTTGGTGTTACATGAAAGGACGGTGATTTTTCATCATGAAATGGACACAAACCCTTTTTCTGACCGCCACCAGCATTTTTTAATTGAACGTAATCTGCAACAACCTCATCGATGGGTGCACGGTCGCGGATGTATGCAACATCCTCTTCCTTAATGCGACCACTCATACCCTCACCTTACCGATTCGCTAGTAGAC
>JACCDW011801578.1_pt1 | contig 14548 bp, 2 predicted proteins | sample 7449781 | NCBI WGS metagenome assembly JACCDW01 (sample SAMN15323449, study PRJNA562643) | freshwater metagenome | isolation source: river surface water | place: USA:Blue River Watershed | collected 2017-08-18
AGGGCCAACGCCAAGGCGGGCAACGAGGCCCAAATCGGGAGGCTTACCGGACCACTTCCCGTGCCGACGAAAGAAACGCCCATGGCGGAAAGGATGGCGTCGGTCTCCCCGCGGTGGGTGCCCAGCAGATAGAGGAGCACAAACAGGCCCCAGAGGAACGACGGGAAGGGGCGGAGGTTCCATCGGTTGCCGTCCGCCTGGCCAAAATGCCACGCAGAGTACCCCAGGAAAAGGGCCAACGCCCCGACGGGAGTGAACCGCCAGACGGCGCCCATGGCTGCGGTCAACGCCAAATATTTGAATACAAACAGCAGCGTGACATGGGATTGGCCGCTATCCAGCAAATGGTCCACCGCCCCGTGCGGAATGCCGACGGCAATCAAGCCCAGCACAAACAGGCCGTAGGCCGCGGAAGACTGCACTGCAGGGAATGGCGTCAGAAGCAGAAATAGGAGCGTCAGCAGGGTCAAAGCCACCGGCCGGGCGGTTGGGGTTCGGAGGATTTTCTTGCCAGCGGCCGCCAAAAAGGGACGCCACGGCAAGGTCCAAAAAAGCGAGATTTCCTCCCACAATCGGGTTTTTTCGTCCAAAAAGCGCATAATCCGTGGCGTTCCGACCCCGCTCAAAAGCGCTTCGAAGATGGGTTTGCCGCGGTGCGGTTGGTTCTTTAAAATGTCCAACAATAGGCTGTCGTAAAAAGAAAAGCGACCGGAGAGCGCGTCCGCGTGGGAGCGGTTTTCAGCCTCCGGAGAAGTGCCGGTGGCCAAGGCCCGAGCCAGGTCCGACGCCTGGGTATACATGTTTTTAAACGCATAGCCCGTGCTTGGCTTGATGCGGTAGTTCCGCGCGCCCAGCCGCGTAATCCCCGGAACGTCGGGCTGTTCCAAACCCGCGGTGCTCATGGGAATGCAACCCATCTCCACCTCCTGCAGGGCAAACGAGCCGTAGTGCTGGTGGATGTAGGAGCGTAGCAATTCGTTGGCGTCGTCGGCCTGAATCTGGTCTGCGCCAAACCGCGTAACCTCGACCAACACCGTGTTTGCGGAAAACGGAAGGGCATACACAAACTGGGTGGAACCCTGCTGGGGGATTTGGAAATCCATGAACCGGAACGACGTCAGGTCTTCCAGCGGGGCGTCGGTCTGAATCAACCAGCCCACAAAACTCTGGTACAAATGGACTTCGCCGCTGCGCGGGGCCCGGTGAACGGGGGTTCGGGAGTCAAACAGGTGCTTGGCGCGGAGCTGGGCGCCCTCCACCCAGGCAAAAGGCCCGTGTTCGTCGGCGGAGACTTCGTCGGCCGGTGCGGTGTAACGCGTCCACCCGTATTTCAGGGCCAACTCCTGAACGCGGCGGTACAGGTCCAAGCTGGAGATGTGGCGGTACCGAAGGGGAAAGAGCGACTGGGACGACTCCCCGGCAAGGGCCACGCGGTCCCAGGTGTGCGAGACCAAGGAGCCCAAATGCACCGCTATGGGGTCCGTGTCTTCGGCCCAAAAGCAAAAGGTTTTGTCTTTGCTGGCTTGTGCAGCGGGGTCTACCAGCACGACGCTTTTCCCTTGGAGCTGCCCCGTGCGTTCCAGTTCCAGCAGCAGCAACGACGCCGACGCCCCTGCCCCGCAAAAGAGGTAGTCTACAACAGCAGCCGGTTTCATGCGGCAGAGGGAGGGACGGAAGGCTGAACCATTACAATCGACGCTTCCCGGTGGGTCGCATTGTACATAACCCCTCTCACCCCCATTGGGTTCCGGCGGGGGTCAAAAGAAGGGGGGTGGACTGCCGAGTGCTCATTGTATCTACCTCCTTCATTGAAAAAGGCGGCCCTTTTTGGGGCCGCCTTGATCATTACTGCAAATAATGCTTAGTACATTTTCTTAATCTCCACGCGGCGGTCAAAGCGCTCAAATCCGGTAAACAAACCGTTCCATTCCTGCACTTCGATCTGGTTCCGATTTGCACCGTTGGCAAGCAATGCCGCAAGGACGGCCTTCTCTCTGTTGCGGCGGATGCGCTCATTGGTTGAAGCATCTGCAGACTCGTCGGAAAATGCCTGCAAGCTCACTTTTTTGGTGGGGTCAGAAGCCAATTCCTTGCCAATCGCGGCAACCGCAGCCAAATAAGCGGGGCTCAATTCTGCGCCGGTCTGCTCAAAGTAAACGGTGGCCATGTTCTGGGCTTTCTCCTTGCGCGTCTGTGTTTCAAAGTAACGACGCTCCAGTTCCACCATGAGGTTGGCTGCAAACGAATCCTGCGTGGCGGCAACCCGCTTGCCTTGGTCGTTGATACCCGTCTTCACTTGTGCCAAGTCCTTTTTCAGGCCCGTAACCACCTGTTCCATGCTCTCGTAATCCGACAAAAGCACTTCGACGCGCTCATCCTTGAATCCAGCTACACGCTCCCGATTGACCTCTTTACCAAAGGTGTAGGCCAATCCCACCGAGCTGCGGATCATCACATCCCGGCCTGAACCGTCGTCGTATCCGTCCCAGGCATCCGAATTCACGGCAGACCAGAGAAGGTCCCCTTGCACTGCCAGGCGCTTATTCAGGTAATAGCGGAAGCCAACTCCTAGGTCCACGGAGAGCACTTCTCCCTTTGACTCGGCAAAGGCTACGTTGTCGCTTACGAAATACCGGGTAGCCGTAAAATCCGACGCGCCTACCGCTCCGCGAACAAAGGGTACAAACTTGTACGTGCCCGAACGCGGGTTGCTGCGCAGTACATAGTCGGCGCCGATGGTTAAAAAACGGCCTTGGGTCCGGTAGTACTCAATGGAGCTTGCGCCAGACATGTTGACCACGCTGCCGGTAGCGTCCAAGGAAAACAAAGAACTCAAGGCGTACTTCAGGCGCAAACCACCGCCTGCTTCCAAACGCGCTTGGTCCCCATTCAAACCATGGAGGTTATCGCTTGATGTAAAGGGTGCATCGTACGAATACTGGCCGAAGCCCCCCACAGACCAACGATTGGTTTTGGGTGCTTCGGTTTGGGCGTGCACCGTGTGCACGCCCAATGGAAGCAATACAAAGAGGAATTTAGAAATCCGCATATCAATACTGAATTACAATTGGCTTGGTGATCACATTTGTTGCAGAGCGCAAGACAACCTTGTATTGGCCTTGTGCCAGATTGCTGAGGTCAAAGTCCATCCGCGTGTCTTCTACCGAGGCGGCATAAACCACACGGCCTACCATGTCCACCACTTGAACCGTGTAGGACTCACCCACCGGCAAAGAGTGCAGCAAAGTGAATCGACCGTTGTTCGGGTTCGGCTGAACGCGCATGTCGTTCAGATCCAACTCGGCTTCGCCCAGGTTTACGCCAAATGCGTATGGATCGCTGACGGTCTTACACTGGCCATTGCCAACAACTACGTCGTAGACTCCGGATGAAGTTACAACCAGCGATTGCTGGGTAGCCCCCGGAATGTTGACTCCGTTGCGGCGCCACTGGTAGGTCGCATAAGCCTGCGTCACCTGGAGGGTGATGGACGACGTACGAACCAAGGTTGGCTTGGCGGGAGATGCCAACACCGTCATGAGGAAGCTTCCCTGGGTTTGGCAACCCAACGAATCCACATAAACGAAGGCAATGTTGTGGTTGCCAAGACCCGCGTTGCTCGGGCTGAAGGTCGTGCCGCTAACCCCTGAACCGGTAAAGGTCATGGTTGTAACTCCCGAAGGCAACAAATTGATGGGCGCATCGGTCGCACAGAACGTGTTTTGGACCGGCGCATAGGTAAAGTTGGAACCTTGTACCGTTACCGTAAAGGAGTAGCTCACCGAATTGCCGCTAGCGTCCGTGGCTACAAACGTGTTGGTCGTAACCCCAATCGGGAAGACACTTCCGCTTGGCAAGCCAGCCGTTTGAACCACTGTTACACTGGAGCAGTTGTCGGTTGCGACAGGCAAGGCAAACGTTACCGCAGCCGCGCACGATCCGGCCACTGCATTCGATGGCGTTGACGTCCAAACAGGGTCGATGTTGTCCTGCACCACCACATTGAAGGTTTTCACGGTGGTATTTCCAGCTGCGTCAACCGCAGTTACGGTTACGGTTGTAGTGCCCAACGCAAATACGCTGCCGCTCGCAACCGAGGTGGTTACCGTTGCTGTTCCGCAATTGTCCGTTGCCAAAATGGTTGGCCATGTGGCCGTCGCATTGCACTGGGTTTGGGTCGCATTCAATACCACGTTGGCCGGCAAGTTGGTAATCACCGGTGCTTGTACGTCCGTAACCGTGAAGGTCAGGGTGGCCGTACGGGTGTTTCCGCTAGGGTCCACAGCCGTCCAGGTGACGGTATGGGTTCCTACTGCGTAGACAGCGCCGTTGATTTTATTGGCGGTCAGCGTTGCTGAACAGTTGTCCAATGCGGCCGGGTTGGACCACGTAACCGTGGCCGAACATGCGCCTGGATTCGGTACCACCGAAGCAGCCACAGGTACCCCTGCAATGACCGGCTTGATGGTGTCGCGCACGATTACATAAACCGTTTTCGTGCGGGCGTTGCCGCTGGCGTCGGTAGCCGTAATGAACACCGGAGTGCTTCCTACAGCGAATACCGATCCATTGGCTGGATTGTACGACACCGTTGCCGAGCAGTTGTCGGTGGCAGAAATGCCCGTCAAGTTGACCACGCGGTTGCACTGGTTGCCCTGTACATAAGCGATGGCGGTATCGTTCGGCAAGGTCAATTGTGGCTTAACCGTATCCAATACCGTCACCAGGGCATTGGCCGTGGAGGCATTGCCGCTGGCATCTGTTGCCGTGAGGACGACCGTATTGGCGCCCACATTGGAACAGTTAAACGTGGTTTTGCTCAAGGTCAACACGGGAGTTCCGCAGTTGTCCGTAGTTCCATTGTTTACAGCTGCTACCGTCAAGGTTGCCGTACCGGCACTGCCCAAGTAGAGGGTAGCCGGTTTGGACGCAACGGCAGGAGCCGTGTTGTCTACCACGGTTACCGATACAGGACGCACGCGGCTGTTGCCGTTGACGTCGGTAACGGTCACCAACACGGTGTTCAGACCCTTGTCGGCACAAACAAATTGGGTTTTGCTCAATACCGTAGTCGCCAATCCGCAATTATCTGCAATGCCTGTCAGTTGAGCCGCAGACAAAGTCGCCTGGCCTTGCGCATTCAAGTTCAATGTGATTGACTGGGCGGGAACAACGGGTTTCACCGTGTCCACGACTTGAACCACAAACGACTTGACGCGTACGTTTCCAGAGGCATCGGTTGCCGTTGCTACCACGCTGGTGGTACCTACGTTAAAGGCGGTGCCGGATGCAGGATTCAACACAAGAGACGAACTGGAGCAGTTGTCCGAAGCGCTAACATTCGCCGTGAAATTCACAACGGGCGCACACGTGGAAGCGGTTGCGTAGCGCACCAAGGGGGCGGTAGGCACAACCACTTGCGGTTTGATCGTGTCCAGTACCGTTACAACCGCGGTTGCTGCAGCGGTGTTACCAGCCGCATCCGTTGCCGTCAGTACCACATTGTTCGCGCCTAAGTTGCTGCAGTTGAACGAAGCTTTGCTCAAGCTCAATACCGGTGTGGAGCAATTGTCGGAAGTGCCGTTGTTCACAGCGGCAACCGTCAAGCTTGCCGTACCAGCAGCATTGAGATACAAAGTCGCGGGCTTCGAAGAAACCGCAGGAGCCTGCAGATCCACCACATTCACCATCACCGAACGGGTGCGGCTGTTTCCGTGGATGTCTACGGCCGTCACAGAAACGGCATTGGCTCCCAAATCGGCACAATTGAATGCGGTCTTGCTCAAGTTCAAAGTAGCGATACCGCAATTGTCGGTTACCGTTGGCATTTGGGCCAAGGTCAATGTTGCCTGCCCTTGAGCGTTCAGCGGCAAGGTAACCGGTAGGCTCGCAATGACGGGCTTCGCTGTATCCAAGACCGTAACCGTAAACGAGCGACTTACAGACAGTCCTGCTTGGTCGGTTACCACAAAGGACACGGCTGTTGTGCCCATTGGGAAGTTATCTCCCGAATTGTGGGTAGCGGTCATGACGTAATTGACGCAGTTGTCGGAAGGCGTCGGATTCACCCAGGTTACCGATGTCTGGCAATTGGCTCCGGCATAAGCCGTTACGTTAGCAGGCATGTTGGTGAGCTTTGGACGGATGGTGTCCACTACCCGAACCCGGTGGTTGTATACCCGACTCAAACCGTTGGCATCGGTCAACGTAAAGTTGATAAAGTGAATGCCCTTGTTCAAGAACAAGTTCTGCGGGCTGGCGGAAGACAAGGTAACGGCTCCGCCGCAATTGTCTGCAGTAACTACATCTGCACGCCAGTTCTCCCAATAGTAGATACAAGCGTTTGAGGGCACATAGAGCAACGAATCCAACCCGGAAGTTACCTTAGGCGCAACCGTATCCACGACCGTAACCGTTTGGGTTTTGGCCACCGCCGCATTGCCGGACAAGTCCGATGCCGTCCAAGTGATCGTCGTTGTTCCCAACGGATAAGCCGCCGTCAGAGGCAGGTTGTCCGAACGAACGCCGGTTGCTGTCAATGCATTGCATTGGTCGATGACGGTAGGTGCAAGAACCGATACCGAAGAGGCCACACACGCATTGGCATCTACGGGCTTCGTAATGGCAACGGGGTTGACGATAACGGGTGCTGTTTGGTCCACAACCGTTACCGTGAAGCTGGCCTGTGAGGAATTGCCCGCTGCGTCTACGGAGGTGTACACCACAGAGGTAGTTCCCAAACCAAACAAGGTTCCAGGAGTGTGGTTGGTAGTAACCGTTGGCTGTGCGGTGCAATTATCCGCTGCCAAAGGTGCATTCCAGGTCACCGCTGCGCTACACGAATTGGCGGACGTAGGCACAACGATGTTGGACGGTACGTTGGTCCATACCGGGCTCTGGTTATCGGTAACCGTAATGGTAAAGGCTGCTGTTGCAACCCGGCCGCTGATGTCGGTTGCCGTGTACGTCACCACAGTAGTGCCGACTGGGAACAAGGCACCGGGATTGAAGTTGCTCACAAACAAAGTTCCAGGGCAGTTGTCGGTAACCGTTGGAACCGTCCACGTGACGGGTGCCGTGCACAAGCCTGAACTTGCGGCAACCGTGATGTTCGCAGGTACTTGGGAGATGACCGGATCCCGATCCACTACCAACACCCAGAATCCTGCCGTGTCGGCATTGCCGTTCACATCGGTAGCCGTGTACCGCACGCGGGTGCGTCCCACACCGAAGAAGCTGCCCGGAGTTGCGGTGGGCGCAAAGCTGGCCATGCCGCAGTTGTCGGTGGCGGTGGGTGCATTCCACGTAACCGCCGTTCCGCAGGTCGTCGCCCCGCTGATGACCGTAATGTTGGCCGGCATGCTCGCAATGATTGGCTTCTGGTTGTCCACGACGGTCACAGTGAAGGAACCTGTGGTCGTGTTGTTGTTGTTGTCACGAGCGGTGTAGGTCACGGTTGTAACGCCCAAAGCAAAAGTGCTTCCGGGCGCAACACTTGGCGTGAGGCTCATGATTCCACAAGCATCCGCTGCGGTAGGAACGGTCCAAGAAACAGGAGCGGAACAGGTCCCCGTTGTAGCATTCACCGAGATGTTTGCAGGGATGTTGGTCAAGGTTGGAGCCGTAACGTCCACAACCGTTACCACTTGAACCGCGGTAGCGAAGTTTCCGGAAGCATCCGTAGCCCTCCACGTAACCGTGGTGGTGCCGACGTTGAATGCAACGTTGTTGATGGCGGTGCCCGTACCGGTTGTTGCTCCGGTCAAGACATACGAAATCTGTACCCCTGGGGCGTTGTCGGTGGCAACAGGGCTCGTCAACGTAACGGGGCGCGAGCAGGTTGTGGCCCCGGCCAACGTGTTGAACGACTGATTCGAGCCGGCAACGATGGTTGGGAGTTGATTGTCTACCACGGTAACGGTGAAGGACGTATTGGTTACTCCGCAGTTGGTCGTTGCAGCAATGGATACCGTTGTGGTACCAATATTAAAGGCCGATCCCGAACCCGTTCCACTGCCGGATCCCGAAGTAGCGCCCGAGAAACTGTAGGTGAGGGTGACGGGGGTGGCGGCTGTGGCCGTAACCGTGTAGCTCAACGTAGCGGTCGGCAAGCCGATAGCGGTATTGGCATTCAAGTTATTGCTGGTAGCCGTGTAAACAGGGAGTTGGTGAACCGTCTTGGTTACCGCTGCCGTTGGTTGGCTCTCGCAGGTGATGCCTTGGAACGTAACCACGGTGATGCGACGGAATTGACGTGTTTGCGTCAGAACTCCTGGGCTGTAGGTTGCCGCAGTCGCACCCGAAATTGCCGTCCAAGTGACGCCATTGTTGGTGGACTGCTCCCAGCGGTAAGCGATCGTGCCGCTTCCTGTTCCGGCCGCTGCCGAAGCAATGGCGGTTGTGGTACCTCCAACACACGTGGTTTGGTCACCGGAGATGGTGCCCGCGGTGGTTGGTGCCGCCACCACAACATTCACGGGCTGACTGAAGGTCGAGCCACAAGAAAGGAAGGTGGTGCCTCCACTGATCACGTCTTCGTCACGGGCAATGACCCGGTAGAACGTGGAACCCGACAAACTGGCCGTGGTGTATGGGATGGTGGTAGACGATGCCGCTACCGTGGTCCAGCCGGTGGAACCGTTTGCACTTTGCTGCCACTGGTAGGTAAAGTTGTTCCGTCCGCCCAATGCGGCTGTTGGTGTCAACGTCGTAGTGGTGCTGTTGCAAATGGTAATCGGAGATACCAAAACCGGCGGCGTGAGCGGGTTGCGCACCAAGATGGTTACACTGGCCGCGCTAGGCAATGTTGTTCCACAGTTGGGCGATCCCAAATCGGTAGACAAAATGCGGTAGTATACGGTGCTGATCAACGTTCCCGTTGGTGTGTGCGACAAGGTAGTAGCGCCCGTCACGTTGGACCAAGTGGTACCGTTGGACGAGGACTGCCATTGGTAGGCATAAGGACCTGTTCCACCCGTTGCCGGAGTAGCCGTGATGGCGCTGGCAGCAGTGTTGTAGCACAAGTCTTGGTTTTGGGCCACAAAAGTTGCGGGCACAAAATTGGGACGAACAACAACAGTATACGTGGCGGTAGCGGTCTGGGGGTTGCAGGTATTGTTCGAAGTGACCGTCATGGTTAACGTCACGGTGGTTCCCGCATCACCCGCGCCCGCCGTGTAGGTAGGTGTAGCCGTAGTTGCATTGGTCAACGTACCGGTTCCGTTGTGGGTCCACAAGATGGTTCCACGGGCAGACGTTGCTCCAGACACGGTCGTTGTGCCCAAGTGGCAAATGGTCGCAGAACCGCCAGCTGTAGCTGCGGGCAACTGATTCACGTTGACGGTGTAAGTCGCCGTTGCGGTAGCTGGCGCACAGGTGTTGTTGGACGTCACCGTCATGGTCAAGACCACCGCAGATCCGGCATCCCCGGCTGCTGCTGTGTACGTTGGAGTCAAGGTGGTGGCATTCGTCAAGGTGCCTGCGCCATTGTGGGTCCACAAAATGGTACCATTGGCAGAGGCCGCACCGCTCACCGTAAGGTTCGCATTTTGGCAAATGGTGGCCGATCCGCCGGCTGTAGCTACAGGCAAACGATTGACTACAATGCTGTAGGTGTCCGTTGCTGTTGCATTCAAACAGATGGCGGAACCGGTTACGGTCAAGGTCAAAACCACCGTATTGCCTGCGTCTGCAGCAGCTGGCGTGTAAATAGGCGCCGTGGAGGTTCCCGACAATGTTCCTTGGCCGTTGTGGGTCCACACCGCGGTGCCGTGTTGGATGGTGATGCCCGAAAGCGTCACAGGAGCGTTCACACAGCTGGTAATCCCTGTTGAAACGATGGTCGCAACCGGCAACTGATCCACCGTAATGCGGATCACGTTTGAAGGCGATGGAGATTCACACACCAAGCTCCGGAAGGTGGAAATCGTAAAGCGACGGTAATCCGTGGTCGTCGAAAGTACACCGGGTTGCAAGCTGGCACCGGTTGCACCGGCTACGGTTGTCCATGTGTTGCCTCCGTTGGTCGATTGCTCCCAGCGGTAGGTGATGGTTCCGCGTCCGGTACCTGCAGTCGCATTGGCAATGGCCGCTGTTGGGGCTGTTCCGGCGCAAATGTTTTGGGCGCCAGAAATCGAGCCCTGGGTAACCGCTGTTTGAACAAATACCTTGACGGTGTTCAAGGAGAAGACCGATCCGCAACCCGGAGTTCCCAAGTCGAAAGCGATGATGCGGTAGTGTTTATCCGAGGATACGTTGGGCAATGCCAAGGTTGTTGCGTTCACTTGGGCTGGACCTACGTTCGCCCAAACGACGCTGTCGTTGGACTCTTGCCATTGGTATTGGAAGGGAGGTCCACTGCCACCCAAGGTGTTGGTGGCCGTCAAATTCAAGGTACCTGCCTGACAAACGGTGTTGTTCGGGTTGGTTGTGCTCACAACGGAAGGGGTAAACGGATCGCGTACCGTTACCTGGATGATGTTGGAAGCAATGTTTGTGGTGCAAGAAGGGCTACCCAAATCGGTTGCCAACAGGCGATACTGCGTGGTCTGCAGCAAGTAGCCGGGGAGCAAGCTCGCAAAATTGGTCTGACCCGCGAGGTTCTGCCATGTCTGACCAAAGTCCTCTGACTTCTGCCATTGGTAGCTAAACCCGGGAGTCGTTGCGTTGGTTGTGGCCGAAGAACCTCCTGTGGCACGTACACCCGTAAGGCCTGTTGCCAGTGAATTCCAGCAGATGATCTCTGCTCCGGAGATAACCGGGGCAACCAACTGCGGACGAACCACCACAGTGATGGAAGCACAGCCGTCGGCAAACAGGTTGTTGTTGAAATTTCGGGCGAAGTAGGTAGTCGTTGCCGTTGGAGAAACGGTCAAGGTGTTCCCAATTCCCACTTGCGTACCACCGCATGAAGCCGTATACCAGTAAACCGATCCCGATACCCCTGCAGCCGTCAAGGTCGTCGACGTGTTGAAGCAAATGACGTTGGCTTGGTGCGTGGTATTGAAATTGGAGGAGGTGATTCCGGTAACGTCTGCGGGACGGGTGTAGAATGAAATTTCATTTCCGTAGGCCGTGCCGGTGCTGTTGATGGCATAGGCGCGTGCATAGTACAGCGTAGCCGGCTGCAATCCGGTAAACGTACCGCTGATGGGGCCGACGCCTGTGCCGTTGGTGATTTTGGTGTTGGAAGTCGTGGGCGAAGCCGTCGTGCTCAGTACAAAACCGCGTTCGGTGACTTCGGTACCTCCGTCGTTCACTACTTCTCCGGAAATGGCGGCAGAGGTGCTGGTAACGGTTCCAATCGGAGAAGTGGTCGTTACATTGGCCACGGTATTGGCTGCCAACGTCAAACAATAGCGGTCAAACTTGACCTTCTGAACGTTCACAGCGCCGCCCGTTGCAGCGGTGAAGCCCCAATACACATTGGAGTTGTTGTTGAAAATGTTGGCAACAATGTCGTAGTTGGCTTTTTGCAAAATCTGCGTGCCATTCAAGAATACCGTGAAGGTCTTGGTGGCCGCTTCCCACTTGAATCGGGCAGTGCGCCATGCGCCATCTTCCATTTCAACGGCGAAATGGCCTGCGAAGGTGTGGTCGGCCGTGTTGCCGTTCAGCATCATGGCAATGTGGTCCGAAGACGTCGGCTCCGTATTGGTCCAGGTGTCAAATTCCACCGCAAGCGATGGCGTGATTCCGGCATAACCCAATCCTCCACCGGTGCTTCCTTGGTTGGTAGACAGTGGTTGAAGCACAAAGGCCAAACCGTCTGCACCCGCGTTGTTGTTGCCCAAGTACACTTGGCTTGAAATGTCAAAGTCACGCGTCAAATCCAAACGCGTTTGGTTCCAAACGGCACCAAACTGGTTGCCTAAGGCGTCCGTCAAGCGGAACTCTGTGGATGCTCCAGAACCCAAGGTTACGGTGTTGCCGCGCAACAAGAAGTCGCTCACATTTAATCCAGAGCACTGCAAAACTTCGATTTCCAACGTAGTGCTTACGGTGCCGCACGGGGTCGTGCCGGTAACGGTGTAGGTAGTACGTGGGTTGCCGTTGGTTGCCGTGCCGGTGATTTGACCAGTAGCCGTATTGAAGTTCAAGCCGGCGGGCAAAGCGGGGTTGATGGCATACGAAGCCACATAGGCCTGCGCTCCCGAGCCACTCACGGTTACCGAATTGGCGGTGATGGCTTCGCTCGAGTAGTACAAATAATAAGACGTGCTGTAAGCAATGGACGGGGCAGCGGACTGAACCGTAACCGTTACTTGCTCACAGGTACTCCGCAATCCGGTGGTGCTATTGAAAGACCGCACAAAGTAGGTGGTCGTTGTCGTTGGAGAAACGGTAACCGTGGGACCGGTTCCAATGGCAGTTCCCCCGCAAGATCCAGAGAACCACTCCAAGGTGCCCACGGCAACACTTGAAGTAAGGGTGGCATTCATACCCGCACAAATGATGGCTCCCCCGAAGGTGGCGTCGTTGCGGTCGGTTGTGATGGGTGCCGGTACGGCCGGGGCGGTCGTAAACGTTACCTCTGAACCGTAGGAAGTGCCTTGCGCATTGGTTGCGTAAGCACGAGCGTAATACAAGGTATTGGGGGCCAATCCCGTAAGGTTGGCGGTAAAAGTACCCGTACCCGTTCCAGCCTGGGCCTTCGTACCCGTAACTACAGGAGCGGTGGTGGTCGCATACGCAACACCGCGGTCTGTTACGGTAGAACCGCCTTGGTTGGTCACATTACCGCCCACGCTGCTGGTGGTGGAGGCCGTGTTGGTAACCGTGCCGGTTGTCACAATGGGCAAGGTCTGTACGGTAACGACCATGTCATCACTGAATACCAAGCAGGTTTGGTCGTTGGACGATCCCCCGTATTCTACTACGTAGCCAAGGCCTTGCGATGGAGAATTGGGCAAGTCGTTCCAGCGGCCATTGGTTGCACCTGAGGAGAACAGCTGGCAATAATGTTCGGAGGACCCGGTGTTATTGGGTTCGCTAGAATTCCAGTTGGCGTATTTGCCCGTTTGGGTTACCGGACTCGTGTTTCCTACCGAGAACAATTCTCCGGCCTCGGGTCCAGTAACCCAGTGCCAGTTGCCTTCTGCTGCCGTTTGGTTGGCGTATTTGGTGTAACCCGAAGCGGTATTGATTTCGCCAAAAGCATCCGACGCACCGATCCAGGCGTCTGCGCCCAATTTGGATTTCACAAAGTCGTTTTCGGTCTGTGAACCGATGGTCGCCAAATACCCTTGCAATCCATTCAAGGTGCGCAAAGCTGCGGCTGCTTTTGCCTGAGACCAAGTAAGGGTACCTGAAATGTATTCGTAGTAATGGCCATTCAAAGCAATCGACTGACCTGCCGTGATCGAGATGGTGCGAGGTGCATTCGACACGACCGACGTAGACCGGAAGGTGATATTCTGCAAGAGGGTTTGGAACTGGCTCGGGGTCATGCTGCCTGCGATGGTCAGTACGCCGGTTGTGCTATTGTAACTCTTGGTTACTCCATTGGCTAATCCGCCGGTTTGGATGTCCAATACGTCTCCCGACTGGAAGTTGCTTGACACCACAATCTGGGCTCCGTTGATGTTCTGAGTGGCCCCAGACGTTGCCGCAGGGTCCAAAACGATAGCCGGTGTATTGGTGGTAGTGCTATTCGTGGCCTGCACACTCACCCACGGCAAGTTCGCATCCACGACCGTAACGGTCTGGGTGGCGGTGGTGGTTACCCCATTGTGGACCATGGTCCACGTAACCGTGGTTGTCCCGATGGGGTATGAGGAGCGGGCATTGTTGGTCAACGTATAGCACGAACCGGAAATTGCCGGCTGTCCCAATGCTACGTTGGTGGCAACGCAGGAGTTGGCGTCGGTATTCACCGTGACATTGGCAGGTGCCGCAACCACAGGAACGACCAATGGATTCACAGTAACAATTTGTTGATCCGTAGCCGTCCGACCGTACGAGTCGGTAATGGTCCACGTAACCGTGGTATTGCCGATTGGATAGGCAGAAAGCGCGTTTGAAGTAACGGTTGGCGTACAGGCTCCGGTGGTGGTTGGGGTGCCTAAGCTTACGTTCGTTGCGGTACAAGATGCCATGGTGCCGGCATCGGTTGTCGTCGTGACGTCCGCTTGTGCCACAATGGTAGGAGCTGCAGGCAGGGTCAGCGTAATGGTTGCATTGTTGTTGGAGCTGGTTTGTCCATTTGCAGATACGGTAAGATTCAAGTTCCGCGCCGTGGTGGTATTGGTGCCGCAAGCATGCTGGTATTCAATGGCATTGGCCAAATTCGTAATGACGGTGGAATTCACCTTGTTTCCGAATACCCGGACGTTATCGATGTACAAGCTGGCGCCGGCCGCATTGCCGCAAGTGGCGTCGTAGGTACCGTTCACAAAAACGAATTTGTAGGTGCCATTTGCGGGAATGGTTACGTTGGCCGTGGTCCAAGCCGTATTGCCGTAACTAACTGCGTTTGGTCCAACACGGTAATGGTGCTTCCGTTCGCGGTATTCAATACATAACCAAAGACGTCAAAGTTGTCTCCTCC
>JACCDW010018043.1_pt1 | contig 14544 bp, 17 predicted proteins | sample 7449781 | NCBI WGS metagenome assembly JACCDW01 (sample SAMN15323449, study PRJNA562643) | freshwater metagenome | isolation source: river surface water | place: USA:Blue River Watershed | collected 2017-08-18
AACAAACTCTTCTACCCAGGTGACTCATACTGTAATCCTGAAAAACCAATTGATGTACTTGCACTTCCAGTGGCCGGTCCTTGGTGCAAAATTAAAGAATCAATCGATTATGCTCTCCTTATTAAACCAAGAATCACCTTCCCTGTTCATGATGGTATGATTATGGATAGAAGATATGCATCTTCACACGGAGCCCCATTAAAAATATTACCTGAACATGGGATTGATTTTGTCATTATGAACGAAGGTGACGAGAAAGAATTTTAATATTCTCGACCCTTAAACTAGCATATCTGTACGTTAAGTAAAACATGGTATAATACTGCCATGAACATAGATAAACTACGAAAAGGTATTGAAATTGTACTCCCCGATGAAAGTTTCAATAAAAGAATAGAGAAGGCAGTTAAAAACAAAAAACCCTTGAATATCAAGCTAGGGTTTGATCCTACAGCACCAGATCTACACCTAGGTCACTTTGTTGTGCTCAAAAAACTGAGAGATTTTCAGGAAGAAGGGCACAATATCTTTGTAATTGTAGGAGACTTTACCGCACAAATTGGTGACCCTACTGGTAAGAACAAAACGAGACCACCTCTTGAAGAAAAGCAAATTAAGCTCAATGCAAAAACATATATCGACCAACTTTCAAAAGTGGTCGATATTAAAAAAATTAAAGTTAAGAGAAACTCTACATGGCTTGGAAAGATGGATTTGCAAAAGACACTGAAACTTTTAGCTTCATACAACCTAGGTAGAATGATGACTCGTGAAGACTTCAGTAAAAGATTCAAAGAAGAGACTCCCATCGCAATGCATGAGTTGGTATATCCCCTCCTTCAAGGGTATGACTCTCTCATGATTGACGCAGATATTGAAATCGGTGGAACCGATCAACTCTTCAATATGCAAGTAGGAAGATACCTCCAGGAGAACGAAGACAAGGAAGCTCAGATTGTAATTTGTATGCCACTTCTACGAGGACTCGATGGTGAAAAGAAAATGAGTAAATCACTTGGTAATTACATCGGAATCAGTGAAAAACCAAATGATATGTTTGGAAAGATAATGTCAATTCCAGATTCACTCCTTGAAGAATACCTTGATCTCGTTACTGACTTTTCTGAAGCAGAAAGAGCTGCCCTTAAGAACGACATCAAGGACAAGGCAATGGAAGTTAAAAAGAAGATTGGTAAAAATATTGTTAAACAGTTTCATTCTGTAAAAGATTCAGAGTCTGCTGAAAAGCATTTCATCGACACGTTTTCAAAGAAAACAATCCCTGATGATATTCAAATATTGAACGGAAAAGGCAAAGATGTGTGTTCGGTATTACTAGAAAACAAATTCATTCCAAGTAAGGGAGAATTTAGAAGATTGATTGAGCAAAACGGTATTAAAATAAACAACGAGATACTCAAAGATGCAAAGTATATCCTCGCATCTGGAGACGTTGTTCAAAAAGGAAAATTAACATTCTTTAAAATAAAATAACCGCATGAGAAAAACACTCGAAGCAATATTACAACCTGATTATAATTGTATTTTTTTGTCCCTCAATGGCGATCTTGTACAAGAAAAGCTTAATGAATTTAAATCCGACCTTGCTTCTGCCTCAGCAATGATTTCAGACCAATATCATATTGAGAATAAGCCTCTTCATATTCTCTTAGACTTAACTAATTTCACTGGTAACTATTGCCTAGATGCATTAAGTCTTTTCACTGGCTTTGCAAAAACAAACAAATCTTTTGTTGAAAAGACAGCAAGTTTTGGAGGAAGTGACAAGGTTAAAATGGCTGGAGAAATTGTAATCACACTCTCAGGAAGAGACAATATTAAAATCTTCAACACAAAAGAAGAAGCTTTGGCTTGGCTTAAATAAGTAATCCGTAAATATACTTAACCACTGGATCAATATCAGGTCCGTGCGTAAGTGCTCCCCCTAGCGCTCCGGTTATTGTCACCAAAATCAAACCAACAAGAGCGAGGATTGAGATTACATATTGATTTCTAATATATATGAAGAATGAATCAATCTTTTTTATTATTCCATTTTCAGTCGATACACCACTAAGCCACAGTGAAAGATATGAGAGCGCAATAATCGCAAATACAATTGCTGTTAATGTTGCATATGTACTGTGAGTTTCAATAAGATGACTCAGGGCAGTTGTGTCAGCTCCTGATACAATCAGGTCATTAAGCACGGAATGTTCTGCAGCTTCTCCTGACATGAGCGCTGTTGCAGTAGAAACCGAACCTACGATAACAAGGAAACCTTTGATGAGCACTCCCCTTGCATCTCGTGCATACTTACTAAAAGGTATGAACTGTAGACTAGCAATTTCCAGTAATGCATAGATAGTTAATAACGCTATTGGGAAGTGAACTAAAATTGGATGTATATTATTCATGCACATAATAGTATACAATAGATGCATGAGTTACAATCCCCTCACAGTCAAAGATGCGTTCAAATCCTCAAAGGGCGAGAATTGGGATATTACGTATCGAGAAATCGAAAGCTTCGATGAAATTAGACACCTTCCTATCAAATCAGTTGGAGGTTTTGCAGTCTATCAAGAGAAGATGGTTCTTGTGCATGCAAAGAAGAGACTAAGCTGGGAAATGCCAGGAGGAGGAATTGAAAAAGGAGAAAGTATTGAAGATGCTTTCAGAAGAGAGCTCCAAGAAGAAGCAAACATGCGAGTTATTAAACTCTCCCCTTTAGGATATGACACATTAACAAACAGAAAAACCGGAACAAACATCTATCAAGTTCGAGTGGTATGTACAGCAGAACCGATTGGTGAATTCAAAGGAGATCCAGATGGTGACATTACAGAAATCCAGTTCATAGATCCGCGAGAATACAAACGCTTCTACAACTGGGGTCGTAGAAGCGATGTAATGCTTGAAAAAGCACTTCGAATTCTTAAATCTATTTAGCAGCTGCCTTCACGAAAGCAGTGAAGATTGGATGTGGATTAAGTGGTCTTGCTAAGAATTCTGGATGGAACTGAACCCCGAGGAAGAACGGGTGATTTTTTAATTCAGCAATCTCAACAAGATTCTTCTTTGGAGACGTTCCAGAGAAGATTAGTCCGGCCCTACTTAACTCATCAACATAAAGTGGATTAACTTCATATCTATGTCTATGTCTTTCAAATATGAGTCTTGAACCTTCTTCTATGTTTTCCTTGATCATAGAATGAACATGTTCCTTACCACCCTCTCGTGAAGCAATCTTCCCTTCAATCCATGTTTCAAGGTCTTTAAGTGAGTCTTTTGACTTTGAGACAATTTTTGTCCATCCCGCTTTAGTGTACGCACGATCTGCAATTGTTCCCTCTTTCAAGATACAAGGATACCCTCCAAGACGCATAGAAGCTCCAAATTTGCCCTCTAGGAGGTGTTTTTTCTGATGATCCATGATGTCGATGACAAGATGCTTTGCTTGAGGCTGAACCTCACTTGTATGTGCATCTGTAAGGCCAGCGACGTGTCTTGCGTATTCAATGACCATAAGTTGCATACCGTAACAAATACCAAAATATGGAATTTGTTTTTCTCGCACATACTGGATAATTGAGATCATTCCTTCAATTCCACTTTCACCAAAACCACCAGGAACAAGAACTCCATCAATCTTAATCTTCTTCCCTTCTTCATTTACAAACCCTCCACCAAATGTATCTTTTAACTTTTTAGAAACCTGAGCTGCTGTAAGTTGCTTCCCTTCACTGTCAACTTCAAATTCTTTTGAATTAATCCAATGAAGTTTTGGTTTTACTCCAAGCTCATATGAAGAAAACTTGATTGCTTCAATCACAGACACATATGCATCAGAGAGTACGAAGTCTCCTGTGTCGAAATATTTTCCTACAACTGCAATATTAACTTCCTTCCCTTCACTCTTTGCCTTCTTTGTTGAATGTACAAAGTGTCTCCACTCTGAAATATCAATATCTCTATGTTTCAACCTTAATCTCTTTTCAATCATGTCTCCGAACTTGTCCCTCTCAAAGTTTAGAGGTACATCATATATTGAATCAATATCAGGTGCGGCAATGATGTTTTCAACTGGAACGTTGCACGAGATGGCGAGCTTCTCTTTTCTTTTGTGATCAATTGAAACTTCACTTCGAGCAATGATGAAATCCGCTTGAATACCATATGCCTGAAGTTGATGCATCGCATTCTGTGTTGGTTTTGACTTCATCTCTCCTAACTTACTTGGTAAAGGAAGATACGACACCATCACAAACAGCACATCGTCAGGTTGTTTAATCTTAATCACACGAGCTGCTTCATAGAACATGATACTTTGATAGTCACCAACAGTTCCTCCGATTTCGACAATGGTTACGTCTGATTTGTTTGCTTCAACAGATTTATGAATTCTTTTAATAATTTCATCTCGAATATGTGGAACTGCCTCTACACACTTCCCTCGATATGCCAAAGATCTCTCTTTGTGAATCACTTCACTGTACACCATTCCACTCGTCATATAGTCAGCGTTTGTAAGGTCTCTGTTTAAAAATCTTTCATAATTTCCCATATCTTGATCTGTCTCAAGTCCACTATTTAAAACAAAAACCTCACCGTGTTCAGTGGGGTTCATAGTGCCCGCATCTACGTTTAGATATGGATCAACTTTTGCGATATTTACTGAATAACCTTTTGACTGCAAGATGGTTCCGATTGATGAGGTTGTAATTCCCTTTCCTACTCCTGACATTACGCCCCCGACAACGAATATATATTTATGTTTTTTAGGCTTCATGTTAATCAATTGTATACTCAAAATACCATACGTAAAGCAAAGAAAAATACCTAACTTTTATTAGGTATTTTTCACTGACTGTGGAAAACTTTTTAAACTCTGAGATACTTTCGAACTGCGAGATAGCTGGAGACAGCACCTAGAACTACACCTGCTCCAACCGTCACAGCAAAGAAGAATCCAAATTGAGCTATGTAGTAGTTAAAGACACTGAGCCCAGTTCCAATGTCAGCCGTAATCGGACCAATCCAGTACGTAATTGGGTACAGAAGAAGCAAGGTCAAAACACCCGATACAAAGCCGTACATGACGCCCACAGTTACAAAAGGACCTCTGATGTACATTTCACTAGCCCCGACGAGTCTCATGACTGAAATCTCTTCTCGGAAGATGTATATAGCAAGGCGAATTGTATTGAAGGTTATGAGGATTGATACCATAACAAAGAATCCAATTACAATTAATCCTAGTCTGTTTGCGGCAGCAATGATCTTATTCAAAGCATCAATCGCTTGCTTGTTCTTTGAGTAGTTTATTCGATCAATAATACTATCACCTGATTTACTTGAATCCTTTTGATCGTCTAAAAACTTAACAATTGTCTCATACTGAGATGGGTCTTTGGCTTTAATATTCAGACTTGCCCCGAGTGGATTGTTTCCAAGTTCATCAAGAGCACGGAGAGTTGGTTCGTCTTCCTGATGTCGCTTTCTAAATTCAGCTAGTGCCTCATCACTTGATACATAATCGATTGATGCAATCTCAGGCATAGCAGTAAGTGACTTTTGCAGACGAGAGATATCTTCTTCAGAAGAATTCTTAACGAAGTATACGTTAATATCCACCTTGTCTTTAATTCCGTCTAGAGTTGAGCGAAGAAGCGCTCCGACGAAGATGATTGAAGTGATTACAAGAAGAGTAACTGTCATTACAAGAACAGAAGCTAATGAAACATATCCATTTCTCCAAAAGCTTACAAAACCGGCTCGTAGTGTTCTTCTGATTTTAGTTATAAACATATTATTTCTTTTTAATGCTATCAACTGGTTTTGATGTCTTTGATAATGGAATTATATTCTCTGAATCATGAACAATCTTTCCACCCTGCATTGTAAGCACACGCTTACCTAAGTGTTCAACAATTCCAGTATTGTGAGTAGTTAAAATGATTGTAGTACCAAGATCATTAATCTTCTTTAAGATTTGGATAATGTCGTATGTGTTTACAGGGTCAAGGTTCCCTGTTGGCTCATCTGCAATGATAAGGTCAGGCTGATTAACAATCGCTCGGGCGATTGCAACTCTTTGCTTTTCTCCGCCCGAGAGCTCGTGTGGAAAGTTATGAAGTTTTTTTCCAAGGTCAACAAGCTCAAGAACATGAGGAACGTCAGATGCGATTTCTTCATCAGTTCTCCCTGCTGCCTCCATAGCAAAAGCAACATTTTCATATGCCGTCTTATCAGGTAAAAGTCTGAAGTCTTGGAACACAGTTCCAATTCTTCTTCGGTAATCATTCATCTGTCTCTTCTTAAGAGAATGAATGTCTGTCTTTTCAAAATATACAACCCCATCACTCGGACTTTCTTCTGCAAGAATCATCTTAAGTAATGTTGTTTTTCCTGCACCAGAATGACCTACTACTGACACAAATTCTTTAGGTTTAATAACAATAGTTATGTCGTCTAATGCAATTGAATCGTCTTTATATTTCTTTGAAACTTTATCAAGGTGAAGCATGTTTTGATTATACCAATTTTTTGGGATAAACAACACCTATATACCCTTCTCAGCATCTATAAACTCCTGAATGTCGCCATCTAGTACAGCTTCAGTGTTTCTAACCTCTACATTAGTTCGATGGTCTTTAACTAGCTTATACGGATGCAGAACATATGAACGGATTTGATTTCCCCACTCAATATCGGTTGTCTTACTTATATACATCCCTTTTTCTTTTGCGATTCTCTCCTCTTCCATTCTTGTATATAGTTTTGCCTTAAGGATTGCAATGGCTTTTTCTTTGTTCTGAGCCTGTGAACGCTCTGAGGTTACGTGCACAGAAAGCTTTGTGGGTTTGTGAACAATTCGTACTGCTGTCTCTCTCTTGTTAACATTTTGTCCTCCAGGACCTCCCGCTTTTGCAAATGAGATTTCCAATTGATCTTCTGGCATTTCAATATCTACTTCCTTTTCGAATTTAGGAATAACTTCAACCATAGAAAATGATGTGTGCCTAAGTTGCTTAGAATTAAAAGGAGAAAGTCTCACCATTCGATGAACTCCAGATTCCTTCTTTAAAGTTCCAAATACATTTTTTCCACTGATTTCAAATGTGACATTTCTAAATCCACCAAGGTCATTCTTGTTTTCATGAATCATGAAGGTAGTCCACCCTTTAGAAGATATGTACTTTGTATACATTTCAAAAAGCATTCTTGAAAAATCTTCAGCATCATCCCCTCCTGCTCCAGAGAAGATGGTCATAATTGCACCTCCTGCGTCATATGGACCTCCACCCTCTGCAAGGTTTTTTAATTCCTGTAATTCCTTAATCATCGATTGAGCTCTCTCAACATTAGACCAGAAATCTGCCTGAAGCATTGCTTCTTCGATTTCTTCAATTCTTTTTTGATGTGGATTTTCTGCCATATTCCTAAGTATACCTTATGCAGAAGCTTCGAGCATATTGAGTCTAGACTCAATTCTGAGGTGTAATTCCGCATGTATACTGATGTATTCTTTAATATACGCCATGTCTTTAGCTGTTGAAACAACAATCCCATGAATGTTATCAAGCGTCGCATAAGATTTTAAAAATTCTTTATCAGCATGTTTTTTAAATTTCAAAAAATTTCCTGAATAACTTTTGTTTATAAGAAATTTTGGAGAAACCTTTTTAGTCATATACTTATATTAGAATATCAGTAACAAAAGTCTACTTTACAGAGCTAAAATATCGTTCAAAAATATATTAATAAAACCAAAGTATTTTTAAGTAATCCCCACCTTATTGAGCCAATGGCCGGAATTGAACCGGCGACCTACTTCTTACCATGAAGTTGCTCTACCACCTGAGCTACATCGGCAAACTAAAACATTTAAATACTCTATAACACTTTATTAATATTTTCAATCTGTTCCATTAGCAACTTTTTTAACTTCATATTATGAAAATATATTGTTAAAACACCAAACTTGGATTTAATTTTATAAGTTCCGGGTCCCCTTACGGAACTGATGACAACTTTATGGAATTGATCTCTACTTGCGTTTAATTCTTTCATCCAAAATGATAGTGCTGACTGCGGACTTACATCGTTAAACACCTGCAAACCATATTTTAATTTATTAGCATCAATTTTATATATTTTTTTAAGAAATTTAATGAATGACTTTATAATCTTAGGATCAGTATTACCTAATCTTACAGAGTTTTTATTACTTTTTGTTCCCTCTCCCCAATATAAACCCAAACCTAGACCCAACAAAAAACTATCATCAGAAGTTTTTGGTTTAGCATAACTAAAAGGATCTTTTGTTCCATTGTGCTTTTTATATATTGCTTCTGAAATAGTTCTTTTTTTGATTTTAAATTTTTTAAACCAATAGTTAATCTTCGAAATAGAACAACTGTATACGTTTGCAATATAACTCACAGACCTTCCATCTCTCAAATACATTGATTCAATCTTTTTTTTATCAATCAGCATAGTAGTATTATATAATGGAACTAGTATACTAATAAAATTCTACTGGATTGCTGCGTCTAGAGTAATTCTAATCCTTAAAAGAATCCAGGTCATCCTGAACTACAGTATCGAATCTTCCATCAAAACTGTCTGACCATTCCCGCACTTCTTCTTCACTCTTTTTAATACCAACAGTATGTAACCAAGACAACACCTCATCATCTGAAGAAGATTTACTAACCGCTTCCTTAAACTCTTCAGCTGTTATTCCCTTAAACTTAAAAAGCATTCTATCAAGTGGGCAATTGAACATGTATTCACCAAGTGAACCTTGAAGAAAAGCCCTACACTTATCAATCGACCTTGCGAGGATTATATAATCCCCAATACGTATATATGGACTTCTCGGAGCTGTTTTTGTTAAATCAATCCTATTCATTCTCTGTTTGAATTTCTTCTTTTTTAATAACATCCTCTATCTTACCCTTTTCAATTTCAGCCTCAATCTCATGTTCAATTTTCTTTTCAGCACTTTCCTCAAGCTTAATTTCTTGTCTTTCTTTTTTTGTTACAGACTTTTTTCCTTTCTTTTCTGGCGCAGGGAATCTGTGATGATCAAATACAATCTTTCTTGGGACACAGATGTATTCTTCGTCCGAAAGCACATTGTTCTTCCCTGTGTAGTTTCCTTCAATAATATCTGAGTCATCTGAAAACAACATATCGAGCCATCGATGAATTATGTTTGAACTTTCAGGAATGAGGTTAAACAATATTGAAAAAGCAAAGATGATTATTGAAAGATTCGTATTCCAATAACTTAGAATAATTGCGAGTGAAGCTGCGAAGACAGGAAACAGTACTCTAATGTACCCACTTCTTCTATCCGCCTTAGTAATCACGGAAGTCTCGATTTTAGGATCGAGTTCTATATGCCTTCTCATTGCATACAATGAAAGTCCAATGGTAATTACATTAAAGCCATATATTGCAATTGAAACTTTAGATGACGGGTGCGTTCCAAGCAATGAAGATGAAAATGGAACAAGTGCAATGAGAAAGAAAAATATTGCATTTATGTTTGCCAACCCAACTGTTAAATTTTTTGCATACATTGACACTATAAAATGATGAGCACGCCAATATGTAAAAAGAAGAGCGAAGCTTATAACTAAACTAAGAAATAAGGGGAGGAGTTTGATAATCTGGATCCAAATCATCCTATCACTTACATCAGCACTCATTAATGGAAGCTTCAATTCTAAAGCTAGAAGAGTCATTACAATCGCAAAGATTCCATCAGCAAGTCCATCAAGTCGTTGTTGTTTCATATTTGTATTTTAGCACAATAAAAACTTATACTGCAAAGAAAAAGGAAGTATGCTACCATGCACACAATGAGAATCAACAAATACCTAGCAGAGAAGCAGTTCGCCTCACGACGAGGAGCTGATGAGCTTATCAAGCAAAAGCGTGTAACCATCAATGGTCGCGTGGCTGTTTTAGGTGATGAAGTACAAGAGACTGATGTAGTTGAAGTTAAAAAGAGTATCTTAGACAAGAACCCAATATATCTTGCATACAACAAAGCCGTTGGTGTCGTAACACATTCTCCAAAGGAAGACGAGGAGGACATTATGATGACAATCAAACCTCTCCTTAAAGGAGAGCTTCATAAAGCAAAGCTCTTCCCCATCGGAAGACTCGACAAAGACTCTCATGGACTCATCATACTGACTGATGACGGGAGAATCACTGGAAAGCTTTTAAATCCAGAGGAAAAACATGAGAAGGAATACATTGTTGAAGTTAAGAATAAAATTCCTCAGAACTTTGAGATGCTAATGGAGCGAGGTGTGACAATACGAGATGAAGAAGGTTCCTACAAAACTAAACCTTGTATCATCCACATACTTGGTGACAAAAAGTTTAGTATCATTTTGACTGAAGGTAAAAAGAGACAGATTAGACGTATGTGTGAAGTTCTTGGAAATGAAGTTAAAGACTTAAAGCGAGTAAGAATTATGAATATTGATCTTGGGTTTTTGTCACCAAACAATGTAAGAAGAATTAAAGGTGAAGAACTAGATCGGTTCCTCAGTGAATTAGGAGTTAGAAAAAAAGCTGTTTAGTCTATTCTCTTCTTTTCCATATATACAGACACTGTTCTTCTCTTGTATGGCTTTCCGTCTCGTATATGCTTATACGACTTAATCATCTTGTGAATTTTAAAATATGGAGAAAAGAGTTCATGGATTTCACTCTCAGTAAACACGTGCTCAAACACCCCAATTCTTGGATGAATGTATGAGTTTTTTTCAACAGGAATATTTCCAATAATTCTTCCATTTTCATCATTGATCACTTCCCCAGTGTCAGGATTCTCTATGATAAGTCTTTTTGCGTGGAAGTCACCGTCGAGTATAAAAGTCTTGAAGAACAACCAACCATATGGTTTCATCACACGAACAAGTTCTTTAATATACGAATCTCTTTCAGCGACTCTAAGATAGTGAGACGTCATCATATCAAGAACAACATCAACTGATTCATCTTCAAGTGGAAGTTTTTCTCCAGCTGACTGAATAGAGAAATCTGAATTAATTTTAATACCAGCAAGATTCATATCAATCTGATTTGCATAATCTTCATCTTTCATCACTCGAGTGTTTTTCGGCACATCTTCAGGTTTTGCTTGCGCAATTCTTTCAATCATCTTTTTTGCTTGCTCAACAGCAACTCCAGAGACATCAATTCCAAAACCTTCCATGTTGTGGTTTCCACAAAGATAGATTAGATTTCTACCGTTTCCACAACCAATATCAAGAACCTTCCCATGTGCTGGAAAAGGAAACCATTCAGCATTACGAATAGCCCATTTTTCAAATGACTCAAGATCACTCGCGTGTTCTTCAGACATCGTGAGATGCTTTGGGTCTTTATATTCTTTGTTCCAGAATGCTTTACTAGTCATGAAATAACAGATTACTTCCTAATTGAAAGAACCGCAAGCCCTATTCTATGAACTAACACATATGCTGCTGCCAAGATGACAGTTCCGTAACCAAGATAAAAGACAACCTGATTCAAAATTGAGACAGGTTCCTCTGTAAAATTAACTATAATCCAAAATGTAAGTCCTGAAACAAGGATAAAGAAAGACTGTATTAATCCAATAGCTAGATCTTGGAGAATAATTAATATACCTTTAGACATTGTAATGCCGTGAGCGATATGCATTCTTAATGTATGAACTTCATGTTCCTTAAGCATTGTCGTTTTAAGATATAGATATGCCTTAAGTGAAACAGCAATAGATACAACTAGAGAGAAAGCCCTAAATACGGTTGTTGCAGTAGATCCTTCCACATCCGCAAAACCATATGCAACAAAAAGAACGATTGCTAATGTATTAATAAATAGAAAAAACGCAACAGGCCAAATAATACTTCTAATTCGCTGGTCAATATTCATATAAAAAGTATATCAATCTTATACCATAAAAGATACTAAAACAGTGCCCACAGTGCAGTAACTGCAGAAACAGTCATAAGGACAATCGTAAGCCATCCGAATATTTTGGAGAGTCTTCCATTTTTTCTTGACCCCATGATATCTTCCCTACTCGACATTGTTACAATTAAAAATAGGATAACTGGGGACACAATTCCGTTTAGTACAGCAGAGTAGATAAGTGATTTAATCGGATCCAAGCCGACAAAGTTAAGCGCGATCCCTACAAGAGTTGCAGCAATGATAACTCCGTAAAATGCATATGCCTCTTTAAGTTTTCTGTACAACCCAAACTTCCAACCCATACTTTCAGACACAGCATATGCAGCAGAACCAGCAAGAACAGGGATAGCAAGCATTCCAGTTCCGATAATACCAATCGCAAAAAGTAAGAAAGAAAATTCACCAGCAAATGGTTTTAAAGCCAATGCTGCGTCAGCCGCTGTCGTAATGGTAAAAGTCCCTTGAGCAAAGAGCGTCGCAGCACAAGAAGTGATGATGAAAAACATCACTACATTTGAAATGAACATTCCACTCCACACATCAACTCTCATCTCTTTAATATCTTCATCTGTTGTTACGTTAATTAGATCTATCGAATCTTTTTGTTTCAACATCTTCTTCTCAACCTCTTGTGATGTTTGCCAAAAGAAAAGATATGGAGATATTGTTGTTCCTAGAATTGCACAAATGAGAATAATTTGATCTTTTGAAAACTCAATATGCGGAACAAGAAGCGAATGAAAAGCAGCAGACCAATCAATCGTAATAAACATTGCTGATAAAACATATGAAAAAAGTACGAGAGCTAAGTATTTTAAATATCTTGCGTATTCATCGTATGTTGTAAAAATTTGAAGAACTAATCCCAGTATTCCAAAGAAAGCTATCAGAAGTGCAAAAGGAATTTCTGGATAGATAAGCTGGACACCTTTTACCATGGCACCGAAATCAGCTCCAATATTAAATACGTTTGCAACAAGTAGTAATATCGTGCAGAAATATAACACTTTTTTTGAGTGGTACTGCCTAATATTCGCAGCAAGTCCTTGACCAGTTACTAATCCTATTCGTGCACACATCTCTTGCACTACAGCCATCAAGGGAAAAGTAAAAAGAGAAAGCCATGTGAGTTGAAATCCATATTTTGCTCCAGCTTGGGAGTATGTAGCAATCCCAGAAGGATCATCATCGGACGCTCCAGTTGTAAGTCCTGGCCCTAACATATTCCAATACTCAGAAACTTTTTTCTCAGTCTTTTTTAACTCTTCATACCCTTTCTGTGGTGAAAAATATCTCATTAGCAATATTAGTATACCTAATACGATAAATATATGAAATGATACATGCTGTATATTAAAGATTTCAGCGTAGGTCAAATCATCGTCCGAAACAAAACTACATATATTTAATAGACAATATTCACAGGGAACGTACAGTTCTTAGATACCCATGCTGCGTCAAATTCTTTAACCTCCCTTCTTTCCCCCTTGAGTATGTAGTATCCGGTAGTCGTTGCTGCGGTTGCTGTGTAATGATATCTTGAAGCCGCTGGTTTAATATTTTCAATCTTTTCTTCTGGGCACACTTTAAGTAGCGGTACCTTGAAGGCTCGTTCTGTTGAACTACTTGTTAAAACCATATTTAGTAGATCAGCATTGAGTATTGTTCTTGTTAAGGAATCTGTCTTCCCCGTGACAGCCAAACCAGAGTTTTTCTGGTATTTAATAAGTGCCGCTTTAGTTTTTGGACCAAATGTACCAGTTACATGACTTGGTTTTTTAGGAAGCAATCCTTTTATTGTGAGAAAAATTTGGAGATCTTTTACCTCTTTTCCGGAACTTCCCACAACTAGTGTCTTGTTAAAACGATTAGTGGCAGAAAAAGCAACAACAGGAAGACATAAAATAGTAATAAAACAAATTGCAAGTATCTTATTAATGTTCATGAGTATAGTATACACTAAACATAAAAAAATTATGCGTTGACCGGTGAGATTGTTTCTCGAATATCTTTCCTTAAGCAGTGACCGTCACTGTCTAACTTATACATCACCACTGCACCAAAAAGCATTTCTATATCTTTTACCTTGTCTTCTGGAATATTCTCAATATACTTCATTAATGATCTAATCGCGTTCCCGTGAGATACCATCAATATATTCTCTCCATTTTGAAGGCGTGGGAGGATATTATCTAAGAAAAAAGGAACTGTTCTTTCATAGACCATTTTAAGTGTCTCTCCGTTTGGAATTGGACAGTTCCACTCCCTTCGTACAGCGTTCCAGCCATCTTCCCCTAATATTTTCTCCATTTCCCACTTATCTCTTCCAGTGTAGTCACCGTAATCTCTTTCATTTAAAGCTGAGGAGTGCTCTGTAGGAACATGAAATTGTCCCATTGCTTCGAGCATTGATGACAATGTTTCAATCGATCGAACCTGCATTGATGCATAGGCATGGTCAATATGTATACCCTTAATGAGCATTCCCATCTCTTCAGATTTTTTAAATCCGTATTCTGTTAAGTGCCTGTCTCTCATACCTGTCCA
>JACCDW011256447.1_pt1 | contig 14543 bp, 10 predicted proteins | sample 7449781 | NCBI WGS metagenome assembly JACCDW01 (sample SAMN15323449, study PRJNA562643) | freshwater metagenome | isolation source: river surface water | place: USA:Blue River Watershed | collected 2017-08-18
ATAACTTCCCATTGGGAATCGGATAAATCTTCAAAATAGATTTGCATAACTTTAAAATTTGGTCGTTTCAAAGTTAATAAATCCGATTCCTTTTTAGCTAATTCAAAAATTTAAACATACTCTAATAAGAAACTTAAACATAAAACGCATGAAAAGATTATTTACGTTATTTTTATTGATTAGCACCTGTAGTTTTGCCCAAGACATAAAACGCTACTTCAAGGTGAAGGATTTTGAAAGGCTCGATATGGGCAGTGCCTTTATCATTACGGTTACACAGGGAAATACCTACAACGTTGAAGTAAGAGGGCGGGAGCAAGATGTAAAAGAAATAATAGGGAAAGTCAGTGGAAACACATTCGAACTAAACTATCCATCAAGTTGGGGAAACAGCAGCAAGAACAGAAAAGAAGTTTACGTGAACATCACGATGCCGAAACTTGTGGCCGCAGAATTTTCGGGAGCATCAAAATCAACTGTTTCGGGTTTCAGTTCTGATAAAATGGCTATCAGTATTTCGGGGGCATCTATTGGTAGTTTTAAGGTCAATGCCAAGGCTTTATCAATCGATTGTTCGGGAGCTTCGAGCCTTACACTTATCGGGAGCGGCCAAAGTATTGATGCGGAGGTATCGGGGGCTTCTAACGCTAATTGCTCTGATTATAAAGTTGCCACAGCCAGTGTTGATGCCTCAGGGGCAAGCGATATAAAACTTTTCGTAACCAGCAAAATCGTGGCCGATGCCAGCGGTGCAAGTAGCGTACGCTACAAAGGTGGAGCTTCAGTAAAGTCAAGTACTTCGGGTGCGGGTTCGGTAAAATCAATGAATTGATAATATAGGTATAAAAACGCTGGCATGGTTTTGAATCATGCCAGCGTTTTTGTTTTTGGCTTCTACCACTTCACAATTTTCTTTACTTCCCTCCTCTTGCCCGTTTCTAAAATCAAGAAATAGATTCCTGCATTTAGGTCGGGTAAACTCAACTTAAACTTATCGAAATAAGTAGTGATTGGATATTCTTGTTGGGTTATCAAATTGCCTCTTTCATTCAATAACATTACGCTTAGTTTTGTGCTTGGCTTGTTATAAACGTAGAAATTTAGTTCGTTCTCGAAAGGAACAGGGAAATAGTTCACCCACAAACCAAGCGTTTTAGGGTTTAATGTAACTCTTATACTCTCTTCGGGTGTCAACACCACTCCACTCGCACAATTCGCATCAGCTATATCTGCTACCGAAAAAGCATAGTAAATTGGCTCAGTAGGATAAAACTTCTTGATGTAAGTGCTTGCCGAAGTCGTAATTCGTTCGTTTCCATTCATCACAAACTTATACGGCGGTGTACCTGTTAGGTTTACCAAAACCTGTACAGTATCATACACATAAGCCTGAATCGGTTTCGTAAGGCTAATGGTTGGGGCTTGATAAATCTGTACTTCTACGGAGTCGGTTGATGACACTTTTGGGTCGGTACTTTCCAGCTTTGCCCAGTATTTTCCTGAAACAATATCATTCGGAATCGTTACTTTAAGCGGGTCATTCCCAATCGACGATGTATATTTAGTGTTTTTGCCCGTAAAAGTTATTCTAAACTCATTATTGGTATTGTATTTACCCGCAATGCCAAATTTTACATCAATCTTTTCGTTTGAACAATAACGGTTTTTATCAAAACTTTTTAGACTCAAAGCCAGCACATTAATTTCGAGTTGGTTACTCAAATCGCTGATACATTCTTGGTCGAAGCACTGCACTTTATACTGAAGATTGGCTTGTGGACTCACTTTCAGTACATTGTTTTTGTCGGTTATCAGAGTCTCCACCACTTGATTTTCGCCAGTCCAAGTCCACTTGGCAGAGCTACATCCTTCGGCAGTTAAACTCACTTGTTCGCCCTTCAGAATTTGGCTCGAAGATGCCTTCAATTTAGGGGCTTTTAGGTAATTGCAGGTGTTTACTTTCAATAATTTATCAAATTGCAGAAGCCACATTTTACCACTATTATCTAATTGCCAAGTACCTGATGTACTCACAAGTGGAATATTTTCGACCAACGTTAGCTCACCCCCACTCAACGCATAAAGGTCTCTTTTAGAGCCAAATATGTTGTATAAAAATAGCTTTCCGTTGGTTTCACCAATCACACGGTTAGTACCTGAAAGCGATAAATTCTGATTTACCCAGCCCGCTTCTTTGCTGTATTTTAGCAATGCCGAGCCACTATGTATAACCCACAAATTTTCCTTTGAATCTAAATAAATCTGACTGATTGAACTGCTCAATAAGCTATTATTCCGATTGAAAACCTCTGCCTTTTTGGTTTCAAAATTGTAGTTATAGATTTCATAAGTACCATTATTTCCATTAAAAACGAGCATCCAAGCTGAGTTTTTGCTCCAAACCACACTTTGTTGAAGCGAAATACCAGACGGCAACCGATAAACAATATCGGTAGAATCTTGATTGACTTTCTGAATACTTGTATTATCTGTCACGAATCTGGTTTGTGGGTCGAAACTACTAAAACTTGCGTTATTACTGCCCACAAAATCTCTCGATTCAAGAATCTTGAACGTATTAGGGTCTAATTTTGCCAAACGAAAAGTTGGTTTCGGAAAAACTCCATCGAAAGCAATGCGTTTACTCACCTGAGTCAAAATCCATAGATTGCCTGCCACATCGGTTTTCGAATCAAGCAATACATTACTTACGTTTCCGTTTGTGGCATTTCGGTTGATTAATTTGCTTGAAGTACCATCGAGTTTCATCTGAACGATTCCCTCATTGGTCGTTACAAAAGCGTAATTATCATTAAAAATAACTTTTCGTAGCGTACGGCTTAGGTTTTCGACATTGGCATTATTGAAATACGAAAAACTTTCGGGAATAGCTTCCGTACCCGTTTTGAACGAACGCTCCGTAAAACGCACAAGTCCCTGTGGCAAGCCAATGATGTTGAATTTATCGTTGTTGTATTCTTCAAACTTTACATAATAGGTGGTATTGGGTTTCAAGTTTTGTAACAAAAACGGATAGTTGGTCTGACTGGCATAAATACCCGATTTGATAGATTTCTGAATAATCGGAGAGGAATAATCGGATTTCTCGGAAACAATAACCCTTACCTCCAGAATATCGCCACTACCTGCACTATAATTTATCGGAAAAGTAAGCGGATAACCATTGAGAGCTTGCTGAGTTAGGTCCAGAATACTCGTATTGGGTTTTATCCAAAACGTTGATGGCTTCGACCACGCACTTGTCTCTGAGCCTCTTACGGCTCTCACTCGCCACGTAAAAGCTTCGCTTGATACCACTAAAGATAAAGAATTAGTTGTTGAGCGACGGTTGGTGGCATTCAAATCAAATGAATACGACGTATTTCCCGAACTAAAACCAATCGTCTGAATTTGGTATTCGGTGGCATCATCAATTTTATCGAACCTCAAAACAAGCGTCGAGCCATCGACATTGGTAAGCCCATTGCTTGGCGACTGAATTTTTGGGGTTTCAACAATCGCTGGTACATTCACCTTCATTGTATTTGACCATTGCCCCTCACCAAGCCTATTTTTTGCTTTAATTCGGAGAAAATAATTTTGGTTTTTCTTCAAATACGGCAACACAGTGTATGATTGCTCGCTCGTATCTCGCAAAACGATATTTTTGAAATCAGCTCCGTCCGCCAATTCGATGAGATATCTTTCGGCATTGACAATCGTATTCCAAGAAAAATAAGCATCTCGGTTAAAATCCCAGTTTTCGTTTAGTTTAACGGCTTCGGTAATTGCTCTAATTTTCAAGAATCTCGATGCGGCCGTTCGGTTCATCAACTCAATACAAAGTGGGTGAAAATTATTAAGTCGGCGACCGCAGTAGCTCATCAATGTTCCTTTAATGTTTTCGAGGGCATCAGAATAACAACTTCCCTCTACGGCATAGCAATAATCAATGGCACCACCTGGCCACGTACAGCTTTGCGTATGTGGCGAACCAAAATTATGCCCAATTTCGTGAGCAATGGTTGAGATATTTTGCCACGGCGAAACATTAAATTTACCACTCGCTACACCACCCGCACCCGAAAAACCTTTTGAGTTGAGGTACATCACCACATCGCTCGGAATTTTTGATAAAGATGTATTTGTGTAAACATTCCGAAGGTTGGTAAGCATCGTAAAAATATCCGTTACGTTATTATAAGGGTCTTTTGATTCTTCTTTCCAGATATTTACATAGGTAAGCACAAGTTTGGTAGCAATTTCATTTTCATAGATTTCTGAGGCCTTCTGAATAATAGTGGCTACTTCATTTTTAATAAAAAGTGTATCGCCATTATACTTCTTAAAAGTCTGATAATCAACATCAACCACTACTTTACAGAGATAAAAATCATCAATGGCTTGCTGGCGTGCTTTGCGTTCTTTGATAAACTGCGGCAACTGTTTCATGATTTCCTGTGAGATTTCGTTATCATTAAATCCGCAAGTGATGTCTTGTGCAAATGAAAGTGTGGAAGTTAAGAACAGGAGTAGAAGTAAGGAAAATCTGAATTTCATAAAAGTTTGTTAATGATGGAATTTGTTGTTGGTTTAAATATACAAAAATTTGCATCTTATTCTGAATTTTCATCATTTTCTTGAAATAAATCACATAAAAAATGCCTCTGATAAATTACCAGAGGCATCATTCTGCGTTATATTTTTATTTCAATTTCGCCAGTTCAGCCTTCACAAAATCCATCAATTCGGCGATGTATTCTTTCGAAAAATCGAATTTTACGTTGGCGGCTTCGTAAATTTTGCCGATGGTTGTGGTGTAGCCTAATCGCAAGGCATTTAGGTAGCCATCGAGTCCTTTTTGAGCATCTTGTTTGTAGTTTCGCCAAACACTGATTGCCCCCAACTGAGCCATTCCATATTCGATGTAGTAAAACGGCACTTCAAAAATATGCAGTTGACGTTGCCAATTATACTTTTTGAATCGCTCAAAACCTTTCCACTCAGTTATTGAATCTGAGAATTGTTCAAAGGTTTTCAGCCATTGCGTTTGACGCTCTTCGATACTGTGCGTTGGGTTTTCATAAATCCAATGTTGGAATTTATCGACGGTAGCAATCCACGGCAAAACCTCCAAAATGTCTTCTAAATGTTCAATTTTTGCACGTTTTAGGTCTTCTTCATTCTCGAAAAATACGCCCCAATGTTCCATCGAAATCAACTCCATCGACATCGAAGCCAATTCTGCCACTTCAGAGGTTGTACTACGAAACGAGTTCAAAGGCAAATCACGCACCTCGAATGAGTGAATGGCGTGTCCGCCCTCGTGTACCATCGTAACCACATCTCGCAGGCTCGAGGTGGCATTCATGAAAATAAACGGCACACCGATTTCTTCGAGCGGATAGTTGTATCCACCTGGAGCTTTTCCTTTGCGAGATTCGACATCAAAATGACCCATGCGTCGCATGATGCGAATATAATCGGCCAATTTTGGGTCGATTCTTTGGAAACATTCAACGGTTTTATCCAATAAATCTTCACCGTTAGTGAATGGTTTGAGAGCTGGTTTTCCGTCGGGGTCAACCTTCAAATCCCACGGACGAAGTTCATCGACATTCAATTTTGCTTTGCGTTCTTTGGCCATTTCATCTACTAAAGGCACAACGGTTTCGGCCACCGCTTCGTGGAAATTGAAGCAATCTTGCGGCGTATAATCAAAACGCCCCATAGCCGCAAACATATAATCACGGAAATTTAAGAAACCCGCATTAACTGCCAATTGGTGGCGTAAATCACGTAATTCGTTAAATAACGCATCGAGTTTTTCGTGGTCTTGGTAGCGGCGTTCGGCAATTTTTGTCCAAGCCTCTTCACGAATAGCACGGTTAGGAGACTGCAACAAATCACCTGCTTTCGGCAAGGTCATTTCTTCGCCATTGATAGTTACGGTCATTGCTGCCGTAGTCGACTGATATTCGGTTTGTTTGGTTTGAATTTGGGTTTCAATCGGAATATTTTCCTCACGGAAAATCTCAACCGATTTCTTCATTCCACGAATCGTAATGCGGAAGCCCGCCGCGTCAAAGCCTTCATCAGTCAATTCACCCAAAAACGAACTTTCGAGAGCTTTTTTATTGAGTTGGTCGCTGTAAACCGAAAGTTCGGGCTGAATTTGTTCCACAAAAAACTGGTAGTTTTTTTGGTTTTCTTCGCTGGCCGTATCACAGGTCATTTTGATATATCGCCAAGCCAAATTTTCTGATAAATACGACTCCAACTCGCTACGGTCGATGAACCATTGGCGAAGTTCTTGGGCAGTCGTAATCGGTCGGCTGACCAAATTTTCGTAAAGTGGCTTTACATCTTGCCACGAGGTCAGGGCAAATTCTTCACCAATAAATGTGCGTGGTTTTCGCTGTGGTATTTCTATTTCTTGCATGATTATTTATTTTTTTGACGCGAGATTTTAGAAAAGAGACAAAAGATGTAATACTTAATATTTTAAAATATTCTGATGTCTCTTGTCTAAAATCTCATTTCTCTAACGCTTAAACTCCTCCAAACAACGAAAAACCTCAAAAGTCAGGTCGTAGTCGTTGGCAGTAAGCACAAAATTATCGGGTAAATTACAAAAACGCATAAAATTCTTCAATTCTTGGCCTTTTAGTTTCGTCACAAACGAGATATATTCGGCATTGTAGCGATACTCAACCAAAAGCTTTTTGAGGTCTTCCTGCTTCATAGCAGCCAGTTTTCGACGAGATTTGCCTTCTTTGCTGAAAAGCTCGTAAAGTCCATCAATCGAAATACCGATTGTGCCTGGTGTTGACGTATTGGTATTGATAAGATTTGAAATATCTTTCCATTTTAGCTTCGTTGAAGCTTCAGGCGACCCCATTAATTCATCAATTTGCTTCTTTACTTGCTCCAAACGTTTATCTCTGACCACTACTTCTTTTAGGGCAATGGCATCTTGTCGCATTTCGATGACAGGCTCCATATTCACACCGTCCCACGCAATGCCCGTCGCTTTATAACCCACCGATGTTATTTTGATAGAATCGCCTTTCGAGGCACGCACCAAAAAATTACCATTTTCGCCTGTTTTGGTTACTTGCTTGGTGTCTTTATTTACGACCGTCGCAAAAGGAACGGGTTTGCCTGTGGCCTTATCAATGGCTTTGCCGAGAACGTACGCTTTTTGGGCGAAGGCAGAAAGAACCCCTAACCCTTGAAGGAGAATAAGAAAAACAATAACTTTTACTCCCCTCCATATTGGGGCGGCAGCCATTGCTGAGGGGTTGGGGGCGACCGTCGCTACGGTGGGGCTATTTAATTTGTCCATTCAAGATGATGTATTTCACTTCTTTGTCTTTTGTAAGCAAGAAACTCGCTGTTTCGTCGAGATTAATTTCTTGATTTTGTATTTCTTTCTCCGAAACTTTATATTTCTGCAAAACCTCTGGATATTCTTTTAATAAACTAACTTTCAAACCTTTGGCATCAATTTCTTTAATACCCCAAAACGTCGAGAGGTCGCCGAGGTCTTCTATAACGCTCGAAACCACAAAATCGGTAGCGTTGTTGATATTTTTTTCGCTGAGATTAATGCCAATGTCTTTGATAATGGTTTTACCATTCTGCACAAATTCGGCATTACGAATCAATAAATCGAACAAATAGCGGTCGTTATTCGGAATAGCTTCGTAAGTTTTTAGCTCAAATTTAGTGTATGACTGTTCAGAAATTGCCTGTAAACCCGTCAGAATTGCCACAAAATTGAGTTTTCTGATAAATTGTTTTTCGGTGTCTTCTTTGTAACCGCCCGATTCAATCAAAATCAAACTACTTCCCCACTTCGCAATATTATCGCCAAAAGCACGTGGTTCGTGGTCGTCGTTCCATCGGCCTAAATGCCCAGGTATAAACTGTTGAAGAGCTTCGTGCATACCACAAATTACTTGCATGGCTCGTGTACGGGCAGGATTCCAATCTTTTGCATAATTGAATGACGTTGGTAAAAACGAAATCGTTGCCTGCTTGCTGCTTGCTCCTGCACTGTACTTAGTATTTTTATCATGCAGGTTAAACGAAAATTCGGGGCGAAGTTCGTCTTGTAATTTTTTCAATAATGCACCTTCGGGAGTCTGAAAACGTAGGGCATCACGGTTCATATCAATGTCAGTAGCGGTGCGGCGTTGGAAACGCTCGGCTCCATCGGGGTTGAGCATTGGTACGTAGTAGAGTGTGCAGTTTTCGAGGATTTTGCTTCTTAGTGCGTCAAATCCATCGCTTTTGGATTGAAAAAAATTGAAAATATCAAACAAAGCCATCGTAGCGGTGGCTTCATCGCCGTGCATTTGCGACCACAACAAAACTTTCGTTTTGCCACTTCCCATCTTGATTTGATAAATATCACGTTCTTCAAACGATTTACCGATTTTCTCGACAGCAAAAGGCAATTTTTCTATCAACGGAACAATGTCTCGGTGCTTAAAACGGCGTTTCGTGAGGCTTTGTTCTTTGATTTGTTCGTGAATATCAAATAATTGTTTTGAAAAATCTGGAAGTTTTGGCTGTGCAATTGCTGGCATAATGACTAAAAATGTGATAATTACCGAAAGCACAAAGGTAAGGTGTTTGTGAAGAAGTTCCATAAATTTATCGGAATATCGTGGGTAAAACGCAAGTTAAAGATTTCTGAGTTTATTTACCAACGGAACAAGTTCTTTGGGTGGATTATTGTGGTCAAAGATAGGAGTTTGGTACTTTTTCTCTCCTATAACCACTTCAATAGTTGCCTGTAAAGCGGCATCTTTTGCACTTTTTCTCGATGCAGATTTGAATTTAGGAAGCTCTTTCAATTTGATTACTGCACAAATTTTCATGAGTTCGTGCCAATCTTCGGCCGAAAGTTTTTTCTTTAAAGTAATCGAGTTTTCGTCTAAGGTATATTCGTTGGGAGTAATTGTAATTTCTCTTCTGAAACCACGTGTCGATTCGTTGAGAGTAATTGAGGTTATTTTCTGTGAGAATCCCTCAAAAGCAAGCAAAAACAGAGAAATAAAAAAAGGAGTTTTCATACGATTAAATAAAAATGTTCTTCTAATTGAGGAGCAAAATAGTATTTAAAAAATAGAAAACTGGTTTTTTGAGATTAGAATTTAGGGGTCTAAGTAAATTCTAATCTTATGAGTATTTTTGCTTAATTTATCGCTTATCTACCACAACATTTTTTTGTACTTTCTACCACTTCTAAAGGGTTAAATACTTATGTATAGTTTTTGAAAATTTTACTTTTTAGAGCATCTAAACCATCATTTTTTAATAAAATACCAGGGGTTTTTAAAGTTTCTTTAGTTCTTTTATCAGTTCTAAAAACTCTTTTGGTGGATTATCGTGGTCGAAAATATTCGATTGATAGGTTTTGGTCTTTGTTACTATCTCAAGTGTTGCTTGCAGAGCGGCATCATTTGCTCGTTTTCGGCTGGATGATTCATACTTCGACAAATTTTCTAACGCTATTTTCTCGCAAATTGCATTGACTCGTTGCCATGTTTGAACATTCATTAACTTCTTTTTAGTCTGTGAATTATCGGTAATTTCACAGTTTTTTTCGGTAATAAAAATCTCTTTGTGCATGCCACGAGTGGCTTCAGTAAGTTTAATAGAAACAATGTTTTGTGACATAGTTTTTTGAGAAAATAGTACTATTAGAATAAACCAAAATGCTTTTTTCATAAAAGTAAAGTTTAAAAAAATGCCCTCCGAATGGGAGGGCAAAATAAGAATTTATCGAATTGAATTATGGTACAAAAGTAGCTCTTGCACCACCTGTTGCAAAGATTGCTCTTGCACGTACCTTTTGACCATTTGTAAACATATACATACAAGGGTCATCAGTATAATCCATATAATTCATTGTCATTTCGATTGGTGTACCAGTACAAGTACTTAAATGAGGATAAGTTGGACAACCGTAATTAGCTGTGTTGTGCGTTGGGGTATCGCTCACTAAGTCAGAACCACAAGTAGCGTCTCCCCAAATATGACGTAAATTTAACCAGTGACCAATTTCGTGTGTTGCCGTACGGCCTTTATCATAAGGTGCTGACAAATAGAAACCAGAACCTAAGCTGCTTGAACCAAAATAGTTTGGTCCAATAACCACACCATCAGTAGCAGAGCTACCACCAGGGAATTGGGCATATCCCAAGATACCACCACCAATATTACAAACCCAAATATTAAGTTTACGAGTAGGGTCGGTTGGGTCAATTCCTCCTTTTTTAGAACTCTTCATGGCATCACGAGTTCCCCAAGAAGTTTTTGTTGATGCCTTACGATTTACCGCAAAAAGTGTATAGTGAATGTTAAAATCGGCAGCAGTACCAGAAAATACGGTATTGTTCAAACCGCTAACATCCGAATTCGTAGCTCTAAAGTCATTATTTAAAACGGCAATTTGAGAAGCAATTTGTGCATCGCTGATATTTTCTTGTGCTGTATTATAAATTACATTGACTACAACTGGAATTTCGATAGTCTGAGCATCTGTTAATGCAGCCGCCGTAATTTCACCACCTCGGTCAGCAATAAATTTGCTGGTCTGTCTCTCAATTTCCTCCATTTTTCTAATTAAGCCAGGATTGTCGATTAACTGGTCTCTCAAGGCATCCATCGAAGCACAACTTCTGCCCTCAGGGTCAACCGTTGCACTACTTAATTTGGTATTTGCGATAGAATCAAGGTCTTCGTTTACATCGGCACAAGCCAATGAAACAGTAGCTAAAAAGGTCGCAAAAACGATTTTCTTCGAAAGTGAATTCATTGTTAGATAGGTTTTAGTTTGATAGATTGTTTACTTGAAAAGGAATTAACAATATTCAACTTTTTTCCAGTAAAAAAAGAATAGCCTATTTTTTTTTATTAAACGGTACACTTTAACAATTCAATCATACTATTTAATCATAAAGCCTTATCTACCACAACATTTCTTGTGTTTTTTACCACTTCCACAGGCACACAAATCATTTCGGTTTTGAACTTGGGCCGTAGCTGATTCTGAGCCAATGATTCCGCTCAAATAATACCATTTGCCGTTTTCTTTTACGAAAGTAGATTTTTCGTGGTGAATTTGTAGCTTACCAGCATCATCTATGTAAGAAGCTTTAAATTCTACCTCGCCGTCTTCTTGGTTGAATTTCCCTTGTTTTGTAGCAATAACTTCCAATTTTTGCCATTGATTGGCTACCGCCCACGCTCGAATATCGGCTTCATCAAAGTTTTTTTGTTGAGTTGGGTAGGTAGTTGCAATCAGATATTTTACATCAACTATCACATAGGCTGAATATCTCGAACGCATCAGTTGTTCGGCAGTTTGGGCAGGCTGTTTACCCTTGATGATTGGCTCACAACAATCAGAAAATGGTTTGACTTCGCCGCAGTAGCACATGAGTAATTTAGACAAGAGATTTGAGATAAGAGACAAAAGATAAAATGCTGTTTATTGTCTGTGAGGACACAGACAACGGTTGCACATTAGTAATGCCACAAAGTACGTCAATAAATCAATTGAAAAATACCTCATCGACAAAAAACCAACCTTTTTGCCCTTTTCCTGGGTGCCAAACTGGAAGTTTCGACACTGGCTTAATGACCAATTTTATTAGTTTATAAGAGCCTTGTGCCAAAGGTATTTGTAAGCCTAAATTGGCATTTCCTTCCATTTTCTCGGCTTGTTTTGGTGTTATTTTCTGAATGACTTTCAAATCAGCTTTACTATTTCCAGCCCAAACCTCAACCACTAAAGGTGGCATAATAAACGAATCCATTTTCTGTAAATAGCTGATTGTTAATCCTTTGATTGCTTGAAGTTTCTTAAACTCAAAAAATCCTACAAATTCTTTTTCACGATAACCCAACCATGCTTTATCGCCAAAATTATCGGTTGGGCCTTTTTTCAAATCATTTAGTGTGCTTCCGCCTTTACCCGAATATTTGGGGTCGGGCAGATTAACCAAAGATACACTATCAGGCACAAAACTTGACTTAAAAAAACTGTATTCAACTTTTTTACTGGCATACCAATTCTCTTTGGTAGCAATAGCTTTAAGTTTGGTATAATCGGCAATTAAAATTGGTTTTTCGTAGATATTCGTTGTCGTAGAATCAGGTTCAGAACCATCAAGCGTGTAACGAATCTTTACGTTTTTAAGCGTGTGTTTGAGTGTTATGGGTGTATTGGTTTTGATAACAAATTCTTCATTAACCAATATCGGCGGATTTAGTTTTAAGATTTCATTCGGGTTGTCAAGGCCTCCCCTATCAAATTTGATTTTGGTATATTTCTTTCCCAGTTCTGCTACGGCGGCCTCGTTGATGGATGTATTCCACACAAAAACCTCTTTAAGTTTCGGTAAATCAAGTATTTTTTGAAGATTTTCTTTAGAAACTTTTGTTCCTGCCAGAGCCACAGACTCCAAATTCTTACATTTTTTGAGTTGCTCTAAAGTATTCCCAGTAATATCGCTTTGATTAAGGGTAAGTTTTTCGAGATTCGGAAAATTAGCAATCAAAGCTAAATCTTCATCTTTTACGGGCATTTTCGATAGATTCAAAATCACCAATTGCTCACCAACTTTCGAGAGATTTTCTAAAACTTTTCGGTCGAATTTCTTACTCACAAAAAAATCGGCCTGCAAAGCTGGCGAACCAGTAGCCAGTGGAAAAACCGAACAAAAAGGCGTATTCACAGCCGCTAAATCCGACTCCGAAGGCATCGAAAAACCATAAACTTTGGTTTCTTTGGCAGTTGTTTTTGCACCGATAAGTTTTGAAGCAATTTTCTTCGTTTCCGAACTTGACAAATAGTTTTTAAAGGCCTTATTTAGGTCTGCTCCTTCGTTTATCCAAGCTGTCAGGAGTGCAATTTCATCGGTTGTTAGCTGTGGTTTTCCTTTGGGTGGCATGTGTTCTTTATTATCCAAAGGTAAATTTGCTCGTTGGATAATATGGCTATTCAAAGCATCGCCCACTTTCCAAATCAGACCATTTTTCCCACCTTTCAGAATCTTTTCAACACTACTCATATTGAGTTGACCTTTGGTTTTATCATCATTGTGGCAAGCCACACATTTGGCTTCGAGAATCGGAAAAATAGCCGCTTTATACATAGGGTCGTTTTCCGAAAATTGCGGAGTAGTATCTGTTTTTTGCCATGCCTCAAACAGATAATTTTCACCGTGTGTAATTCCTGCTCCGAAGTGCCCCGCAATGGCCATGATTGCTAATAAAGCCCAATTTGAATATGCTTTAAATGTCAGTTTTCCATCAAAAACCACTACTCCATAAGCCAGTAAACTAACAGCGATTCCTGTAAATTTATGAATTTGTAAAAGCCGCTCATCATAACCACCTTCTCTTGATAAAAAGAACCCCATTAATGCCACAATTGCGGCCGAAAGTGCCGTTAAAGTCAGTAAAAGCGTTCGGATTAGCTCATAACTTTTTGTCTCTATTTCATTTTTCAGGAATGAAAAAAGCACCAATAAAACCACAAATCCTATCGGTAAATGAAGCAATAATGGATGCATTCGCCCAAGCGGACTCATCCAGAGTGGAATCGTTACTTGTTCTTCAAATAGCAAGAAGAAAAGTAGAAGAATATTTAGGCTTAATAATAGGTAAGATGAAATTTTATAGAAACGGGGCATTGAGTTCTGAGTTCAAAGTTCTGAGTTCTGAGTTTTAGAGAATCACCTAAGCGATGTTGCGGTTTTTTCTCAAAACGAAACTCATTGATAATTGTTTATTGATAATTATGTTACGCCATAAGTCCAGAAATCACATTTCCTGCCACATCGGTTAGGCGGTATCTTCGACCTAAATGCTTATAGGTCAGTTGTTCGTGATTCAAGCCCATGAGGTGCATAACGGTTGCATGAAAATCATGGATATGCACAGGGTCACGCACGATGTTATATCCAAATTCATCGGTTTCGCCATAAACAATGCCAGGTTTTACGCCTCCACCTGCCATCCAAATACTGTAAGCACGTGGGTGGTGGTCACGACCATAATTATCTTTCGTAAAGTTGCCTTGACAATAATTTGTTCGACCAAATTCTCCGCCCCAAATTACCAAAGTTTCGTCCAAAAGTCCACGTTGTTTGAGGTCAGTAATCAAAGCCGCCGATGCACGGTCAACGTCTTGAGCTTGCAGTGGCATTTCGTTGGGAAGATTTCCGTGTTGGTCCCAACCTTGGTGATACAACTGCACAAATCTTACACCCGATTCTGATAATTTTCGAGCCAGCAAAGCATTGGCGGCGTAAGTGCCTGGCACTAAGCATTCGGGGCCGTACATTTTTATGATATGGTCGGGTTCTTTCGATAAATCGGTGAGTTCTGGCACGGCCGTTTGCATTCGGTATGCCATTTCGTACTGCTGAACTTTAGCTTGCACCTCGGGGTCGCCGTTTTCCTCGAAACCCAAATGATTGAGTTCAGCCAATTTATCCAGCATTCTTCTTCGGGCA
>JACCDW010074752.1_pt1 | contig 14541 bp, 22 predicted proteins | sample 7449781 | NCBI WGS metagenome assembly JACCDW01 (sample SAMN15323449, study PRJNA562643) | freshwater metagenome | isolation source: river surface water | place: USA:Blue River Watershed | collected 2017-08-18
TCAGCGCATCAGATTCCCGGCGCGACTCGGGTACGGCTTGATCTGGTGCACTTGGTCCTGGTGGACGCGACCCCACCGGTGCAGCGACTAATTCGGCGTGTACCGCATCGAGGTACTGGCTGATCCACTGCGGGAGGCGATCCCCGCTTACGCTCATTGCAGACCGGTCAGCACAAAGATGCGGAACTGGCAGAGAGGATTTTGTGGCCCCGTCAAGCCCCCGCCGGATTTTTGTTCACATGCCGCGCATCTTCTGCGCAACTTTGCTCATCGCGCCGGCCTGGCCGCGCGTCAGCTCGCCTTCATTGACCTCTTCGTCGGTCTCGCCCTCTTCCAGGTCGATGTGCGTGATTTGAAGCTCGACGCTGCGGTTCTCAGAGCCCTCGGTCGCGGACTGGCGCGAGCCGACCACCTTGGCCTTGGCCTCGAACATGAGGACCGTGCCCACGGCCGGCAGCGCTTTCATGCCCAGCTTCTCCAGGGTGTCGTTGTTCAGGTCCAGGCGCAGGCCATAGGGGTAGCGCTCCTGGTCGGACGAGCCGATGACCATGCTTTCGCTCTTGGCCTTGGCTTCCTTCTTGGTGATCTTCAGGTCTTTCATGGCCATGCCTGGCCTCCTTTCGTGATGCGGGTCAGATGCCCAGGTTGTCCAAGTGCTGGGCCAGGCGGTCCATCGGCGAATTACCCTGCGCGGCCGGCGTGCCCAGTTGCGCGGGGCGCGAGCGCAGCGGCTGTGGCTGCGCGCTCGGAGCGGCCTTGGGGACCACGATGCCGTCGTACATCATCTGGAGCGCGGCGGTCCATTGCTTGGGCTCGAAGGTCTGCACGAAGCGCTGGAGGTTGGCCGGGTTCTGGAAGTGCTCGCCGATGATTTTCAGGCGTGCGGGATGGTCGGCTTCCTTGGCGCGGGTGGACAGGTAGGCTTCCATCGCGCTCGCGGCCGACTGCACCGTCTGGCGGTACTGCTCCTGGCTCTGTGCACGTTCAGTCTCGGCTTGCTGGCGCTGGGTCAGGTCGGCTTGGGTCTTGCGCAGCTTGGCCAGCTCCAGGGCCTTGTCGCGCGTGATTTCCATGTTCTCGACAGCGGCCTTCAGGTCGTCGTGACCGGCCAGCAGATCGACGCCTGGCGCTTCCACCCCGAGCTTCTGGTACAGCGCCGCGCGCTGCGTCTCGATCATTTCGAGGGCGACGCGGATGTTCTTCTCGTCGTTGGAACTGACCAGGCGGCCGAACTCCAGCGTCTGCGCAAATTCCTGCGCGGACATGCCGGTGGACTTCACCAGCTCGCGGAACTCGGTGATGTCGGCTTCGAGCTGCTTGCGCTCGGCGAACACTTGGCGGATGCGCTCCTTGCCGCGCTCGGACTTCACGCCCTCCAGCAGCTCGGCTTCTTCCTGCTCGGGAGTCTTGGGTTGCGCGGCATCGGCGGCAGACTTGTCGCCTGCGGCCTCGCCTACCGGCTTGTCGTCGGCCTTGGGAGCATCGGCGGGCTTGTCGGACGGCGTCTCGGCAGGCTTGTCGCCGGACAGCTCATCGAGCAGTGCCAGCATCTTCGCGGACTGCGGCTTGTCGGTCGGCAGGTCCTCGGTGCTCGTATCGCCTGCGGGTTCCTCGCTGGCGCTGGCCTGCGGATCGGCACCGGTACCGGCGTCATCGTCGCCGGCCGCAGTGCCCGCGTCATCGGTACCGGAGTCGGTGGACGTGTCGCCCGATGCGCCGCCGCCAAGATCGCCGCCCGCGTCGTCGGCGGGCTTCATCAGGCGGGCAAACATTCGCTGCTTCCAGAGTGGCATGGTGGATTTCCTTTGGAGTGGTTGGGGAACTTATGCAGGCAGGCCAGCGGGCAGCCCCGACGGCATGGCCGGGGCTGGCATGGCGGGAGCCTTGGGGATGAACTGCTCGACATCCAGGCGCTCGTCGAAGCGCTTGATGGTTTCGCGCAGTAGGTTGATGAGGGGTTCGGCATCAGCGCCCTGCATGCGCGCCTGCATGATTGCGCCCACCAGGTTCTGGATGATCGGCAGGACCTTTCCCCAGTTTTCCTGCTCTTCGAGCTTGTCGGGGGCTCCGGTCGTGCCGGCGCGAATCCGCATCTCGACCATCTCGAAAACCTGATCGCGCGAGAGCTGCGGCCAGTCGTAGGGCTTGACCTCGACCACCATGGGCACGCCGCCCGTGTTGATCGTCTGCGGCTCGGGCGGACCCATCATCCGCTCGACTTGGGCGGGGGTCAGCTCCTGCAAGAGAATCTGGGCCGCGTACTGGGCAATCTCCTGAAGCCAGTCCTCGACCTGATCGCGGAACTCGCTGGTCCGGCCGGACAGCGATTGCTGCATGATCGACGCCTCGGTCGCGGTCTTGGGTTTGACCACTGTGGAGCGGGCCGCGTCTTGCAAGCCAGTGACCTGCTCCCAGTCGTAGCGAACGGCGCTGGTGTCGTACACCACGGGATCAATGGCCGGATGCTCGCGCGGCATGATGACCTGCGACAGTGGCTTGCCCTCGGTGTCCACGATCGTGATTTCACCCAGCTCACTGTCCTTGAAGCGCTTGATGCTCTTCTCGCTCACTTCGCCCGATGCCACCCAGCCAGGCAGGCACAGGTCGCGGTGCTCGTTGAAGCGGTCGCGCGCCTGGTTGTGCTCGTCCTGGAGGATGTAGGTCAGGTCCACCAGACTCGGGGCCACAAACTGGCCATCGACCACCTGGTAGGGCAGCAGGAAAAACGGGTACCAACGCTCTCCGGCCTTGCGCGGGGAGTACGGATCGCGCAGCCAAAAGTCACAGCCCTCGGCCATGGTGTAGACGCGCTGGGTATTCTTGTCCCAGATTTCCAGGATGGCGATCTGCTTGTCCTCGTCCAGCATCGCCGCGCCGCTGGCCAGTCGCCCATCCTTCTTGGGCATCTGGGCGTTGTCCTGGTACGCCTTGGCATTGGTCAGCTTCATGCCATAGGTCGCTTCGGCGGTGGACTTCTTCATGGGGATGATTTGGCACAGCCAGTCCGCATCCCGGTAATCGAAAAACTCGCACACCGACGGGTCGATCAGCAGGTTGTCGGTCAGTACGCGGTCGATGACCAATCCCTCGGCCGCGACGACTTCGACCTGCTCCTTGAGCGCCGTCATGAGCTGGCGCAGCTCTTCGATGTTCGCTTCCTGCGCTTGGCGCTGGTCCGGATCGTCGATGTCGGCCATCAGGCGCTCGGCCTCCGCGATGTTGTCCTGCGTGTCGTTGATGCGCGCCTGGATGATCGGGTCGTTCTGGATGTCGCGCTGGTACATGACCTTGACGATGCCGAAGGACGACGTGAGCGAGCTGCGCACGGTCGCCTTGGCCCGGTCCTTGAGCCGCGCACGCTCCAGGCAGCGATTCGTGACCGTCTCGATGGTCTTGCAGAACAGCTTGAGGTTGTCCGCCCGGTACAGCGGTGTCGCGCTGATTTCCGGGTTGCGGGCGTAGATGCTGGGCAGGATCGCGGTGATCGTGCCGTGGATCAGGTTGGCCCGGTGCTTGTAGAAGTCCTTGGCCTTGGGATCGGCCTGCCAGTTGAAGCCGGCCACCTCGGCGCGGTTGTGGCGCACGCGCTTGTGGAACTTGTCCCAGTAGGCGCGGGCGTTGGAGATTCGCTTGTTCCACTTGCGCGCCAGCTCGTCGGGCTGGGGGGTGTCGCGCGAGCCGTCGGCGGCGGTTTTGTCGTTTTCCATTGGCATCGTCAGACCCTCATTCGGTACGTGTCGTCGTCGTATTTTTTGGTCGGCTCATCCAGGTCGGCGGATATTTGTTCCTCGTCCGGACTGCGGCGGCGGCGCATCACGCCGTAGCGCGTGGCGTCCCAGGCGTGGTCCTCGGCATCGGTGTCCACGTCCTCCGGGTTGTCGTCCGATGGCGGCAGGGCCGGAACCGTGCGCAGCCAGTGCTTGCAGCTCGAAAACACCTTCAGCCGGTCCTCGGACAGCAGGCGGATGACCTCCTGCGCACCGTTAACCCGGCTGCCCTTGGCGTTCCAGGCTTCGGCCCACTTCACCCCGCCCTCGCGGAAAATCTGGCCGATCGAGCGGTCCGCGCCAATCTTGGCGAAGATGGCCGGGTCTGCCAGGTTCAGGCGGTACTCGTAGCCCAGGCGCTCGTCGTGTTCCTCAATCGCCCTTATCTTCCTGGCCACCTTCGCCGCGTCCTCCCGGCTGCCCTCGTTGGGTTTCTCGCCAATGCCGTACAGCTCGCGCCAGATGTAGTGCACGCCATCCGGGTCCATGGCCATCCAATAGACGGCATACGGGCGCGCATAGCCCCAGTCCATGGACTTCCAGACCTTCCAGCTCGCGGGGATCGGGAAGGTCTGCACGACGTGGCGCTTGGCGTCCCAGACGCCTTCGAGGAAGCTACCGACGTGGATGTCCCAGTCGCCATCGAGCCATGCCTTGCGGCGGTTGGGGTCCTTCAGGGCCTGGAGCGTGGCCAGGTAGTCCGGGTCATTGGCCAGCAGCACCTTGTTCTCGTAGATGCTGGAGCGAATCGCCACGCGCGGCTTCTCGCCCTCGATGCGGATGACCTGGCCGGACGGGACGCCGCCCTCGCCCAGCTTGAAGCGCTCCTTGACCGCGCCATGCCCTTTGCCGAACGGGTTGCAGGTCGCGCGCACCATGCGCGGCATGCCGGGAAACGATGACCGGCAGGTCGAGTGCATGGCCTCGTAGAAGCCCAGGTCCCGCCAGTTGGTCAGCTCTTCAAACCCGAGCCAGGGGTACTCGTGGCCGTGGTAATTCCAGTAATCGTCCTCGCTCGCGCCGTAGCGAAAGAAGAGCATTTCCCCAGTCGGCCATTCCCAGTAGTGCTCGGCCTTGTTGAACTTCGCTTCGGGGAAGAACTGGGTGAACCATCGCCTGGACTTGGCCACCACGTCCGCGAGCTGCGGGTAGGTCAGGCGGAAAAGGACGCCGCGCCAGTGCTGGCCGAATCCCTTGCCCGTGTGCTGGGCGAACGTCATCAGCAGCGAGTCGGTTTTGCCGCCGCCGCGCGTGCCGTGCATCAGCGCCTCGAAGGTCGGGCACGTCAGGAACTGAAACTGCGCACCAGGCAGCGGAGCCCAGCGGGTCAAGCCTGGCCCTCCTGGTGCTTGGCCATCATCTTTTCCCAGCTTGCCTCGTCCATCACGCCGGGCACCACCAGAACGCCCTTGGGAGCCTCGGGTACCAGGTCCTTGCCATTGGCCCCGGTGATTTCCTGCTTCTTGACCAGGTAGCCCTTCAGCTCGGCCAGGAAGCGCAGCGCACCCAACTTGTCATGGGTCTTGAGCTTCAGGCTGCCTCCCTGGGCGCTGAAGGTCTCGGCCACCTCGTGCACGGCAGCAGCCTGCTCGTCGGTCAGCTCATCGCTGGCGCGCAGCTTCACACCCTGCGGTCCCCAGGTCATCAGGTCGCGCTGATTGGCGAAGGCGATCTTCACCACCTCGGCAACGATTCGCTCGATCGTGACCTCGTTGGCCTCGGCCGCTTTCCCTCGCAGCTCCTGAATCCTTGCCTGAACCTTGTCGTCGGCTGCCAGGCGGCTCGCCTTCTCGTGGACCGTCTTGTCAGTCCACTTGCGCGACTGCGGAAACGCCTGACGGTAGGCCTCGGCTTGAGACAGTCCGGACGCGACGCCCGTGGCGAAGGCTTCCTGCTTCGGGGTCAATGGCTTGTCGCTCATGGCTTAGTCCTTCCCCATTCCCGACTGTGCTCGTCGTAGATCAGCGCCGCCTCAATCACGACCTCGATCGGAGTCACTTCGATGATCCGGGCCGCTGCCTGCATCCCACCCATGAGCGAGCCCCGGTCCATGTCGGTGATGTCCCGGCGCTTGGCCAGGTCATCCAGGGCGTTCACGCTAGCGCGTACGATCCGCATGTCCGGCTCATCCCCGGTCCATCCCAGGTGCATCGCGCAGGCGCTGGCCACGCAGAACAGGACGGACCCATGCGCCAGCAGGCGGTCGCGGTTGGCACCGGTCAGGGCATGAATCTGGGCGGTCACGGCCTCCGCGTTCCACTTGGCTCGGGCTGCCTGCTTCACGAACGGGTGTACACCCACAGGCTTGCGCTTCTTCTTCATGGCTGGACCACCCTTCCATCCCGGTAATGCAGGCGCTTGCCGATCCGGCTGGGCAGAGCGAGCGCGTCGTTTGCACCAGGTCGGCCCGCATAGGGGCGCAGCTCTCGGCCGTCGTAGTGGCTGCCGCTTTGCACGGTTGCCGCCACGGTTGTCCTCGGGCCGGCCACGCTGGGCGTCGTTGGTTTGGTGTTCTCGCTCATGCGGCCCCCTTCTTCGGCAGGACCGAGACCTTCACCATGCCGCCGATGTCGTCCGACACGTCGAACGTCACCCGGAAGATGCTGTCATCCACCTTCAGGGCGTCAGCCAGGCCATCGAGCCCGGCCTTCATGCTGGCGATCATGTTGTCGGCGTCGCGGTTGCGCTTGTCCGGCGGGTAGAAGACCAGGTGCACATCGGCTTCTTCGGCACCCAACAAAGTCGCGGCCGACATCCCGGCTTTGCGGGCCTGCAACCAGCAGGCGGTGCGGTACGCTTTCTTCGCGCGATGCAGGGCCATGTGATGCAAGCGCGCGTTCGGGCTCAGCTCTTTTGGGGGCCAGGGTAGGACTACGGTATTCATGCTTCGATTTTTTGCGCCGGCTCCCCCTCCGGCGGACATTTGGTCAGTAGATGCGGCTGAAGCGTCACCAGGTCATGGCGTCCGCCTTCGTCCAGCCGGACGGTCAGGCGCTGAAAGTGATCGAGCTTCGATTCCGCGCCCCGGTGCTTGACGACGGTCCCAACCCGGCCGGTCGGCGTCATCACGCGCGTGCCCACGGGGAACATGTCCATATCCACGTCGCGCCCCCCCATCACCAGCCACCCTCGAACTTGATGGACTTGGATCGGTTCTCGCTTGCCGGGACGATTCGCAGGTTCTCCGGGACATGAAGGCCGCAGACCAACGGGGAGCGAAGCGGAATGACGTGATCGACGTGAACATCCTCCCCGGCATCTATCCGGCGACCTGCCTCCAGGTACACAGACTCGATGCGCCACAAGTCGGCCCAGGGCGGTATCGCCCCAAGCCTTTTCGCGCGGCGCTTCGCATTGATGGCAAGCGATTTCCCACGATTCGATGCAACCCATTGCTTCCGAAGTTGAACGTGTTTGGCTTCGTTCTTCTCGCTCCATGTCTTTTTGTATTCCTTAGTTCTCTCTCTATTGGCATCACTCCACGCCTTCACGCGGGCCTTTGTGCATGCCTTGCATTCGGACTTCCTTCCATCAGGAAGGCGAGAGTCCGCGTAGAAGTGATCGAGCGACTTGATCGCGCCGCATGTCTTGCACTGCTTCACGCAACCAGCCTTTCGACGGTGCGGGCGAGCGCATCCAGCTCGTCGAGCTTTCGGATCGCCCATGCCCGGCGCTGGCCATGCAGTCCCATCAGCGAGCCGGTATGGCAGGACTGGCACAGGGCCACGGACGTGAACCACTGGCCTTGCTTGATTTCGTGGCAGTCGCTGGGGCCGGGCGCGTCACAGACGGCGCAAGGCAGCGACTTCACCCGCTCGATGTGGCGCTTCTCGGCGGCGGTCGGGGCCTTCTTGTTTTTCGCCTGCATCAGCCCCAGCCCTCCACGATCATTTCCAGCAGGCGCTCGGCCGTGGCCTCGTCCATACCTGGCAGGATGTGGCGCAGCACCCCGTCGATGGCCAGCTCATAGAACCGGTCGAACTCGTCCTGGTCCATGGCGTCGTAGGCGATCGACTTGGGCAGCTGCATCAGCTCACCCGTGGCCGGGTCGATGAAGGGCTCGGCGTGGCCCGTGACCAGCTTCACGGCAACCAGCGCCTTCTCGGGCGTGTCGTAGGTCTCACTGTTCTCGGCCACGAGCTGAAGCAGCGCGAAGAGCTTGCGGTGATGCTGGCCGTTGCGCGGGCGAGCCCACTCCATGCGGACCCAAGTGCCGGGCTTCATCGTCTCCAGCCGGCGGCGGAACTTCGCCCAGGCGTCCTGATCGGCCGGCGTCGATCCGCGCAGGCCCTTGTCCGTCTTGATAAGCAGGGCCTTCATGGCAGCACCCCCACTGCCAGGCCGAAGGCGATTTCCTGCTCGCTCAACGGCGTTTCTCCAACATCCGGCGCGCGCGCTCCGTCACGTCGGCCGGGCCAAACGTAGGGGCAAAGCGGGCGATGTTCCGCTTGACCACGCCCATCATTGCCGCCGCTGCCTGCCGATTCGGGTAAGTGCTGGCCACCAGGCGCGCGCAGCACTCCAGGCACTGCATCCGGTACTGCCCACCAGGCGGCCGTTGTCTCGATGACTCGCACGCCGGGCATGTCACGCGACCCCCTTGGGCATGGCCATGCGCTGGCGCAGGCCATCGATCAGCTCGCGCACCTTCTCCGGGTTCGCGGTCGCCTGGCCAGGTGCAGGCAGCGCCTCCATGCGCGGCGGTACCGGCGGCAGTTCCCCCTTGGCCAGTTGCTCATCCAGGATGCGGGTCCAGCGCGTCTTCGCGCGGTCCCAGCTCGCCTGCCGCAGCTCCCATGAGCCGAACTCGACGGCGGCCCAGTAAATGGCCGGCTTGCTCCAGGTGTCCGTGCCGTTGTCGCGCTGGCGCATCTGCTTCACGGCCTCGATGAACGCGGCTTCGTGATCCATGGGCGGGCGACACAGCAGCAGGAATTCGGGCAGCGTTGGCGGCCAGACGCGCGACATGCAGGCGGAAAGCCCCCGCTGCACTTCTTCCTTGGAGTACCCAGCCAGCGCCATCGACCAGACGGCCTTCATTTCGCCGAGCGTCACGCCACGCCACTGGTCGGTGAACTTCTGCCCGTAGACGACCATCAGGAACTTCAGCAGCTCCTTCGCGCCGTCCTCGGTGGGTTGCCAGGTGGTCAGTTGCATGAGGCCTCCTTGATGAAGACCAGCCAATGCGTGCCAGACCGAAGGCCCGAACGGTTCCCGCAAACAGGTTTGTGGTCTGTCAGCGCCAGAACATCGGCGACGGGGATTTGTGTCTCAGCCCACTTGAAGACCAACGTGCCCCAGGTGTCGAGCACGCGGAAGCACTCGGCGAATCCGCTTCGCATCGCGTCCTGCCAGTGCTTGGGGAGCTTTCCGTACTTCTTGGCCTGCCATGACTGTGGGCCAGCACGGTACAGGTGCGGCGGATCGAACACGACCATCTTGAAGGTGCCGTCCGCAAACGGGAGCGACGTGAAATCCATCAGCATCGCCGGGCGGACTTCGAGCGCCCTGCCATCGCAGAGCACGTGCGACTCGCTGCGAATGTCCCCAAACAAGACGCGTTGGTCCTGCTTGTTGAAGTACATCATTCGACTGCCGGATGCCGGATCGAGGACCGGAGGGAAAGAGGCCTCTTTCATGCCGACTCCCCCACGATCTGCGCATCGGTGATGTCGATGAGGCTGCCCGCAGGCCTGCGCTCCATCAGCTCATCGACCCAAGCCTGGTCGGCCGCCTGGCGCGCGGCCTTGGACTGCGGCATGACCACGCCAGGCTTCTGCCCGGAAACCCAGTCCGCCTTGAAACCCTGCCAACCACGGGCGCAGCACAGCGCCAGCGCATCGTGCAAGCCCATGCCGGCCTTCGCGGCTTCGCGCTGGATGCCGTCCAGGGCGGTCTGGGTCAGCGGAGCCTTCTTTGCCCTGCGCACGGTCAGGAAGTCAGCCCATACCGACTCGGAGACGCCTTCGGGCCGAACAGCAGGGCGAGTGCGCGCAGCGCGCTTGTCATCTACTACGTCAGTAGTAGATGTATCTCTTCTCTTCTCTTCTCTGGTCCGCAATTTGTCCGCATCGGATGCGGACGCTTTTCGGACTTCGCGCTTGCGGTCTGCATCCTGCGCACGACGCTTCGCAGACTGACCGTTGTGCGTGTCAAAGCGAGGCAGTGCAAGGCCTTGAGCCTCATCGTGCTCCAGCCAGCCGACTGCAATCATGGCGGCGGCAAACCCGTCCCAGCGCAGATGCGCGTCCAGGACTTCAGGGCTATACCCCTCCAGCCGTCCGTCGTCAGAGTGGGCGTCGAACAGACACCATGCGGACATCAGTCCGCCCACTGTCCGAAGCGTGTCCGCTTTCAATGCGGACGCCATGCGGACAACCTTCGGATGGGTGAAGAGGTCCGCGCGCATCTTGATCCAGTCTCCCGCCATAGGTCAGGCGCTTTCTGCCTGGCGGCGGGGCTTGGATTTCCGGCCTTTCAGACGGGTCTGGGCGGCAATGACTCGATCCGCGATCCTTGGTGAAAGAATTTCCGGCCATTTGTGAACGGCTTGGACCGTGCATCCAATCGCCTGTGCTGCGCTCTTGACGGAGCCGCCAAGCATGGCGATGGCTTCTGTCTTGGTTGTGTGCTTCATGCACTTGATTAAACCATAGTTCAGGAGTAAAAGCAACCATTGTTCAATGCAGGCAGGGTAGGATGGACAACTATGGTTGATTACACAGAACGACTGCGACTCGCGCTCAAGCAATCTGGATGCACTGTTCAGATGCTTGCCGATGGCCTTGGAATCTCTTACCAGGCTGCGAAAAAAGCTCTTGACGGTAAGACGCGGGCTTTCACTGCATCCAACAACATGAAGGCTGCCAAGCTATTGGGCGTATCAGCCGAGTGGTTGGCCACGGGTGAAGGGGAAGTCAAGGTTGAACGCACAGCCTCGGAAATTCTCGACGGCTACCGAACCATTCCTCAATACGATGTGGCCGGAGCTATGGGGAACGGCGGGTTGGTGCTTGACGAACAGCCGCCAGGACTCATCAAGGCATGGAGCGTCGATGAGCAGTGGGTACGCATGAACGTGCCGTCAAACACCGGCATCGGCAACCTCTGCATCGTCACCGGCTTTGGCTCATCCATGCAGCCAATGTATAACCCCGGCGATCCGCTATTGATGGACCGTGGCGTGACCGACTGCAAGAGCGATGGCGTCTATTTTTTCCGCATCGGCGACCACGGATGGATAAAGCAGCTCCAGCGCATCCCGACTGCAACCGGTGTCGTCATCCGCGCCAAGAGCCTAAATCCGAGCTATGACCCGTTCGAAATCACCGAGGGAATGGACTTCCATGTGCTCGGAAAGATTCTTATGACCTGGAAAAGCGAGAAGGTTTAATTCTTATGACAAAACTGATATTTGCCTTGTTGTCTGTCTCCATCCTGCTTTCTTCATGTGCAAGCAGCTACGAACACAATGCAAACTGGAGACAACAAGGGTATGACACCCAGTCCGAAACAATTGGTCAGTTGAGGAAAGAGGGGAAGCTATCTATCTATGAAGCAAATCAACAGATGCTGCTGGTCTCAAAAAACTATTTTCCAAACGATCATTTGCTGATTGGTCTTTGGCAAGACTTGTCTGAGCTGGCTGGGAAAATGGATCGCGGCGAAATAACAAAAGACCAGTATGAACAATTTAGAAGCATGCGATGGACGATGTTTGACGATGCAAACAGGAACCGTCATTCCGAAGCAAAAGCCATTGAAGCGCAGCAGCAGAGCGCATTATTTTTCGCGCGTGTGTTAGGCGGGGTTGGGCAATCAATGCAGCGTAACAATTCTCCAGTCATCAACTGTGCAACAACGTCAATGCCAGGCGTAATCACAACCAACTGCCGATGACTTCTATAGCCTGGACAAGACTGTCAATTTTCGCTTCTATCGCCTTACCAGCTGGGAGCGTCCTGTATCTGAACGGGGTTGGCGATACTGTGGAATGGTTCTCCACATATCGCCCACTTGTTCTGGCTGCCTTCTCTTACTACGGGATGATGGCGCTTGCCACAATAGGAGTTCTGCGTCTCATCACACTAGGCGATGTGATGGTAAAAGAAACTGATCTTCCTCTCCTAGCAAAGGCTCACTGTTTTTTGTTGCTTCTGGCGACCGTCATTTCTTGGCTCCATAACAGTTGCGAGCTGTCTCCGTTCTGGGGATGTCTAAACACCTTGTTCATAACCGGAACAACGTAAGGGTCACTGCCATCGAGTTGGCACATCCCGCTTCGGCGGTTTTTTTTCGCCCACAACTGAACCATGGTTGACTTCTTGAGGTAACCATGGTTTAATTCAGTTCATCGCAGTTCAACGCGAAACGACCAAGGCCAAGCGATACGTGGCCGAAGCTGACAGGAAGCAAAGGCGGGTCTAGGGGCAGTGCCCCGAAGCGGTTGAAGCGGTAACAACCAAACGATGGAGTGAACATGAACCTAAACCTTCGCTCCGTACCGAAGCAGCACACCGCCGCCGCAGGCACGGACGCCACCACACCCGCAGGGAGCCTGAGCCCCTACCTGCTCGAACGCCTCTACTTCCGGCTCGGCGAGCCCACCTGGTACTGGCCGACCGTCCTGACGCTGATCTTCGTGCTCTTCGTCCTCGGCAGCTCCGTCGCCCCAGACATGGAGCTGGTCGCATGAAGCGCCTGCTATCCATGACGCACCTGGAGCTGCGATGGGAGCCTCGCTGGCCAGCCATTGCAGTCGGCTTCTACGGCGGCAAGACCTGTCGGCGAGTTTTCGTTGTCCTGGTCAGCCCGCTCGTGGTCCTGATTGGGAGGCGCACATGAACTGCTGCGACGAATACGGCGATTGCCGCCAGGGCCGCGACTGTCCCGCTCGCGTTGCCAAAGTCGGCCGTCGCATCCCCAAGCATCCGCAGCCGCCACGCCCCGAGCGCTGGCGCGACTACCTCAAGGACCTCGCGCGAGCCCTGTTGCTCGTGCTCGCAGTCATGTTCATCAGCGCCGTGACCGTTGCGCTGATGGCTCGATGAATCACCCCAAAAGGAATCCCATGAACGCAATCACCAAACACGAAGCCGCAGCCATGCCCGCGCTGCAAATGAGCGAGAGCGAGCTGATCGAAGTGCTCGCCACCAGCCTGTACCCCGGCGCGCACGTCTCGTCGATCAAGATGGTGCTGGGCTACTGCAAGGCCACCGGCCTAGACCCCATGCAGAAGCCCGTGCACATCGTCCCCATGTGGGACAACAAGGCCGGCACGATGCGCGATGTCGTCATGCCCGGCATCGGCCTGTACCGCACGCAGGCAGCGCGCTCCGGCGAGTGCGCAGGCGTCTCCGAACCAGAGTTCGGCCCGGACACGACCGAGACGATCGGCGGCCAGCAAATCACCTTCCCCGCCTGGTGCCGCGTCACCGTCAAGCGCCGACTGCCCACGGGTGAAGTCGTGGAGTTCACCGCCAAGGAGTTCTGGAAGGAGAACTACGCGGTCAAGGGCGGCAAGGACAAGAGCATCGCCCCCAATGCGATGTGGACCAAGCGACCGTATGGCCAGATCGCAAAGTGCGCCGAGGCACAGGCCCTGCGCAAGGCTTTCCCGGAGATTGGAAGCGAGCCCACCGCCGACGAAATGGCCGGCAAGTCGCTGCACGAGGACGACACCGTGATCGACGCCACTACGGGCGAAGTCACCGGCCGCAAGCCACCCGTCACCATGCCCGCCCGCAAGCCTGCGCCAGCGCCCGAGCAGGCCGTGACCGATGCCCAGCCCAAGGCCGAGCCGCAGCAGCGCCAGGCTACCGACGGAGCACCGGCCACCGTGGGCGAAGTCGCCTACATCCTTAAGAAGATCAACGCCAAGGGCGTGACGATCCCGCAGGCCCGCCAAATGGCCGGCCTCGCTGAAGGCGAGAACCTGGAAGGTCTGACCAAGGACGGCTTCATCGCACTGAAGGACGCACTGGCATGACCACCGGACTGACCTTCGACGAAGCGACGCACACCTACCGGTACAACGGCATCGTTGTGCCTGGCGTGACGACCATCCTCTCGCCTCTGACCGATTTCAGCCGCGTGCCGCCGCATGTCCTACGCGCCGCTGCCGACTTCGGTACCGCCGTGCATCTGGCCTGCGAGTTGGACGACTTGGGCACGCTGGACGTGGAGTCCCTGGACCCCGCCCTCGCGCCCTACCTTGCGGCCTGGCGGAAGTTCAGCAGCGAGCATGAAGTGGAATGGACGCTGATCGAGCAGCCGGTCTACCACAAGGCCCTGGGCTACGCCGGCACGCTGGACCGTCTGGGACGCGTGAAGGGCTTGGCCACCGTGCTCGACATCAAGAGCAGCGCGCAGCTCTACCCGAGCGTCGGCCCCCAGCTCGCGGCCTACCAACAAGCCGCCGAGCATCCGACTGTGCAACGCATGGCCGTGCAGCTCAAGAGCGACGGCACCTACACCGCGAAGACCTACACGGACCCGACCGACTGGCCGGTCTTCGCCTCCCTTCTCACGCTGCGCACCTGGTGCGCGCGCCACGACATCACCCCCAACTTCAAGGACTGAATCATGGAAACCAAGACCCAAGACACCCTGAGCTATGACGCCAGCAGCGCCGTCGTGCTCGCCGGCAAGGCGCAATCGGCGCTCGCCAGCGCCAGCGACTTCGTAATCGACAGCCCCACCATGTTCGAGCTGGCCAGCGACGACCTCAAGCAGGTCAAGGCGCTCCAGAAGGAAGTGGAAGAGAAGCGCACAA
>JACCDW011086231.1_pt1 | contig 14540 bp, 26 predicted proteins | sample 7449781 | NCBI WGS metagenome assembly JACCDW01 (sample SAMN15323449, study PRJNA562643) | freshwater metagenome | isolation source: river surface water | place: USA:Blue River Watershed | collected 2017-08-18
AATTAGATCGCGGTTGGACTTGGCCAGTATTACCTATTCTGTCAATTCTAAAGTTAGCAGATGTTAACAATACAACAATGAGCCTAAGTAATGAAGGTGCTATTCAGATTACTTTAGATAGTGGATTAGCAACTTACAAATATATCATTCCTGCACAGGCTGCCTAAATATGATTAGAAGCATAACTTCTTCCAGCCCTCACATATACGCTGCAAGTGGCGGTTCATCGCTACCGTATATTTCATCAAACTCAAGTAATCCTGCACAAGGTATGTTGAGAATAAATGGTTCCGAAATGCAAGTATTTGACGGAAGCTCATGGATTAATATGTACATGGGTAATGCAGACATTGGCCTAAACGGGGATGCTAATAGCGCAATCAATTGGGCTATTAAAAAGATGAAAGAAGAAGAGGAATGGAAGAAGTTAGCTGAATCTAATCAGGCTGTTAAAAACGCTCTGAATAATTTAGAACAGGCAAGACAACAAGTAGACATTATAGCAAAACTAGCGAGAGATTATGAAACAACCACCAGTTGATTTAACACCATTACAGAAAGACTATGCGGTATACTTACCGGCTATTAGTTCTTTCTACAGTACATACGTTGCAAAACAACGTTTAGAAGAATTTATTCCACAGGATCGTATTCCTAAAGATTTTGATCGTGGTATCGAAGGAATGAACTTCTTGAATCCTGAACAAGGATATTTTTATTACAAATATGCTCTTTATTCAGCAGGTCATGCACAGTTAGACATTAACAAAGCAATGACCCAAGAATCTATGATTCAGCAGCGAGATCGCGGCAATACATTAATCTTAGGCGACTCGGGCGGATATCAGATTGGTAAAGGTGTTCTTAAATTCGACTGGCTTAACTTCGAAGGTGCAGAAGCAAATAAAACTCGTCAAAAGATTCTTGAATGGCTTGAAGTTACTTCTGATTGGTCAATGATGCTAGACGTTCCGACATGGGCCTGTGATCATATACATTCACCTAAGACTGGACTTAAAAGTTTTGAAGACTGTTTAGAAAAAACACGTCATAACAATAAATATTTCTTAGAAAATCGCTTAGGTGTTACTAAATTCTTAAATGTTCTTCAAGGCGGCGACTGGGCTACTGCTGAAAAGTGGTACGAAGGTGTTAAAGAATTTAGTGATACTAACAAATGGGGCGATAAAGCCGCAGAAGGATGGGCCATGGGTGGTGCTAATATGTGCAAAATGCCTATTACACTACGCAGATTAATTACAATGAAATTTGAAGGGTTACTTGAAGGCAAAGATTGGATGCACTTCTTAGGTACAGCACAATTAGATTGGGCTTGTTACCTAACACTAATACAGCGTCAAATTAGGAAACATATTAATGAAAACTTTACAATCTCATTCGACTGCGCATCACCGTTCATCGCAACGGCTCACGGACTTGTGTACACTAACGCCCAACATACCAATAAACGATTTAGTGTTATCATGGACAAAGCCCCGGACACTAAGAGTCTTGCCGGACGGCACGATATACCTTTTCCTTTCGAATCCGATTTCGGTAGAAGACTTTCAATCGCTGATATTTGCCACTATGCACCAGGAATGCTAAACAAGATTGGCAAAGAAGGTAAAACTTCTTGGGACAGTTTTGCTTACGCATTAATGATGGGCCATAACGTAGAATGCCATATCAAAGCAGTTCAACGTGCTAATCAATTAATGGACATCGAATGTGCTAAGTTTAGTCCAGATTGGCGTATGTGGGGTATCGAAGGTAAGAAAGAAAAAGATTATAGCGAATGGGTTCCGAACAAGATCCTTTACTTTAATAACTTTGTTGAAGAATTGTTCAGCAAACCAACTAAAGAAGAAGCATTTGCAATGATTACTACCGGTAAGCGTTTCTTAGAAAGTCTAGAAGGTGCTCGACTACAAGGCGGTCCTGCTGATAACGAATTTAACAATTTGTTTACCATTGAAGATTTTAAACAACTTCAAGTTGACGCAAATGGACAACCAATATTTGACCAACAGGACGATGACGATTTACGTGCTTTGGAAGAAACAGTGGTTGCTCAATTATAACTTCGATCATATACTTAATATATGAAAGAAAAATGCAAGTTTTGCGGAGAACAAATCAAAGCAAATTGTGACTGGAGACAAGGAAGGTGCCCGCATCTTCCTCCAACCAAGTTTGTCAGCATTATTAATTTAATTAGAAACATTTTTAAAAAATGAAAAGAGATTATTCGGACGGCGTAGCAACAGACATCACATTCTTTACAGGAACTGAGATTGAAAAGACTCCTGCATTTGGAATGAAAACTTTGTTTGTAGTCGGAGTGCAAAACGTTCCTACCATCTTAGAATTAGCCGGCGAGCATTACTGCGAACATATCTATTTTGGTGCTAATCAAAGTTTTAAAACCAACGGACTCGATGATTATCAAACATGGGAACCTTGGGAAAAGATGATTCGTTCTTGTTTAGATGCGGGTTACTGGTGTACTTTGGACTTCGACATTATCGAAACCGAAGGTATTTTGGAAAGCCCCTTGGTAGAACAACGTAGATTTATTCCTCAGATTAGTGTAAAATTACCTTATATACAGCAATTAGGATATAACGCAACACTAAAGATTGATGATAAAGATTTTGCAGCAACTAATCCCGGAGTATGGTGCCATAACCTGCAGGACCTTCTTGGTAGAGATAAGTTTACTAATTGGGATCAGTATAGCAAGGACGAAATCATTAAATGAGTTCAAGCGGAGTATATGTAACAGCTGGCGCAAAGCTCGGTGCTACAGCAAAAGTTAGACATCGTAGTGTTTATGGATCTTTGCAATATTCAAATGCAGAAGCAAGCCCAATCGACAGAAACAGGAAAAAAATGAAACTTACTATAAAACAAAAAATTCGTAATTGGCTTATGAGAGACGATAGCGAAACAGAAGCCGATATTCCAGTGCCGGTTGCCGACAGTGGTCCAAATTTCGATGCCGATCCGTTGCGTCTAAATGTATACCGAGCAGCAGGCGGCTTTGTTGTCGAAACTCGCAAATACGATCGTCGTAAAGATGAAAACATTACTTCAATTAATATCATTACTGAAGATAAAGATCTTGGTGATGAACTTAGCAAAATTGTTACTATGGAGACTCTACGATGAATCCACAAATTCAAAAATGCTTGGATCGAGCAACTGAAGACATTCTCGGAGTTCCTGTAGTTAATCACGAATTGTTTGCTACCTTGTTAATTCAAGAGGCTGCTGACATTTGCCTTAATCTGCAATTTACTGCCGAAGGTCCTAGTGATCATGCAGAATATCAACGAACACTTTGTGGCATGTCTATTAAAGAACACTTTGGTCTTATTAGCAAAGCACCTATCACAGCACTAAACGTAAAATGAATACAACTGTTAGACAAGACGTTCGTCCAAATAAAATGATTTGGGTTACCTTTCAAAAAGAAGGTATTCACAAATATCCCGCAGCACTTACAGATCCTAAATTAGAAGATGTAAGTTTTCTAGGCTATCCACATCGTCATATCTTTCATTTCAAAGTGTGGATTGGCGTGGAACATAATGATAGAGATATTGAATTTATTCAATTTAAACGCTGGTTGGAAAATCTGTACGAAGATGGTACAGTACAACTAGATCACAAGAGTTGTGAAATGATCTCAGACGAATTGTATGTGGTCATTTCCGGCAAGTATCCACGCCGCGAGGTATGGATTGAAGTCTCCGAAGACGGAGAAAATGGTAGTTTTATTCGTTATTAATCAACCTTTATAAGGAAACAAAAAATGGCTCGTAATTACAACGATTACAAATATTTTGAAAACCGCCCTGACGTTGTCAAGGTATTTGATGATCTCGAGGCATATCACGACTATTGTCGTTTTGAACTCATCGAGTTCAACCCTGCAGACCTGTATAAAAAGGATTCTGCAAACTATCAGGCTTACCTACAAAGTAAGCGTCCACGTAGACCTTACCAAGGTAAGAACCCACGTTGGGAAAACAACGGGCGCCGCAATGAGCAACGTTTTTCTCGTTGATCTAGAGGCTGTTGAAACCAGATACACCGGCGAGTGGAAAAACCACTTGCCGGCGTTGTTACGGAGACACGGGCATAATGTTCAAGTTATTGACGGTCCTACAGATATCCCTAAGGCCACTACTCCTGGCGCTTTCCTTAATTTTGGTGGCACCAATATATATAAGTCTAGCCAAGTTGAAAAAATTGGTCGACTATTTTGCGATGGACGCATTTCAACTGGCGACCATTTTATTTTTACTGATGCTTGGCACCCGGGTATTATCAACCTAAAATACATGAGTGAGCTACTTGGTATAAAAGTAGTTATTCACGCATTATGGCATGCCGGTAGTTACGATCCTCAAGACTTTTTAGGACGACTAATTGGCAATGCTCCGTGGGTCAGACATGCAGAGAAAAGTTTTTTTGCAGCCGTTGATCATAATTATTTTGCTACAGATTTTCATATTAAATTATTTGATAATAATTTATTAAACGACGGCATGTACGAGAACCCTTGGAGATTTGAAGATATGCAAGGGTATCTAGAAAGCAAAAAAATTGTGCGATCAGGATGGCCGATGGAATATATGATCGATACTTTATCTATGTATAAAGGTATGGAGAAGAAAGACGTTATTCTTTTCCCTCATCGTCTTGCTCCAGAAAAGCAGGTAGAAATATTTCAAGATCTAAAAGAACAATTACCTCAATACGATTTTCGTATCTGTCAAGAATATCCGTTAACTAAAAACGAATATCATAATATGCTTGGTGAAGCTAAACTAGTCTTTAGTGCTAACTTGCAAGAAACCCTAGGTATCAGTTGGTACGAAGGTGCTATTGTCGATGCTATCCCTATGGTTCCTGATCGGTTAAGTTATAGCGAAATGGCATTGCAAGAATTTAAGTACCCAAGTGTTTGGACAGAATCATTTGAATCTTATAAAAAGCATAGACCAGCAGTGATCGAACAAATCAAACACTACATGGAAAATTATCAAAGATTCTTACCTCGCCTAAATACACAGGTAGATTCACTAAACGAACACTTCTTTAGTTGCAATAAACTATTAGAAATGTTAAAATAAATTAAATGACATCCACGTCATTAACTCGGAGAAATATGAAAAAACTACACGAACAGATTAGAGATGAAATGATCCAGAATAATAAACGCTATTGGGCTGGAGACAATGTTAGCGAATACATTACTGAAGATAAAAAGAACATTTTAATCGACGAAGCAACTGAAGCGTTTGAAGGTGTGTTAGACGCATTGCTAATCGATCGATTTAACGATCCTAACTCACACGGTACAGCAAGACGACTTGCTAAAATGTACTTTAACGAAATTATGGCAGGTAGATATGACCCAGCACCAAACGCAACAGCATTTCCAAACGACTCGCAGGACCGTTACGAAGGCATGTTGGTTGTTCGTAGTGAGTTGCGTAGTATGTGCAGCCATCATCACCAACCTGTTTCCGGTGTTGCTTATATTGGTATTATTGCTGCTGAGAAACTCATCGGACTCTCAAAGTACACAAGAATCGCACAGTGGTGTGCAAGACGAGGTACTCTCCAGGAGGAACTTGCTAATGATATTGCTCGGGAGATCCAAAAAGCAACAGGTGCAAAAGACGTAGGTGTTTACATTCAAGCCATCCACGGCTGCTGTGAAAATCGCGGCATTATGGCACATAGTTCGCTAACACAAACTACAGTTCTTAAGGGTGCGTTTGCAGACGATGCCGGTACAAAGAAGGAATTCTTTGACAATATTAAATTACAACAAGAATTTGCGCCGAGGTAAAATATGCAAGTAAGAGTAGATCAATTAGAAAATGGTGTAGGCTGCGGTTGCGGTCGTAGCCCAACAGGCAAATGTATCGGGTGGCACGGGTTGACTGAGGAAGATTACAAGCAGGCTAAATCCGATTGGGAGTTTGAACAATATCAAAAACGTGCAGAAAATCTTTGGTTTAAAGATGCTGGCTGCACAGGCGGTCCAAAGGAATAATTATGAACAAGCAGGCAATCACTTATCAAGAACTTAATGGCTTAGTTGCTAAAATTTGTAGAGATATTACAATTAGCGGGTTTAAGCCTGATTACGTTGTTGGATTAACTCGTGGTGGGTTGATTCCTGCTGTTATGATTAGTCATTATCTTAATGTGCCTATGCATACACTCAAGGTATCTTTGCGTGACGATGTAGACACCGAAAGCAATTGTTGGATGGCCGAAGATGCATTAGGCCCTCAAACAAACAAACGTATTATTGAAAACGAAAATGATATCGGTTCTGTTTTAGAAGCTGCCAGTGATCTTCTCGAGCAAGGCGATCTGTACAAAAACATTTTAATTGTAGACGACATTAACGACACCGGTGCTACATTAAATTGGATTATGAAAGATTGGCCAGCAAGTTGTTTTCCAGATGATCCTGCTTGGGACGAAGTTTGGAATCAAAACGTAAAGTTTGCAGTACTAGTCGACAACCTATCTAGCGACTGTAATGTTAAAATGGATTATGTTGGATTCGAAGTTAATAAAGCAGAAAAAGATGTTTGGATTGATTTTCCTTGGGAGGATTGGTGGACAAAATGAAAGAACAAGTAGCTAAAACCCAACCATCGCACATTGACGATTCAACAGCACCTTGGGATAATTTAATTACCGAAGATTATCACGTTAAAGTTTTTGCAGACAAATATCCTGTTACAGAAGGACATTGCCTTTATGTGCCTAAGTACAATACCGTTGCTGTACTAATGGACGCATTTGAAGATGCTGTTCGTTATGGGATGCAACAAGTTGAAGCAGGCAAATGGGATGGGTTTAATGTCGGATTCAATTACAACGAAGCAGCAGGTCAAACTGTTCCTTGGCCACATGTGCATTTAATTCCAAGAAGAAAAGGTGACATGGGGGATCCCACTGGCGGTGTTCGGCATGTTATTCCTGAGAAAGGTAATTACCGTAAATGAAAAATGTTATTGTACTGTTTGCTCTTTTGTTTGTAGTTTATATGTTTGTTAATGGTTATAGTCGGCAGTACGATGACGGTCAATACCAAAAGAGAAACTATGAGCAACATCCAACAAAAAAGTTGATTCATGTCTAAAAAGAGTTTATAATAAATTATGAGTAAATTAAAAATCGCAGAGCTGTTTTACAGCATTCAAGGAGAAGGACGCTATATGGGTGTTCCTTCTGTTTTCTTACGTACATTTGGTTGTAACTTTAAATGTGCTGGCTTTGGTATGCCTAAAGGACAATTAAGTGAAGAATATTTAAAGATTGATCCTAATGATATGGGCAAGTATGCTCAGTATGGTGACCTGCCATTAGTTAGTACAGGTTGCGACAGTTATGCATCTTGGGATCCACGATTCAAGCATCTAAGTCCAATGTTTGAAACAGATGCTGTTGCAGAACGCATTATGGAAATTCTTCCTTATAATGAATGGCGTGATGAGCATTTAGTTATTACAGGTGGCGAACCATTACTAGGGTGGCAACGTGCTTATCCAGACTTGCTAGATCATCCTAAGATGGACAAGTTAAAAGAAATTACATTTGAAACAAATGGTACTCAAGAAATTAGCAAGGATTTTGGCAAGTATCTCACCGACTGGCAATTGAAGCACGAAGGATTTATTGATCGCGAAGTAACATTTAGCGTTAGTGCTAAATTAAGTTGTTCAGGCGAGGTTCGTGAAGAAGCAATTCGTCCGGACATTGTTTGTTCCTATGAAGATTACGGATATACGTATCTTAAGTTTGTAGTTGCTACAGAAGAAGATGCCGAAGAAGCATTAGAAACACTAGACATTTATCGTGCTGAAGGATTTACAGGTCCTTGTTACTTAATGCCAGTCGGTGGAGTGGAAAGTGTGTACTCACTTAACAATCGTCGTGTTGCAGAACTTGCAATGGAGAATGGTCTGCGTTACAGTGACAGACTACAAGTGCCTTTATTTAAAAATGCGTGGGGAACATAATGTTTAAGAAATTTATTGAAAAAATTACCGGTATTGACAAGATTCGTGCTGAAGCAGAGCAAGCAGCAAAAGAAGCTACGGCTGCACATGAAGCAGTCCTAGCCGCTAAAAAAGATCAGGAAGAAGCAGAAAAAGCGGCCGAATTGGCTAAATTGACCCCAAAAGAACGTGCTACACGCAAGAAAGAACCATGGGTTGGCGTGTTAAATACACATGTAAACCGTGATAATATTCGTAACGGGTTTTTCGAACTTGACTGGAACGAATATTTTGTGCTACAATTGAAACAAGATGGTTATGGTGCAGACGGCGACAAAGACGAAGAAATTGTCGATCGTTGGTTCCGTGAACTTTGTGCTAATGTTGTAGTAGACGGTGACTACGGTGGTCCAGTTGACACCGGCATCATAGACATACAGTCAGTAAAGAAGAACAATCAATGACATATATTTTAGTTGATACAGCGAATACATTTTTTCGCGCACGACATGTAATCAACGGCGACGCTGATATTAAACTCGGCATGGCCTTTCATATTACTTTAAATTCGATTCGTAAAGCGTGGCAGCAATTTGGCGGCACACATGTAATCTTCTGTCTTGAAGGTCGTAGTTGGCGTAAAGATTACTATGAACCATATAAACGTAATCGTGCAGAAGCTCGTGCAGCACATAATGAAAAAGAGGCCGAAGAAGAACAAGTTTTTTGGGAAGCCTTCGATACCTTTAAAGAATTTATCATCGACAAAACTAATTGTACAGTTTTACAAAATCCACAATTAGAAGCAGATGACTTAATTGCAGGGTGGATTCAAAGTCATCCTAATGATAATCACGTTATTATTTCAACAGATACAGATTTTGTACAACTAATTGCACCTAACGTAAAACAATACAACGGTGTTCAAGAATGTACAATTACGCACGAAGGGTATTTTGACGATAAAGGTCGTTCTATTATTGACAAGAAGACACAAGAACCTAAAGGTGCTCCTGATCCTGAATGGTTACTTTTTGAAAAATGTATGCGAGGAGATACCAGCGACAACGTTTTCTCAGCTTACCCGGGTGTTCGAACCAAAGGTACTAAGAATAAAGTCGGTCTAACTGAAGCATACGAAGATCGTAACAGTAAAGGATTTTCTTGGAACAATCTCATGTTACAAAGATGGGTTGACCACAACGGTCAAGAACACCGAGTACTAGAAGATTACGAACGTAATCGTCGGTTGATTGACCTTTCATATCAACCTGAACATATTAGACAAATTATTAACGAAACAATTTTAACAGCAACAACTGCCAATAAGAGCGTTACTCAAGTTGGAATTAGATTGATTAAGTTTTGTCATCTATACGATTTGAAAAAAATCGCCGAACAGGCGCAGAGTTATGCGGAGCCATTAAATGCAAGATATACTATCGAACAAAACTAAACCATGTTCATACAAAGATACCTGTATAAACAAAACAGAAACCTGTTGGGAGGGCTCACTTATGGAATTACACGCTAAACCGATCATCGACAATAAATTTTGGATTGTCGAAGCCGACGGAGAAAAGGTTGCGACATTGCGCAAGAACGAAGATGACCGATTTGTTATGAGCAACGAAGAAGGCATTGAAGTTTTTGATAATAAAGAAAGTCTAACCAAGAAATTTGGTAAGGGGTTCTTTGTTGCAAAGATTGTTAAAGAATCCTCTAACAATATGCCAAACGAAGTTCACGGTTATGGCACTAGCACATCTCCCCATAATGCAATGTTTGACATTCGTAAGAAACTTCCGTTGTTTACAAAAAGCGAAGATTCGAAGAGTCTTTATTGTGCAGGCTACTATGTAATTCGTTTCGACAAAGGTTGGGTTAAGAGCTTCTGCCCAAAGTTAATTACTTTGCAACGTTACGAATATCAAGGTCCGTTCAAAACAGAAATTGAAATGAAACAGGTATTGGCTAATGTCAACAAATAATGTTCCATCAAATTTGCCTAGCGTTGAAAGATTAATTCAGCGTGTTGCTGTTGCTGAAAGAAGTCAACAAAAGGATATTCGTATTTCTATACAAGAAGCCAAAGACTTAACCGCAGAGTTAGCCATTTTAACATCCAAATTAGGTAAAACTGTTCAAGAAATACACCAAATGTTAGCCGAAATACGCGAATCTACCACCAAAATTGACGTTAAGTTCGACGGCGGAGGTTTTTAAAGGTATAAATATATACGTGGTTAATTAGGAACAACGTATATATGAGTCGACCAAAACCGAAAATTTTATTAGAATACGCAAATAAGGAAACATTTAAAGTTGAACAGATACTTGATAGCGAAGCCATTTGGGCTGTATTTTATCAAGGAAAACCTTTTAATTTAAAAAGCGGAAGTTTAGTTGCTAGTTACCCCGGTCCAAAATATAAGAAAGTAAGTTTTTCAAATCCAGGACATGCTTACAACCTAGCAAAAAAATTAAACAAACTTTTTAAAACAACTGATTTTGCAGTATATAAACTTACATCAGGCGAAGAGGTAAAATAAATGAATATTAAGGATACCTACACACAGGTATTCCTACAAGCAGCAGGCATAGACGCTGATGCTAATTTACAAAAACAATACAAGGCCGTTTGGTGGTGGAATTTAAGAGATAAAGACACTGGCGGCCTTAGATTGACAGAACATGCATTGAACTTCATTGAAGAATATGCTAAAATAAAAACATACAAAATTAACTTTCCCGAAGATGTTGCACTAACACCGCAATTGCTTCTATGGTTAGATAATTTTATCGATTCACCCTTTTTTATAACTAAAAAATACATTGTGGTTCTTAAAGAAAAAGCAGCGTTTGAATTATATCTATTTTCCGGTGATGTTAGGAAATTAGGTTATAGTAAAGCATTGTCTAAAAGATTAAGCCAAGAATCACAGCCTGAATAAACTGACCATATAAATATTTCTGTTATGTTCGATCTACATCCTATAGACGTTTTAAAGCAAAGAAAATTAAAAACTTTGCCTCCGCATTTTTCGAAAACTAAAATCGACGATTTTATGTTGTTTGAAGGTATCGAAGAATGGATACAGACAAAACTTAAAGGTCGTTATTGTATTGCTAGGGCGCCTGGTATTAATAATAAAGGACAATTGAGTTCGTCTTTGTACCTAGGATTTGAAGAACAAAAAGAATTAACATATTTTATGCTTGCATGTCCAAACTTAAGGAGAAATTGATGGCAGAAGAAAACCAAGAATTAGCACAAGCTCAGGCATCACAACCAGAAGCCGCTGCTACACCCGAAGCACCACAACCAGGCCCAGCAGACCTAAATGTCAGCGACCTTGTTGCATTAAAAAATATTATTGAAGTAGCAACAACACGAGGAGCGTTCAAAGCAACAGAACTAGAAGCAGTTGGTAAGACATTCAACAAACTAAATGCTTTCTTAGAGGCTGTAGCTAAAAAGGAGGCTTAATATGGCAGCACCATTGAAACATATTGGTAAGATGAAAAATACCGGAGTAAAAGTTCTAGTTGTTTTTAGAACATTACCCGGGGAATCTAACCAAGCATTAGTTTTACCAGTTGCAAATCTACCTGATTCGTACCACGACGCTATCATGGAAGTTGTCGAAACACAACAAGCACAAGATGCTTTTGAATTCGGCGAAATTATGTTTATGCGTGGTTTTCCGGACGGTCGCCCAATGCTTCAAGCAATGCAAGCAGACGGTCGTTTACAAAAAGTTTCAACTGACATGGTCATTATGACCCCAACACCGACTGATTCGATTCAATTAGATCAGCTTAATGTTTTAATTGCAGAACAGAAGAATGTTGCGATCGATGATCTTTATACATTTGTTTCAGGTGCACCTAAAAAATCTGATGCGGAAGTTAAAGATGTAGCAAAAGTAAATGACCTTGTACCTAATGTTGATCCTGACGTTCCGGCTCCATTACGTGCTCAAGCATCAACAACTGAAGCACTATCCGACAAAGACATTGCTAAGAGCTATCGAAGTCAAGCAGATGCAATGTATAAAGAAGCAGCAAGACTACGTAAAGAAGCTGATTCTTTAGATCCGCCGGTTAAGAAAACAGCAAAGGCGAAAGAAACAGTAGATGCCTAATCCTTTTTTCAAACCGCCAAGACATCTAGTCAAAGAATGGCCTGAAGTATTTGAAGATCTTTATATGAATACTATGCCTGTAGCATATCTCGATTTTGTTCATCTTGAGTTTGCTGACGGCAGAGTATGGCAAATAGACATTAAGGCTCAACTCAAAGAAGAAGAGCCTAATGCTATTGCTGACAAGTTAATTGAAACGTTAACTGAATATAAAGAAGATATTAAGAAAATTGATTTTAAAGTCGATATCGAAAGACTTAAAAAAGATATTGCAGATTCAACTAAAACTATTTTCTAGTATTGCCATAGTGGATTACTTTGTGATCCACAGACTTAAATGTTCTCCAAGGGTCAATTACGATTGACCCTTTTTCTATGGTGCAATATAGGGCTTGTTGTTCTTCAAAACCACGATATTCATAAGTTACTTTTTTGTTATGTGCTAAAAGAACTACTCCGTAACATGCTTTAATATCATCTCCTGTTAACGGATCAATGTAAGTAGGCTCGTAACCTAATTCTTTACAATAATGGCCAATTAACAAACTATAACTACCATCACAATATTCAACACCCGGCTTATATGCTTTTCCATGAATAAAAATACTCATCTTATTTTCTACAGCATGTTTTACCATTTCTTGAGCTAGATTTTTTGCTTGGATTTCTCTTGCATTCATAATACTATCAAATAGATCATAACCTAGATCTAAATTTTCTGCAAGATATCTCAAGGCAATATTATCACGAGGATGGCAAGCGCCACCATCGCCCATACCGGCTTTCATATACTGTGGTCCCATGATTCGCATTGTCGATTTTGCAAGTGCATTTGTAACCACATCAACGTCGATATTACCTTGTTTCATAGCAACATCTTGAATCATATTAACTAGACCAATTTTAGCACTAATAAATGTGTTATAAAAAACTTTAATACATTCGCATTCGTCCCACGTACCAATTTCGTATCGGGGATTATTTTCCATTACAGTTTTATAAAAATCTACCAATTGTTGTGCATCACCTGTTAACGATCCGTCTTCGGTTCCGATCATTACCATTTCAGGATTAACCATATCCCACGCAACACTACCCATAGCAATTAGATAAGGATTATAAACAAATCGTGTATTTGGCACTAAATGAACAAACTCTTTACGTGTAGTTCCTGGTAATACTGTTGAAATAAGAACCAATAACTGATTCTTATTCATATATTTGTTTGCTTCAGTTAAACATTGTTTTACAATGTCATAATTGAAATCTTTTGGCACTAAATGAGCTGTTGGAGCACGACCGTCATATGCAGGATCGTGAGGAGTAGGAACAGCAATAAAAACAATATCTCTATCTTGTACACACTCTTGTATAGATTTAGTAATTTTTACCGACGTTGTAGGATCAACAGTTCTAACATCATACCCACATACATCATGTCCCTTGCTTGCGATAGCTTCTGCACACGGCAAACCTAATTTGCCGATACCAATAAAACCAATTTTCATAAAAATCCTTGAATAAATATATGCTAACATATTTATTGGGGTATTATTTTGTATAAGCAAGGTTTGGTAAATCCATTTTGGGGAGATCTTCATCGAACTCTAGATTACCAACGAGAACCATTTAATTGTAATGCAGATATTACACGCTGGCGAGAACAAGGATATAGTCAAGAAAACTTTACAGGCGTAATGTACGACATGAAACGCAACATGCCAGATTGGGCTAAACCGTTCTTTTCTATCTTTCAAGGAAAGAATGTTGGATTAAGTTTTTATCGAATGGATACTTGTGTTATTCTTCCATACCATCAAGACACTTACGACTATTACAAAAAACTTTTTAATATAACTGATCCTAAAACAATTTGGCGTGCTGTTATATTTTTAGAAGATTGGAAACCCGGACACATTTTTGAAATTGAAAATACACCTATTACACAATGGCGTGCAGGAGAATGGGTATTATGGAATTATGATACTCCGCACATGGCCGCTAACTTAGGATTAGAGCCTAGATTTACTTTACAAATTACCTATACTGATGTTTGATAAAATTTTAGAATTTGAAACAGCACTTGCTAAGTTTACCGGCGCACCATATGTAATTTCTACAGATTGTTGTACCCACGCCATCGAATTATGTTTAATTTACGACAATGTTCGTTATTGTGAATTTACTGCATACACCTATCTAAGCGTTCCAATGACAATGCATAAGTTGAATATAGATTATAATCTTAAAGATACGTTGTGGGTCGGAGAATACCATTTTTACAATACAAGAATTTGGGATAGTGCTCGTAGACTAGAACCTAACATGTATAGAAAAGGCGAATTAC